>SKEU01001226.1_pt1 | contig 13240 bp, 10 predicted proteins | sample 4819571 | NCBI WGS metagenome assembly SKEU01 (sample SAMN11008801, study PRJNA524170) | human gut metagenome | biome: Human fecal sample; material: Feces; isolation source: fecal sample from pouch patient p8, p16 | host: Homo sapiens | place: Israel: Tel-Aviv | collected 2015-06-23
CATTTGTAATGAATTAATTAGATGAAATACTCTAATAGTTGCGCATTCACGACAAAAAAAACATTTTGAAGGAATATATCGAATAAATTTGGAAAAAATTTATGAAATTTTTGAAAAGTGATGTTAAAATTCAATTTAATATGTTATAATAGCAACATAAAACAGCAAAGGGGATGGAAGTCATGAAATTTATTATTAGTGGAAAGAATATAGCAGTAACCGAAGGACTTAAAACAGCTGTTGAGGACAAGCTTGGTAAACTTGAAAGGTATTTCACTCCTGAAACTGAGATTTCAGTAACCTTAAGCGTTGAGAAGGATCGCCAGAAGATCGAGGTAACGATCCCTGTGAAAGGTAACATTATCCGTTCCGAGCAGGTAAGCAATGATATGTATGTATCCATCGATCTGGTTGAAGAGGTAATTGAGCGTCAGCTTCGTAAATACAAGAACAAGATCGTTGACAAGCAGCAGGAATCCACAAACTTCCAGAAGGCATACCTTGATAAGGATTATGAAGAGGATGAGGAAGTTAAGATCATCCGTACCAAGAAATTCGGGATCAAACCAATGTATCCGGAAGATGCATGCGTACAGATGGAGCTTCTCGGACATAATTTCTTTGTATTCTTTAATGCTGAGACAGAGCAGGTTAACGTAGTTTATAAACGTAAAGGAAATACTTACGGACTGATCGAACCAGAGTTCTGATAGGGGATTTTATTATCACAACTGAATATTGAATGGAAGGCTCCGGGAATCTGTGTGAGAAATCGGCAGGTTTCCGGAGCCTTTTATGTCACAGCAAAATCAGGCTTCTTTTCTGTTGCAAGCAATAGGGGAGAATTATATAATGAAGACATATGCGAAAGGAGAATGGAAAAAGAAGCTTCCTGTGGTGATCTTAAGTGTAGCTCTTGGTATGACCATGATACCGGCTACCTGTATGGCAGCGGAATTTAACAGTGGTGACACCATAAAAGAACAGACTGTGGAGGACCTGGAACTGAGTTCCGGAGAAAACAATACAAAGGATTCCCAAAAGTCAGAAATACAATGGACAGGATTTAAATGGGACAGCTATTCCCAGGCAGAGATAACGCTTACGTCAGCCGTTAACGGCGTCTGCTATTATAAATGGGCAGAGCGGGGGGAAGACGGAAATCCCCAGGTGCCTCAGATCGAGACCGGAAATACCGTGAATGATGAGGTTTTGATCAGTGAGGATGAAGAGTTCGGGATCACACTTGCAGACCTGGATACAGACCAGGCAGTTGATCTGTATATCCAGATTGAGGATGAGAATGGGAAATTAAGTGATCTGAAGCGGATGGAGCTGGATCAGGACAGCCGCCCGGCGAAAAAAACAGATTCTGAGAAAAAACATAAAGCATCCAAACCAAAGGCAGAGGACAGTACGGTAGAGGGGCTGGATTCTCCTCTGGAATTCTACCCGGATACATTTTATGATTTTAAGGTTATCGGTGCAGGTACCGATAATGAGGATCCGGAAAACGGAGACATTAAGTGGGTGCCTGTTTACTGGAGCACATCTGCGAATCCGAATTCCAACCGGATCCGAAGCACCTGGAAGATCGGTTCCAAGGAAGGAATCGACCAGGAGGGAACTTTTAATCTGTATGTTTTCTTCCGCAAATATACCTGCAAGGATTCCAAATGGCAATCTACGGATAAGATACAGTCTGTACAGTACAAGTTTCAGTCAGCCCCACTTTCTGAAAAATAATACTGTGTGGAGTGCGAATATCTCCTTGACATAACAAATATGTAACTCACGGAGAAAAGGAGGAAGGTAAATGAAGAAAAAAGTTCTGGCACTTTTTTTAAGTGCCGCGCTTTGTGTGACGGTGCTTCCGGCAACCGGTATGGCTGCAGAGTTTGGCAGCGGTGATGCAGAAATCGTAGAAAATGCTGCGGACAGCCAGGAGATGTTTTCCGCAGAGGAAACTACAGAGTCTATGGGAGAGACTGAGCAGCCTGCAGAAGACAGTGAGGATATTTCTGAGGAAATGGTGGATAACTCTTCCGATGCAACCATGGAAGATGTGGAAAACGCGGAAAATGCGGAGAACAGCGAGGATGCTTTCGGCGGAGCTGAGGAAGGAGTTTCAGAAGAGATCTCCAGTGAGGATGATCCGGAAGTATTATTGACAGAACTGATACCTGAAGAAGCAGGAGACAGTATGGAAGAAGAAAACGCAGAAGCTATGTCAGCGTCAGCTCCGGAGCTGACAGTGCCACCGACAGCGGGTCCGGAACCGACAGTGACACCGACAGCGGATCCTGAACTGACAGTGACACCAACACCGGTGCCAAAAATAAACGTAAAATGGACCGGAGAAAAATGGGTAAGCCGCAGTTCTGTAAATGTGACACTTAAAGTTGATGCAAACGGAGCCTGCTACTACAAAGCTGTAGCGAGAAAAAAGGACGGAACATCTGTTGTTCCGAAGCTTGATATGGGTAGCTCTCGTGTGGTGGTTACCGCAAACAGAAGCTTTGTGATATATCTTAAGAATCTGGATATAGAGAAAGAATTTGATCTGTATCTTAAGGTATTGGGTTCAGACGGAAGAACCAGCAACCTGAAAAAATTAAAACTAAATTACAGGGGGACCCGCCCGAAATATGATGTAACGCCGACACCAGCCTATACACCGAAAGTATATAATTCCAGAGATAGTGTTTTAAGAGGTTTGGAATCTCCGTTGAAATTTACTCCGAATAAATATTATAATTTTACCGTGACCGGTGCGGGAACTACGAATACAAATCCCGGGCCTGGAGATGTGAAGTGGGTGCCGGTTTACTGGAGTACTTCACCAAATCCAACCGATAACAGGAAGAATACTACATGGCGGATCGGATCTGCCAAAGGAATAAACAAAGCCGCAACTTATAACATGTATATCTTTTTCCAGAAGTATGTTTATCAGAAAGCTGAATGGAAAAAGACTGATGAAGTACAGTCAGCCGTATACCAGTTCCGTTCCGCGTCCCTTACAACGGTAAAGCTTACCACGCCCGGGTTATCCGGCACTTCCAACAGCCCTGCCGGCATCGTCTTCAAATGGAAAAAAGCTGCAAATGCTTCCGGCTATAAGATCTATCGAAGGACCGGAAACAGCAGCAAGTGGGTCAATATCGCTACCGTAAGCGGAAGCAATACGCTGGTCTATACAGACGGATCAGTAAAAGCAGGAACCATGTATACCTATACAGTCCGCGCATACAAGGGCTCTGCTTTAAGTGCTTATAACAAAAACGGCAGCCGGATCGTCCGCCTGACAGCTCCGGTGCAGTACAAACCGTCCAGCAAGGCTTCCGGGAAGCTGACTGTCCGCTGGAAAAAAGCAGCTGGCGCTTCCGGCTATCAGATCCAGTATGCGGCCTCAAGGTCCATGAGAGGGTCCAGGACAGTGTCCGCCAGTGCACTGACCCGAACACTTTCCGGTTTGAAAAAGGGAAGCACTTATTATGTTCGTATCCGTGCATACAAAAAAGTGAGCGGAAAGACATATTACGGTGCCTGGAGCAGTGTGAAAAATGCAAAAGTAAGGAAATAAGATCTGTAATATCCCGCGGGATCCTCGAAAACAGGATCCTATGCGGGATATTTTCTGTTGTTCCTGACATGATTTGTTAAATAATTGTTCATTGTTTTTATAACAGGAAAGTGGTAGAATATATACCATATGTGATCCAGTATAACGGATATCAACAGAGAACTGGAATGATCCAAAATTGGACAGATCAGAGACAGCAGTCTTATTCGAATAAAATGATTGGAGCAGAAACATGAATGTTTTTTCAAAAGTATTTGGAACCCGCAGCCAGCGTGAGGTAAAACGTATCATGCCGCTGGTTGAAAAAACCGAGAGCTATCAGTCTCAGATGCAGCAGCTTACGGATGAGCAGTTACGAGACAAGACAAGAGAATATAAGAAACGTCTTGCAGAAGGTGCAACACTGGATGATCTTCTTCCGGAGGCATTTGCCACCGTACGTGAGGCAGCCAAGCGTGTACTTGGAATGGAGCATTACCGTGTACAGATCATCGGTGGTATCATCCTTCACCAGGGCCGTATCGCCGAGATGAAAACAGGTGAAGGTAAAACTCTTGTTTCCACACTTCCTGCATATCTGAATGCCCTTGAGGGAAAAGGTGTCCACATCGTAACCGTCAACGACTACCTGGCAAAACGAGATGCTGAGTGGATGGGTAAGGTTCACGAGTTCCTTGGCCTGACTGTAGGCGTGGTACTTAACGACATGAAGCCGGAAGAGCGTCGTGCGGCATACGGATGTGACATCACATACGTAACAAACAATGAACTTGGATTTGATTATCTTCGTGACAACATGGTCATCTATAAAGAACAGCTTGTTCAGAGAGATCTTCACTACTGTATCATCGATGAGATCGACTCTGTCCTGATCGATGAGGCACGTACACCTCTGATCATTTCCGGACAGAGCGGCAAGTCCACCAAGCTTTATGAGGTGTGCGATATCCTTGCACAGCAGCTGGAGCGTGGTGAGGCCAGCCATGAGATGACCAAGATGGCAGCCATCATGGGTGAGGAGGTTATCGAGACCGGTGACTTCGTTGTAAATGAGAAAGATAAGATCGTCAACCTTACCGAGCAGGGTATCAAGAAGGTTGAGAAATTCTTTAATATCGAGAACCTGGCAGATCCGGAAAACCTGGAGATCCAGCACAACATCATCCTTGCACTTCGTGCACATAATCTGATGCACAAGGATCAGGATTATGTTGTAAAAGATGACGAGATCCTGATCGTTGATGAGTTTACCGGACGTATCATGCCGGGCCGTCGTTACTCCGATGGTCTTCATCAGGCGATCGAGGCGAAAGAGCATGTGAAGGTTAAAAGAGAGAGCAAGACTCTCGCAACCATTACCTTCCAGAACTTTTTCAACAAATATGACAAAAAAGGCGGTATGACAGGTACAGCCCTCACCGAGGAAAAAGAGTTCCGTGATATCTACGGCATGGACGTTGTAGAGATCCCGACCAACCGTGTAGTACAGCGTAAAGACCTTGATGATGCTGTTTACATGACAAAGAAAGAGAAATTCAACGCCGTTGTAGAGGCAGTTAAGGAAGCTCACGCAAAACATCAGCCGGTACTGGTTGGTACGATCACCATCGAGACTTCCGAGCTTCTCAGCAGAATGCTGAAGAGAGAGGGAATCCCCCACAATGTATTGAATGCCAAGTTCCATGAGCTTGAGGCTGAGATCGTAGCTCAGGCAGGACAGGCAGATGCCGTTACCATCGCGACCAACATGGCAGGCCGTGGTACCGATATCAAGCTTGACGATGTGGCAAGAGAGGCCGGCGGTCTGAAGATCATCGGTACCGAGCGTCATGAGTCAAGACGTATCGATAACCAGCTCCGTGGACGTTCCGGACGACAGGGAGATCCGGGTGAATCCCGTTTCTACATTTCCCTTGAGGATGACCTGATGCGTCTGTTCGGTTCCGAGAGACTGATGAAGGTGTTCACATCCCTTGGTGTTGAGGAGAATGAGCAGATCGAGCACAAGATGCTTTCCAATGCCATCGAGAAAGCCCAGGAGAAGATCGAGTTCAACAACTTCGGTATCCGTAAAAATCTTCTCGACTATGACCAGGTTAACAATGAGCAGAGAGAGATCATCTATGAGGAGCGTCGCCAGGTACTTGACGGTGAGAATATGCGTGATGCCATCTACAAGATGATCACAGATATCGTAGACAGCATGACAGACATGTGTTTTTCCGATGACATGGATTCTTCTGAGTGGGATCTTAATGAGTTCAACACTGCGATCACTCCGATCATCCCGATCCACCCGCTGACCGCAGAGAAGGTAAAAGGCCATAAGAAAGACGAGATCAAGCATATTGTGAAGGAAGAGGCTGTGAAGCTTTATGAAGCGAAGGAGGCTGAGTTCCCGGAACCGGAGCAGCTTCGTGAGCTTGAGCGAGTTGTCCTTCTGAAATGCATCGACAGCAAATGGATGGATCACATCGATGATATGGAAATGCTCCGTCAGGGTATCGGTCTGATGGCATACGGCCAGAGAGATCCGGTTGTTGAGTACAAGATGAACGCATTCGAGATGTTTAACAGCATGATCAGCTCCATTCAGGAAGACACTGTACGTATGCTGTATCATGTTCATGTGGAGCAGAAGATCGAGCGTGAGCAGGTTGCTAAGGTAACCGGCACAAACAAAGATGACAGCGCAGGCCCGAAGAAACCGGTTCAGCGAAAAGAAGATAAAGTATACCCGAATGATCCGTGCCCATGCGGAAGCGGCAAGAAATACAAACAGTGCTGCGGACGTAAGGCTGCCAAGATCTGAGAAGGAAGATAAAAATAGTCTCACCCGGATGATGCGGTGGGGCTATTTTTTCTGGGATTTCTGTTACACAGGAACAGAGTACAGCGAATATTAAATAATAGTCATATAGACTTGTCTGATTTTTCATATGCTGCGTTGTCGTCAATCGCCGTAGCCACCGATACGCTTCATTCCCTCGCCCTGCATATGAGAAAGTCATCCTGCGCCAATATAACAGATACTTAATTTTCGCTGTAAGAGAAGGGGTATGATAATATGGCAATTATAAAAACTGCAATTCTTCAGACACATGTATATACTGATAAATTTCGCAATATCACCCAGGCAGCAGAACTTCTTGCCAGCCCGGAGCTTCAGGGAATCGATCTGGCAGTCCTGCCCGAAATGTTCTGCTGCCCCTACGAGAACAAATACTTTCCGGAATATGCGGAACCAGAGAGGGGAGATACCTGGGAAAAATGTTCCCGACTGGCGGCAGAACACGGAATTTATCTCGTAGCAGGAAGTATGCCGGAGAGAGATGAAGCCGGCAATATTTATAACACTTCCTATGTCTTTGACAGAAATGGTCATCAGATCGGTAAGCACCGGAAGATGCATCTTTTTGACATTGATGTAAAAGGCGGTCAGTATTTTAAAGAATCCGATACCCTGACACCGGGAGACCAGGTGACGGTTTTTGATACAGAATTTGGTAAGATGGGCCTTTGCATCTGCTACGACTTCCGTTTTCCGGAGCTTGCCAGGCTGATGGTGGACGAAGGCGCCCAGGTAATCATCGTGCCGGCTGCTTTTAACATGACAACAGGGCCCCTTCACTGGGAGCTGATGTTCCGCCAGAGAGCCGTGGATAACCAGGTATACACCATCGGAGCTGCACCAGCCAGAGACCTGAACGCCGGGTATCATTCCTGGGGTCACTCCATTGCCGCAGACCCCTGGGGAAAAGTCCTCATGGAAATGGAAGAGAAGCCGGCTGTGAAGGTTGTGGAACTGGAACTGGACGAGGTAAAAAAAGTCCGTGAGCAGCTGCCGCTTCTGAAGCACAGGAGAGGGGATATTTACGCCCTGACCACGTTTTCGTTGTAATTTCCATGCCCATATGGTATTGTATAAGACAGGCAGGAAATCCTGTATCAATATATAGAAAGAAGGTGAAGCTGTGGTTGAGTTAGATCAGTTCAAGAGTATTCTTGCAACATACACAGAGCCATTAGTGGAAGTGAGGGATTCACTTTGACCTCGCTAACAAAGAGCAGAAGGTCGAAGAATTAGAGCGCGAGATGGAAGCGCCTGATTTCTGGGATAATGCGGAAGCATCCCAGATGAAGATGAAACAGTTAAAGAGTCTCAAGGACGATATTGAGACATACCATAATCTGGAAACGCAGATGGAAGATATGGAAACCATGATCGAGATGGGATATGAGGAGAATGATCCTGAGATCGTCCCTGAGATCCAGGAAATGCTGGACGAGTTCCAGGCAAGCTTTGACAGCATCCGTGTGAAGACACTCCTTTCCGGAGAGTACGACGGAGAGAACGCCATCATCAAGCTGAACGCAGGAGCCGGCGGAACAGAGGCCTGCGACTGGTGCGGAATGCTTTATCGTATGTACAGCAGATGGGCGGAGAAGAAGGGCTTTGCGCTGGAGGTCCTGGATTACCTTGACGGTGATGAGGCCGGTGTGAAATCCGTAACCTTCCAGGTGAACGGAGAGAACGCCTACGGTTATCTGAAATCCGAGAAGGGTGTTCACCGTCTTGTACGTATTTCTCCGTTTAATGCAGCAGGAAAGAGACAGACTTCTTTTGTATCCTGTGATGTTATGCCGGATATCAAGAAGGATCTGGACGTAGAGATCAATGACGATGATATCCGTATCGATACCTACCGAAGCAGTGGTGCCGGTGGACAGCATATCAACAAGACATCCTCTGCGATCCGTATCACCCATTTCCCGACAGGAATCGTGGTACAGTGCCAGAATGAACGTTCTCAGCACATGAACAAGGACAAGGCTATGCAGATGCTGAAGGCCAAGCTGTATCTGCTGAAACAGCAGGAAGCTGAGGAGAAGCTTTCCGGCATTCGAGGCGAAGTGACAGATATCGGCTGGGGAAACCAGATCCGTTCCTATGTCCTGCAGCCATACACCATGGTAAAAGACCATAGAACCAATGAAGAAACCGGTAATGTTGACGCAGTTCTGGACGGTGGTATTGACATTTTTATCAATGCATACCTGAAATGGATCGCGCTGGCGAAAAAGAAAGAATAACATTACTGTCACGGAACCCCATAAAGACAGAGAAAAGGACTCCGCAGGCAAAAAAGCGCTTGTGGAGTTTCTTTTATTATGATAATATATCTCTTGTACAAAAACAGTTGTCTTTATGAAACGGACAGGAGGCTGCTGGCCACAATGTGAACAGCAGTTAGAGAGGTTGCTATGCAGAAACAGGTTGAAAAGAAAAAATACTATGTAGTAAGAGAACGGGCAGTGCCGGAGGTACTTCTCAAGGTGGTTGAGGCCAAGAGACTGCTGGAATCCAAACGGGTGGCTACTGTTCAGGAAGCTGCTGAAAGGACCGGGATCAGCCGCAGTTCTTTTTACAAATATAAGGACGATATTTTTCCTTTCCACGAGGAGACCAAGGGAAAGACCATCACCTTTATCATTCAGATGGACGATGAGCCGGGGCTTTTATCAATGGTGCTGCAGACGATTGCCCGTTTTCACGGTAATATCCTGACCATACATCAGAGTATTCCCATTAACGGAGTCGCAACGCTGACGCTGAGCGTTGACATCCTTCCGGGAGAAGGTGACGCAGAGGCTATGGTGGAGAATATTGAGCAGAGAGACGGTATACACTATTTGAAAATTTTAGGCAGGGAGTAAGCATATGATAAACATAGCAGTATTAGGCTACGGTACAGTAGGAAGCGGAGTTGTTGAAGTCATCAACACCAATCATGAGAGTATTAACAAGAGAGCTGGAGATGAGATTAACATCAAGTACGTTCTTGATTTAAGAGATTTTCCGGGAGATCCGGTTGAGAAAGTTCTGGTTCATGATTATGAAGTGATCGTAAACGATCCGGAGGTAGATATTGTTGTTGAGGTTATGGGCGGGATCGAGCCGGCTTATACCTTTGTAAAAAGAGCGCTTCAGGCAGGAAAGAGTGTAAGCACATCCAATAAGGCTCTGGTAGCCAAGCATGGTTCCGAGCTCATGGAGATCGCAAAAGAAAAAAATATCAATTTCCTTTTTGAGGCAAGCTGCGGCGGCGGTATCCCGATCATCCGCGCACTGAATTCTTCACTGACAGCAGATGAGATCGATGAGATCACAGGAATCCTTAACGGAACCACCAACTACATGCTTTACAAGATGAGCACAGAGAACTGTGATTTTGATACGGTTCTGAAGGAAGCTCAGGCAAAGGGCTATGCAGAGGCAGATCCGACTGCAGACGTAGGAGGTGCTGACGCATGCCGTAAGATCGCCATCCTTTCTTCACTTGCATACGGAAAATTCCTGAATTACGAGGATATTTATACAGAAGGAATCACAAAGATCACACCGGCAGATATGGAATATGCAAAAGAGCTTGGCATGACTATCAAGCTTCTTGCCACAAGCCGCAGGATCGGAGATTCTTTCTATGCAATGGTTGCGCCGTTCCTGGTAGGCCAGAGTAGCCCGCTTTACAGTGTAAATGATGTGTTTAATGCAGTATTTGTGCACGGAAATGTTCTTGGAGATGCCATGTTCTACGGAAGCGGAGCAGGTAAGCTTCCGACTGCAAGTGCAGTAGTTGCAGATGTTGTGGATGAAGCAAAGCATCTCCACAGAAATATCATGACAAACTGGAGCAGCTATGCCCTGAAGCTTATGGATATGGATGAAGTTGAGGGACGTTTCTTCGTACGTGTGTCTGATACTACTATGGATGAAGTGGAAAAAGCTTTTGGTGATGTACAGACCATCGAGCCGGATGACCTTCCGGACGAATTCGGATTTATCACACCGGTGATGAAGCAGGCTGAATATTATGAGAAGATCAGCAAGCTCACCGGAAAAGTACTGGCAATGATCCGTGTAAAGGATTGATGCCGAAGGGAAGAAAAGAACATGTTAATCGTAAAAAAATTCGGCGGTACTTCTGTGGCAAACAAAGAGCGTATCTTTAATGTTGCCAGAAGATGTATCGAAGATTACAAAAAAGGAAACGACGTGGTGGTCGTGCTTTCTGCAATGGGTAAGTATACCGATGAGCTGATCACCATGGCAAAGGATATCAATGACAAACCTCCGAAACGTGAGATGGATATGCTTTTTACCATCGGAGAGCAGATGTCAGTGGCACTGATGTCCATGGCTATGGACAGTCTGGGAGTACCGGCTGTTTCTCTGAACGCCTTTCAGGTAGCTATGCACACAACAAGTGCACATAGCAGCGCACGCCTGAAAAAGATCGATGCGGCACGTATCCGCAGAGAGCTGGATAACCGCAGGATCGTTGTGGTCACAGGCTTCCAGGGCATTGATAAATATAATGACTATACCACACTTGGACGTGGCGGTTCTGATACCACAGCCGTAGCTCTTGCGGCAGCGCTTCATGCAGATGCCTGTGAGATCTATACCGATGTGGACGGTGTTTATACCGCTGACCCGCGTAAGGTTCCGAATGCCCGCAAGCTTAAGGAGATCACTTACGATGAAATGCTGGATCTGGCAACTCTGGGTGCGGGAGTGCTTCATAACCGTTCTGTGGAGATGGCAAAGAAATACGGCGTGCCGCTGGTGGTACGTTCCAGTCTCAACAACAGCGAAGGAACTGTGGTAAAGGAGGAAGTAACAGTGGAGAGAATGCTGATCAGCGGTGTTGCTCTGGATACAGATGCAGTACGTATTGCTGTGATCGGACTTAAAGATTCACCAGGAGTGGCATTTAAGCTTTTTGATACCCTGGCTAAGAAAAATATCAATGTGGATATGATCCTTCAGTCTATCGGCCGTGCCGGAACCAAGGACATTTCCTTTACTGTTGATAAAAATGATCTGGACGATGCAATGGGTGTTCTGGAAGCTAACCAGGCACGCATCGCCTATTCTGAGCTTCATGCGGAGAAAAACATTGCCAAGCTTTCTATTGTAGGAGCAGGTATGATGAGCAATCCGGGTGTTGCTGCAAAAATGTTCGAGAGCCTTTACAATGAGGGTGTGAACATCAATATGATCGCAACATCTGAGATCCGTGTGACGGTTCTCATTAACGAGAAAGATGGCGTACGTGCCATGAATGCGGTACATGATGCGTTTAATCTTGCAGACTAAACAGATGTGAAATATGAGAATATGATATATCTGAAGTAAAAAATGACGGGGCGGAGGCTTGGATGAGTCTCCGCCTTCTATAACGAAGGGATACAGAATTATGAGAAAAAATCTGAAGGGCTGTAAGAAGCTGGCAGGGGAAACTCTGGCCGGTAATTTTACGGTCCCTGTGATCGGGAGTATTGCGGTTGCGGCGATGAGCGCAGTTTCAAGCTATATTTCCACAGCACTTTTTCCGGGAGATTCCCTGTATGCGATCATTGGAGGAGAGGTATTCAGCTTTGTCCTTTCTCTGGTGATCTGTATTTTTTCCGCAGGACTTTACCGGATCTATCTGAATATTTCCAGAAGGGAAGCCTACTCTTTCGGAGACCTTCTGTACTTTTTCAGCCATCAGCCGGATCATGTGATCGTGGCATCCTTTGTGCTGGCATTGATCAATCTGGTGACATCACTTCCACTGGCGTGGTTTTCTTTTACAAGCAATATGGGAAATACAACGGAGGAGCAGATGAACTGGGCAGTAACTTACATGCTGCTCACACTTCTCGGGTTCGCGCTGAACCTGCTGGCAGCTATGCCGTTCACCATGAGCTATTACATCCTGTCCGATAATTCGGACATAAAAGGAGTGCAGGCACTGAAAGCCAGTGCAAAGCTTATGAAGGGACATTACTGGGAATATATGAAAATGCTCTTAAGTTTTGTTCCGTGGATCATTTTTTCCATATTTACATTGTATCTGGCACTGATCTGGCTGGTGCCTTATATAGAAACCTGTATGGCAGTTTTCTATCGGAATATTTCCGGAGAGTTTGATGAACCTCCGGTGGATTCTTATCCCCCGGTAACTCCGATCCCGCAGTTCCACGATGAAACCGAAGCCTGATCGCCTTCCGGAGGATGTTTTCCCTTTCCGGGAGGATGCATGAAACGCAGGTGATGCCCTTTCCGGGGGGATGCTTGAAACACAGGTACTTTCCCTTTCAGGGGGACCATTTTGGCATGGGCAGGTACGAGGGGGAAAGCACTCAAAGTTGCGAAGCCCGCTTTTCCCCCTCGAGCTCCCCCTTTCCGGGCACGCAGCAGCTGCAGGCTGTGGGAATATGTGAAGATATTGGAGGGGCGATGGATTCTACTACGTTGGCTGTGGAAGGTTGAGCCGATTTATGCTGACGTAAATATATTGGCGAAGCCTGTTCCTGAATAACAGCGATACACCACAATCCAGAGAACAAGCCCGCTACGCAGTCCACTTTCCCATTCAGCCAGAAGCGATAAACAGTGAAGAAGCAATAAACAGTGCCGAAGCAACAATCGGCTCAGCCTGCTACTGTCGGTACAGCAGAATACAGTGCCGAAGCAATAATCGGCTCAGCCTGCTACTGCCAGTGCAGCAGAATACATGGCCGAAGCAATAATCGGCTCAGCCTGCTACTGCCAGTGCAGCAGAATACAAGACAGAATCAATAATCGGCTTAGCCTGCTAC
>SKEU01001230.1_pt1 | contig 13221 bp, 11 predicted proteins | sample 4819571 | NCBI WGS metagenome assembly SKEU01 (sample SAMN11008801, study PRJNA524170) | human gut metagenome | biome: Human fecal sample; material: Feces; isolation source: fecal sample from pouch patient p8, p16 | host: Homo sapiens | place: Israel: Tel-Aviv | collected 2015-06-23
TTTACAGAAGTGGCAATGGCGTTCGCCAGCATTTAAATGGAGAGCCGGATGCGCTGAAAGGTGCACGTCCGGTTCGGGGAGGAGAGGCAGGGAAATAGTCCGACTACGCCCTGCCTCTTACTCTACTCAGGACCCACGAAGGCTGGCTGTATCTTGCCGTTGTTGTTGATCTGTTCTCACGCAAAATTATCGGCTGGTCCATGCAATCCCGGATGACAAAGGACATTGTCCTGAACGCACTGCTGATGGCTGTATGGCGGCGTAATCCCGAAAAACAGGTGCTGGTTCATTCGGATCAGGGCAGTCAGTACACAAGCCATGAGTGGCAGTCGTTCCTGAAATCACACGGCCTGGAGGGTAGCATGAGCCGTCGCGGTAACTGCCATGATAATGCGGTTGCAGAAAGTTTTTTCCAGTTGTTGAAACGTGAACGGATAAAGAAAAAGATCTACGGAACGCGGGAAGAAGCCCGCAGTGATATTTTTGATTACATCGAAATGTTTTATAACAGTAAGCGTCGGCATGGTTCTAGCGAACAGATGTCACCGACAGAATATGAAAACCAGTATTATCAACGGCTCGGAAGTGTCTAGATTATCCGTGGCGATTCAGGTATTGATATAGAAACGGTCAGTGTATCTATCCAGAACAGCCTTTGTTTTGGCCTACTGGATGGCACAAGACAGATCGGTTTCGCCCGTCTGGTGACAGACTTTGCCACTTTTGGTTATTTGTGCGACGTCTACGTGCTGAACGACTATCAGAAAAGTGGCCTCGGTCGTTGGTTGATTGAATGCTGTCACGCCCATCCATTGATGTCACGCCTGCGACGGATAATGCTGGTCACTGACAGCGCCCCTTGGCTATACCAGAAAATGGGGTATCTCCCGTTGAACCGACCAGACTTTGTCTGGCAGATCAACCGACCAGACATGTATCGTAAAACCGAAGGTAAATGAAGACTGTTTGGAGAGTAATATAGACTGTCAATCCGTAGGGCTGAGCATCTGCTGCGGAATAATTTGGCATATTCGCGAGACAACGTTGAGACGTCTGCTTGAGGCCCGGAACTTAATGTCAACTTAGCCATAGCCCATCTTCCACTTCTTTGCGCTATCTCGTTTATGAACCTAGTCATTCCGGGTATCATTTTGCGATTAGCATTCCAAAACCAAATTTAAGATAGGCATGTTTGCACTATCGCTGCGATCGCCCCTGAGGATTTTCATGAACAACGCCGAACAACAGTTCCTGAACGAGCTGGATAACAAATTCTGGAAAGCCGCCGACAAGCTACGCGCCAACATGGATGCCGCCAACTACAAGCACGTGGTGCTGGGGCTTATCTTCCTCAAGTATGTGTCCGATGCCTTCGAGGCGCGTCAGCAGGAGCTAATCACCTTGTTCCGCGATGTCGGCAACCCGGACAACATCTATGCCATGTCGCGCGACGGTTACGACTCTGATGAAGAGTACGCACAGGCGATTGTGGATGAACTGGAGGTGGAAGATTACTACACCGAAAAGAACATCTTCTGGGTGCCGAAAGCCGCGCGCTGGGACACGCTGAAAAACAAAGCCATGTTGCCGACCGGCACCGTGCTGTGGGTGGATGAAACCACCGGCAAGGATGTGACGCTGCGCTCTGTGTCCTGGCTGGTGGATAACGCGCTCGATGAAATCGAAAAAACCAACCCGAAGCTGAAAGGTATTCTGAACCGTATCAGCCAGTATCAATTGGGCAACGAAGTGTTGACCGGGCTGATTAATACTTTCTCTGACGCCAACTTCAGCAACCCGGAATATAACGGCGAGAAGCTCAACTTAAAGAGCAAAGATATTCTCGGTCACGTGTACGAATATTTCCTCGGTCAGTTCGCGCTGGCGGAAGGTAAGCAGGGCGGCCAGTATTACACGCCAAAAAGTATCGTCACCCTGATTGTTGAAATGCTGCAACCGTATAACGGGCGCGTGTATGACCCGGCGATGGGTTCCGGCGGGTTCTTTGTTTCCAGCGACCGTTTATCGAAGAGCACGCGGGCGAGAAGCAGTACAACGCCGCCGAGCAGAAGCGCAATATCTCTGTTTACGGCCAGGAGTCGAACCCGACCACCTGGAAGCTGGCGGCAATGAATATGGCGATCCGGGGTATCGACTTTAACTTCGGCAGCAAAAACGCCGACACCCTGCTGGACGACCAGCACCCGGATCTGCGAGCTGACTTCGTGATGGCGAACCCGCCGTTCAACATGAAGGAGTGGTGGAACGCCAAGCTGGAAAACGACGTGCGCTGGAAATACGGCACACCGCCGCAGGGCAACGCCAACTTTGCGTGGATGCAGCACATGATCCATCACCTTGCGCCAAAAGGTTCGATGGCGCTGCTGCTGGCGAACGGTTCGATGAGCTCCAACACCAACAACGAAGGCGAAATCCGCCGTAACCTGATCAAAGCCGATTTGGTCGAGTGCATGGTGGCGCTACCGGGCCAGCTCTTTACCAACACCCAAATCCCGGCCTGTATCTGGTTCCTGACCAAAGACAAATCCAGCGGCAACGGCAAAGCGCACCGCAAAGGCGAAGTGCTGTTTATCGACGCCCGCAAGATTGGCTTTATGAAAGACCGCGTGCTGCGTGACTTTACTCGTGAAGATATCGCCAGAATTGCCGACACCTTCCACAAATGGCAGGCAGATAAAGAGTACGAAGACGAAGCCGGATTCTGCTTCTCTGCAACGCTGGAAGATATTCAGAAAAACGACTTTGTGTTGACCCCTGGGCGCTATGTTGGTGCTACCGAGCAAGACGAAGATGATGAACCCTTTGCCGAGAAAATGGCACGATTGACGACGCAACTGAAAGATCAGTTGGAAGAGAGCGCGAACCTAGAAGCACAGATTAAGGCGAATCTGGGGGGGCTGGGTTATGAGTTTTGAGATTCCATTCTCTCATATTGCAGAGATTATTATGGGGCAATCCCCTAAAGGCGAAGAGGTTAATAATGAGGGGATAGGACTCCCCTTATTGAATGGACCTACAGAGTTTACTGACCGTTACCCTGCACCTGTGCAGCATACTGCATATGCAAAAAAAATATCGCTACCAGGAGATATTTTATTTTGTGTTCGTGGTTCAACAACCGGCAGGATGAACTATTCTGATCAAAAATATTGTATAGGTCGAGGTCTTGCTGCAATAAGAGGTCGAAACGGATATCCGACACCTTACGTTAAAGCTGTATTAGAGACTTATCTTCCTAAATTGCTGGCAGCTGCGACAGGATCAACTTTTCCTAATGTTAGCAAAGACCTTATTAATAATATTCCAGTAAGTGTTTTACCTGTTGAGAATGCTTGTAATATTAGTAAGCTCATCGAATTGCAGGAAGAGAAAGTATTCACGAATAATCAGATAAACCAAACCCTCGAACAAATGGCACAAGCCCTGTTCAAAAGCTGGTTTGTTAATTTTGAACCCGTAAAGGCCAAAATGGCAGTGCTGGAAGCGGGCGGTTCGCAGGAAGACGCAACGCTTGCCGCAATGACCGCCATTTCCGGGAAAAATGCGGATGCGCTAGCGGTTTTTGAGCGTGAACATCCTGAGCAGTATGCCGAATTAAAAGCCACGGCAGAGCTGTTTCCGTTGGCGATGCAGGACAGTGAGTTGGGGGAAATTCCGGAAGGGTGGACTCTATCTGAAATTGGAGCGCAAATCGATATTGCTGGTGGGGCAACGCCATCAACTAAAACACCTGATTTTTGGGATAATGGAGATATTCACTGGACTACACCTAAAGATTTATCCAACGTTAAAGACAAAATTTTACTGCATACAGAAAGAAAAATAACAAAAGCAGGATTGGGAAAAATTTCCTCTGGTTTACTACCTGTTAATACCGTGTTGATGTCATCACGTGCACCTGTGGGATACCTGGCAATTGCAAAAGTCCCTGTGGCGATTAATCAGGGATATATTGCCATGAAGTGTAATAAAGAGTTAAGCCCTGAATTCGTGTTACAGTGGTGTTCTGCAAACATGCCAGAAATTATATCTCGCGCAAGTGGTACCACCTTTGCTGAAATTAGTAAGAAAAATTTCAATCCAATTCCTCTTGTGAAGCCGCCACTTGAGCTTGTTAAAAATTATACCAAGCAAGTAAGTGCAATCTACTCGTTGATTGAAAATACTATGCGGGAAAATAATAGCCTAACCGAACTCCGCGACACCCTTCTCCCCAAACTTCTCTCGGGTGAAATTACCCTGCCGGAAGCAGAACAAATAATCAGCGAGGAAGCCTGATGCTAAGCGAAGACGATTTAGAACAGCAATGCCTGCAATGGTTTGCTGAACAGGGCTGGGACGTGCTGCACGGGCCGGATATCGCACCGGATGGCGATAACCCGCTGCGTGCCTCATTTCATGATGTGTTTCTGCGCCCGGTAATGCTGGAGCAGCTGCAAACCATCAATCCCCATCTCCCTGTTTCCGTGCTGGAGGAGGTGATACTGCGTATCGCCCATGCGCACAGCCCGGATCTGGTCGTCAGCAATAAAGTCTTTCATCACCTGCTGCTCAATGGCGTACCCGTTGAATATAAGCATGAAGACAAGGTAATTCACGATAACGCGCTGTTAATGGATTTCAACCATCCAGACAACAACCGCTTTATGGTGGTGAACCAGGTCGCCATTCAGGGAATAAAGCAGGTTCGTCGTCCGGATATCATTGGCTATATCAACGGTCTGCCGGTGGCGGTGATTGAGCTGAAAAGCCCCATTGATGCTAACGCCGATATCTGGGCGGCGTTTAACCAGTTACAGACCTATAAAAACGAATTGAGCGATCTGTTTATCTGTAACGAAGCGCTGGTGGTGAGCGATGGGCAGAATGCGCGCATTGGCTCTCTCACGGCGGATGAAGAGCGCTTCCTGCCGTGGAAAACGGTGGCGAACGAAAATGACAAACCGCAGTTTGACTGGCAGCTTAAAACCGTCGTGCAGGGCTTTTTTAACCGTGAATTATTGCTCGATTATATCCGCTATTTTGTCCTGTTTGAGAATGACGGCAAACGGCTGATTAAGAAGATTGCCGCCTATCACCAGTTCCATGCAGTGCGTGAAGCGGTGACGGCGACGATTGTGGCCTCGACCGGTAAACACCTGCCGTTGCACAGTAATATTCAGCCCGGTAGTAAAAAAGCGGGGGTCGTCTGGCATACCCAGGGTTCCGGCAAAAGTATCTCTATGTGCTGCTATGCCGGGAAACTGCTGCAACAGGCGGAGATGAACAACCCGACCATTGTGGTGGTGACGGATCGCAACGATCTCGACGGCCAGTTATACGCCACCTTCTGCCAGGCACAGGATTTGCTGAAGCAGACGCCACTACAGGCCAACGATCGAGATGAATTGCGCGAGTTGCTTAATGCCCGTGAATCCGGCGGCATCATCTTTACCACCGTGCAGAAGTTTGCGCCGCTGGACGGTGAGCAGAGCCATCCGGCACTCAATCAGCGCAGCAACATCGTAGTGATTTCGGATGAAGCGCACCGTAGCCAGTATGGCCTGAGCGCCACGCTGGACAGACAAACGGGTGTCTATAAATACGGCTACGCAAAACATATGCGCGACGCGCTGCCGAATGCGTCGTTTATGGGCTTTACCGGCACGCCGATTGCCTCGGAAGATAAAGATACCCGTGCCGTGTTCGGTGATTATGTCTCTATCTACGACATTCAGGATGCGGTCGATGACGGCGCAACGGTGCCGATCTACTACGAATCCCGGCTGGCAAAACTCGACCTGAACCATGAAGAGCTGGAAACGCTATCCGATCAGGTCGATGAACTGGTAGAAGACGAAGAGACGGGTCAGCAGGAGAAAACCAAAGGCGACTGGAGCCGTCTGGAAAAGCTGGTCGGTTCAGAGCCGCGTATCAAACAGGTAGCGGCCGATCTGGTTCAACATTTTGAAACGCGCAATGCTGCTATGAACGGCAAAGCGATGATTGTCGCCATGAGCCGCGAGATCTGCGTGAAACTGTACGATGCTATCGTGGCGATACGCCCTGAATGGCACAGTGAAGACGTTGAACAAGGGGCGATCAAAGTCATCATGACCGGATCGGCGTCAGATAAAGATCACCTGCAATCACATATCTACAACAAACAGACCAAAAAACGCCTGGAAGCCCGCTTTAAAGATCTGAACGATCCGCTGAAACTGGTGATTGTGCGGGATATGTGGCTGACCGGGTTTGATGCCCCATGCTGCCACACCATGTATATCGACAAACCGATGCGCGGCCATAACCTGATGCAGGCGATTGCGCGCGTTAACCGCGTGTTCCGGGATAAACCCGGCGGGCTGGTGGTGGATTATATCGGCATTGCTAACGAGCTGAAGCAGGCGCTGAAAACCTATACCGATTCAAAAGGCAAAGGACAAACGACGGTTGATGCCCGGGAAGCCCTTGCTATTCTGCTGGAAAAAATGGATGTCATTCATGGGATGTTTGCCCGTTCAGCAGGTAAGCCGGGGTTTGATTACACGGGCTTCTCCCGCGATCCGCTGGCCTTCTTGCGTGATGCTGTGAACTACATTCTGGGACTGGATGACGGTAAAAAACGTTACCTCGATGTCTCGCTGGCGATGAGTAAAGCCTGGTCACTGTGTAATACGCTGGATGAGGCGAAACCCTTACAGGAGGAGTTCGCGTTTCTTTCGGCGATCCGAGTGGGGCTTATCAAACTCGATCCGAAGGCCAAATTTAGCCAGTCAGAAAAAAATTCGCTGCTGAGTAAAATTCTTGATAATGCGGTCGTCGCGACCGGCATTGAAGATGTGTTTGCTTTGGCCGGATTGGATAAGCCGAACATAGGTTTGCTGTCGGATGAGTTCCTGGAGGAAGTGCGGGAAATGCCGCAGCGTAATCTGGCTGTAGAATTGCTGGAAAAACTGCTCAATGACGGGATTCATGCACGTTCCGGTAATAACGTAGTACAGCAGAAGAAATATTCTGACCGCCTGAAAGCCGTACTGCTCAAATACAATAACCGCGCCATTGAGACCGCGCAGGTGATTGAAGAGCTGATCCAGATGGCGAAAGCGTTCCAGGAGGCGATGGCGCGTGATGATGCGTTAGGGCTGACCCCGGATGAAATCGCCTTCTATGATGCGCTGGCTGAAAATGAAAGTGCAGTGCGTGAACTGGGCGATGATACGCTGAGAAAGCTGGCCATCGAAGTGACATTGAAATTGCGGCAGTCCACCACCGTGGACTGGCAGGTGCGTGAAAGCGTGCGTGCCCGATTGCGTATTCTGGTGCGCCAGACGCTGCGTAAGTATAAGTATCCGCCGGACAAAACGCCGGGCGCCGTGGAACTGATTTTGAAGCAGGCAGAAGTGGTGTCGAACAGCTGGACAGTCTAAAACGTTCATCGATTATCTTGACGGAGGTGGTTCAATGTCGGTTACTGTAACAGTTGAGAAAGTAGGGGCGGCATTTGCATTGATCAAATGCCACCATAGGCCTGAAGCAGAATATGAATTTACTGGTGAGTTTCTCGGGCTTTCACACGAGCTGAAGTTTGCAGGGAAGAATTTACGAGAACTGAGAGAAACTGGCTGTTCTATTTATGGAATTTATCAGGATGAATACGGCATGACCTTACTTCCTGATCATCCCGGCATTAAACTGGCCGAAATACTAGCGGTATCAAATATAGGACTGAATAAATTTTCGGTTTACATGGGATGTCGCGAGCAAGAGATAGTTGAATTGTTGAACGGTTCAGTTTCACTGACGAAAGCTATGGCACTCCGATTATCGCATGTAGTCGGTGGAAGTTGGTCGAAGTGGATGTTAATTCAAGAGCAGTTTGAATTACAGTTGGCACAACGAGAGATTAAAGAATTAATGATTTTGACTAATATCGGGGATGAGGTCGTTGGATTATAGTAAAACAACCATCTTTAACTGATGGGTTTGGCCTTTCCATCCATAAGAAAGGCCATTGCTGTAAAAAATAAATTACCCGCGACTGCAGCCGAAATTACGGTCCCCATCACCGACTATTTTAGTTCTTACTTTGGTCATGTAATCCACCCTGTTCATCAAATCGCTATAAGTCTGCTCAAAGTTGTCCCTTTTACGATTTAGGAGATATTTTCCATTTGATGGGTAATTAACTAGCTTCCCAGAGTCATCTATCGGGATGCCAAGTGCACTGTACCAGGCTGTTGTTATCATTGTACGTAACGTGTTACGCTTTAAGTCATAATCCCCCAAATGATAATAAGCATCCTGATTGAAACACAATATCAGATGGTAATGCCGTTTTCCATTTTTGGTATATTCTCGGACCCATGCGTAACGTAAGGTTGAATGTCGGGTATCAGGCCAGTCTTTTCGTTGAGTTTTAATATGCTTATCGTGTTCAAGCTTTGCTTTTAACGCACTGGTAAAGCGAGATATAGCACCAGAGTCAACTCTGGGTTGAAAGAATGGGTTATCCATATTTTCTGTATCAATTGGATCATGCAGATCAACACGAAGAATCATTGAGTTAGGATGTTCGTTGAGGGAGTCATCAATAACCTGTTGTATTCTATCCCGATATAGGGATACGTGTGATCCGAATTCACTATCGTATGTCATATTGTATCCTATTTATTGATATTGGTGTAGGTAATATATACAATATATATTACCTATCATGATAACAAACTATTAGCCGGACTGGGCTCGGTGTTTGTTTTTACTCCTGAATTAAAATCATTTGTTATCATCAAAGCACGGGGTTTAAACCAGCTATGGTTATCAATGTGGTTTTGCCTTTCTTTGCCACTAGTATTCTATTTTGAGAGTACAACATACCGAGTAATTCATTTGCTTTACTACGCTTTCTAAATTTATTAGGACCATATTGGAGAACAGTATTTTTAGTAATGTAAGGTACAACAAGGCGGTTACAATGATTTTTTATCCACCAATAAAGCTCATCCGCCTCCGAGATTGCGGGCGTTAATTCCTGAGGTTTAGAAAATATGTGGATGTACTCATTAACATACCAGGTAGTTATCTTCACAGCATCTTCGACTGCAGAAAGAGATATATCTCCATCATTGCCATTAAAATAATGCAGCAGAGAGGCCACTCTGGCCATATTTTCTGCGACCTTAGATGCATAGTCTCTAAAATCTGATAAGGTGCCGAGTAAGCCCATATCTGACTCCACCTTGTTATAAAATTCGATCCAGCGATTTTCTGCTTCTACAGAAAATCGCAGGCAAAGACGATCATTTTGATTATCTCTGGCAATACTTTCGTTAACTATCTCCATCAGTCGTTGATGGAATACCGGCAAATGTTCGCTTGAAACAACGGGGCTGGAGATTCTTCTGGAACCTTGCTTTGAATCAGGCTGGCATATGAGACATCGAGCGAAAAAACCGATCCCTTTGGCTGTATCGCCTTTACGTTGCAGATAACCTTTAAACACATCAGGCTGAACCATAAGTGCTAGCGTCAGTCTGGCATCTCTGATTAATTTCTCTGGCTCACTTTTCCTTTCCACTGAAAATGTTGCGCCATCCCACATTTTGTTGATGAAAGGCAGTTCGTTCAGCGTGTAACCGTTAAAAATAGTGCCAGCCTCATCAGACATGATACCGATAGATCGCCAATAACCACAGAGGTAATCTTTAATAGCCGCAGGAGTGGCATCATTAAATATCTGCTTGAACCTGATCGGTGGTTGCTGGTGCGACGCCAACAGCGCTTTAAGTTGTTCATTTGTCGCCAGATGATCTTTGTTACGGCGAATATCTGATTTGAGTTTTGACATCAGTGCTTTTCTTTCAAAATTAAAAATTTCTTCATCACTTCGCCAGGTATTAAGAGCATGCGTGTACTTATCAAATAATTCTTCCTCCAGTTGATATAATGGCTTCATCAGCATTTTATCAACCGTACTTTTCCGTTCGCCAGATTCTGCAAGTGTCAGCAAGTAAAGTGATACTGGGCTACGTAGATTAGTAAGTCGACAAACATCAATCCGGTTCTGACAGGCAAGAGATATTACCCCAAGAGCAGAAGCAGCAATCAAACCTTGAGGGGCCTGCGTATGCTGTTCCACTTCATAAATTGCATTTCTGATAATCTGAGGGAACGCATTTACAGGAAAAGGATGACCGTTAAACATATAATACCTCTAATACAATTCACGTTAAAAAATTCTGCGCAAGTTGTTATTCCGCTATTAATAGCAGAAATAGCAGGATGAAATAACTCTAATTACAACATTTTGAATGTATGTTAGGTAATTACTTCAAATAAGTTTGCTGCGTTGCAATAGCCATTCATCAATCTCTGATTCAACCCATCCAACAGATTTCACTCCGAGCATTCGCTTTTTGGGGAAGGAAGCGTCGTAACGCGGTGATTTGGGGTTCAACCAGTCGTAGATTGTTGCCCTTGCCATACCAGTTTTTTGGATTACCGTAGGTAAGCGGAGTATCCTAACGGTTGATGGATTGTTCATGCTTGATTGCCTCTCGTTAGTTCATTTTGGTTGTAGAAAGATTAGCGGCAAGCATTAATGCAAAAAATCCGCGTACCAAAAATACATTTTTTACAACACTTAACTAATTGATATTTGGTGTTTTTATGTTGACAGCGATTGAGTTTTGCGAAGAAATTAGTCAAAAATCGGTTTGTCTTTCTGGGCAGATGGTCGAATGTGATTGGGACATATACATTGATATGCTCAGCGAAAGTTATCCTGCGATACTGAAGGAACTAAGCGAAATGCGAGATCAGTTCTGGAATTCTGATAAGGTAGGAACACGTGTGGTTTTGTATAGTGCTCCATCTCATGAAGAGTATAAATATTGTACTGGTGACAGAGTGGGTCAATTAATAGAGGAATATGCTGAATTATATGATCCAGTTCAGGAATGCTGGAAAGAGTTAAAGTCACGTATTTTCAGGGGAACATTTTCTCATCTTATTCAGGATCCTTTTTTAATTAATGATGTGTTTAAATCACATCTATTTTTTGCCTCGATGTCTTATCAATGGGGAAAATCAGTTATGTCAGAGAATGAGTGTGTTGCTATTAAAGCATTCATTAAATCTTCTGAATTATTTGATAGATGTATTGGTATGTCATGGTTTCATGTTTCTGTATGTGCTCAAAAAAAATTATCCCATGTTAGAGCTAAAGCCGGAAAACAAGGTGGGAGCAGTAAAGCGGAAGTATATCGAGTAATTCAAGATAAACTTGTTTATTTGATCAATGAATCTGTTCCTGAAGGTGGGTGGAAAAGTAAAGCAGCTGCGGTAAATGCTCTCATTGATCCTTTGTGGGACTTTATTAAAGAGTCAAATTTTGACATTAATAATGAAAGTAAAAAATATCGTATCGCAACAATGAGCCAAGATGCTTTGGAAGATACCATTATTAAAAACTGGTCAAGAAATATTGAAAGTATCAAATTGGCTTTAGATAATACAGTTGCTAGAAAAAAGAAAGTCACAGGATAAAAGCCCGTATTATTAATAGTTGAATTATCAGCACCCATTATGGGTGCTGATAAAGGATTCATCCCACAAGCCGTATTCCCCTAACCCCACTATTAACGATACTGCCGCTATCTGCTGCTTTTACAAAATCAGCCCACCATTGCATCATCGGACGACGTTGCTCAAGATAATCACTGCGGTTATAAGCGCGACGCACCTCATTTTTGTCTACATGAGCAAGCGCTGCTTCAATGACATCAGGTGGAAATCCTTCCTCATTGAGTGCCGTACTGGCGATAGAACGCAAGCCGTGTGAAACAAGTACACCTCCTAAGCCAGCACGCTTGAGTGCTGCATTCACTGTTTGGCTATTCATTGGTTGGTTGGGCTTGATACGGCTAGGAAAGATAAATTCTCGGCCACCACTGAGAGGCTTCATCATTTCCAGAATAGCAAGAGCCCCATCAGATAGTGGAACCGTATGGTCCCGGTTCATCTTCATTCGAGCTGCAGGAATTTTCCATTCGCTAGCATTGAAATCGATCTCATCCCATCGAGCCTCAGCAGCTTCGGCAGGGCGGGTGATGGTTAGAAGTTGCCACATGAACAGGCATCGTGTGGACAGGCTGATACTTGCCGTGCGCATAGTCTGCATTAATTGTGGAAGTTGATCCGGGCGGATACTAGGCATGTTTTTCTTCTGCGGTTTCTCGAATGCTTTCCCGATGTTAACGCTGGGAACAGCATCAATTAGGCCTGTGTTCTGAGCATAAATCATGACTTCGTTAATACGCTGACAAAGGCGGCGAACAGTCTCTAATGCACCTCTGGCCTGAACCGGCTGCACTGCTTTAACCAGAGTATGAGCCTTAATCTCGGTGACACTGATATCACCGATTGCTGGGAAAACATCTCTCTCAAGCGAGCGCCAGATATCATCGGCATAGTCCTCTGTTACGCTGGCTTTCTTCACATTCCACCAACGCTCGGCAACTAACAGGAAAGTGTTGGTTTTAGCCTCTTGAGAATTTCTAACCTGCTCTTTCTGATGTTCCTGAGGATCAATGTCTTTCGCCAATAAAACTCGAGATTCAGCTCTGAGTTTACGCGCATCAGAAAGGGAGACAGCAGGGTAGGCTCCGAAGCTTTGCTTGGTTCGCTGTTTTGTCAGAGGTCGATAGTAACGGAATTGCCAGAGCTTACTACCACTGGACTTGATTAACAGAGTAAGCCCGTCACCATCATATAGCTGGTAATCGGCATCTTTAGGTTTGGCGGCTTTGATTTCCGTATCGGTTAACGGCTTGGTTTTTCTTGCCATGGGGAGTCTCCATGCGTTTAGGCCCAACGAAAACAATAGAGCTTTTCGTTGGGCCTATCAATGGGCCTAAAAGGTTCGGATTTAATTAGTTCTCTTCGGACTTCGCGGGACAAAGTGAGGGCACAAAAAAGCCCGCAGGGCTTGCGCCGTGCGGGCTCTTAGGACTTCATCGGATGACTCTGGTAATCACCGATGGAGAATTTTGGTGGAGCTGGCGGGAGTTGAACCCGCGTCCGAAATTCCTACATCCTCGGTACTACATGCTTAGTCAGTCTTTACATTCGCTTGCCAGCTGCGGACGGACACGCCACTAACAAACTAGCCTGATTAAGTTTTAACGCTTCAACCCCAGGCAGGGCTTCCACGCGATCTCT
>SKEU01001244.1_pt1 | contig 13138 bp, 15 predicted proteins | sample 4819571 | NCBI WGS metagenome assembly SKEU01 (sample SAMN11008801, study PRJNA524170) | human gut metagenome | biome: Human fecal sample; material: Feces; isolation source: fecal sample from pouch patient p8, p16 | host: Homo sapiens | place: Israel: Tel-Aviv | collected 2015-06-23
TAGGTATTCCTATGAAGAAAAGATAACTTCCAAAAACATCATATAAACTAATTAAGAATTGCATTTTCTCCCTCCTACACTTTACAAGGAAACTTTCTGAACTATTATTTTATCATATCTCCTTACTATAAATCTACAAATAAGTGTTAATAATTCCGAAGTGGCATTAAATTTTCACAGCTTTTTATCTTGCTACCCGTAACGCACATTTCCGCAAAATCCATAGTCCCCGATACTTTCCTCACAGGCGATAGGCAACGGTCAAAACATCAGGTCTGTACCTGACATTTTAACCGCATATCAGCCCTGATTATCACACTATCCCTACTGACTGTTCAGTCCATGCTTTTTCGCATATTCGCTGGCTTTCTGTCTGCGTTCCTCACTGTAAGGCGGCAAGAAACGGATAGACAGACGGGACTTTGCCAGCTCATAAGAAACACCGCCTTGAACATTGGATTTTTCCAGTCGGCAAAGGTCAGGGTACTTCTTAGCAAAAGCAGCCAACCTCTTTTTCAATCCGGCGTTGTGGGTGTAGATATTTGCCTTGTCCTCGCCCTCATTAAAGAGAACGATTGTTTCGTTCTCAATCTTCGTCAGTCTCGTCATAGCAGCCCTCCCTATGGTCTTTCAACACACGCAGCTTGCAGTAAAAGCAGTGATACCACCTTTCTACACCCTCGGCACTCAGCTTGACGGAAAGCATATAAAACAACTTCTTCGCCGCTGGATCGGGTGCAAGGGCAGCCACCATACGCAAACGCTCGACAGTTGCTTTCAGGTTCGGACAGCCAAAGGCATAAAGGGTTTCCATTTCATTCCGGTTCATCTTCATTGTGTTTTCCTCCTTAAAATTTGATAAATGAAAAGCGACAGACACTTCATAAGGAAATACCTGTCGCTTCGTTTACGATATAAATTTGTTGGTTTTGGACTTGATAAAATCAGCAGTAAATCATTTCCTGTCTGATGATTTCTTCGGCTCGGTTACGAATAGAGTTCATGGACTGTACCCACAACATCTGATTGTCTGCTTTCATGGTTTCGGTCACACCCTCGGCTTGTTTCATCTGCTCAATGATAAGGCTGCACCTTTCCGTTGCCTGTTCGTTCAGGTCAGCAAGGTAAGTATGCAGTTCGCCGGATAAACAGAGTGCAGAGAACCTTGCAGGGCGGTACTGCTCCAAATATGTCCTGTGCAGTCTGCCCCACATACCGATAGGGCGGTATTCCTCCGGCAGCTTCAAGTCCGGCACATAGTAATCGCCCACAAGAACATAGTCCAGACCGTTGCTTTCATCATGGATTCGTGGTTTCAATTCTGTCATGCTATTTTTTCTCCTTTCATTTTTTGCTGATTTGATTTGCTTGTGGCGTTCTGTTCAACACACACATTGCTATCAGAACTTTTTTCTTCTGCTATACGCTCATGCTCCGCAAATTCTTTTGATTTCTCACGAATCTTTTTCATATACTTACGATTGGATTCTCGTTTTCTGCGAAGTCGTTCCGCCTCTTTTTCAGCAGCAATCCTTTCTTCCTCTGTTGGTTCATGCTGCTCCACAGGTGCTTGAAATTGCCCGACATAGTTAAGATATATCTCCACCTCTGTGGTGCGGTCTGCACCTTTTCCCTGTGGCTCGTGAACCAGAATTTTGTCGATAAATTCATTTATCATGGCAGGAGTAAGCTCTGTAATGTTCTCATACTTTTTGACCAGCTTTAGAAAACGCTCCACATTATTTTGACCGCCTATAATCCGTTGCATATCAGCGGTGTCAGTCTCAATAATCTTGTTTAGCTCGTTCTGCTCATTTTCATAATCAGTAAGCATACTCTGAAAAAGCCTGTCCGGCAATCTTCCAATTACATTATCTTCATAGATTTTCCTGATAAGCATATCCAGTTCGTGAACTCGCTTCTGATTTCTTTCAATGCGGTTTTTTACAGTTTCAGAAACAGCAATATCTTTCATTGCCGATTCTTCTTGCAGAGAATAGACAAACTCCTGCTCATTCAAAGAAACATAATGGCAAGTCTCTTGTATGGTTTTCAGAATGATGCTTTTAAGTGCTTTTGTTGAAATATGGTGGCAAGTACAATGCCGGTCATACTTTTGATAAGCAAGATTATAAGTGGAACATTCATAACAATCTGCCGGATTTGAATGGCTTATCCGCTTTTCGCCTTTGGTAGTATAGTATATTCTTTCACGCCCTTTTCGTTGCCTGTGATTATACATCGGCGCACCACAGTCAGCACAGTAAATCTTTCCGGTTAGAACATTAGGCTCGCCCATAGGATCTGCTTTTCTTACATTCTGTCTTAACTTTTGAGCAAGCATCCATGTTTCTTCATCGACAATAGGCTCTTGTGTATCATCAAAAACCACCCAATCTTCCTTATCTGCCCTTTTCGTCTTTTTGTCCTTATAGGAATTTTTGAATGTCCTGAAGTTGACAGTCTTTCCAATATACTCTGGTCTGGCAATCAGAGTAGTAACCTGATTGCCTCGCCACATATACGGATTTTCTTTGTCATAATTGCTTGCATGATTTCCAAGTCCCTTTTTGCCAAGATAATAGGAGGGTCTTTCAATTTTTTCTTCTGAAAGTTCTCTTGCTATCTGATAAGGTCCTTTTCCCTCAATAGTCATACGATAAATTCTGCGGACTACTTCAGCAGCTTCTTCATCAATAATCCAATGGTCGGGGTTTTCTGGGTCTTTCAAATAGCCGTATGGTGGGATATTACTTGTATGAGCGTTGCCGGAAGAACCTCTGGATTTCAGTACAGCTTTAATTTTCTTACTTGTATCCCTGACAAACCACTCATTCATGATATTCAGAAAAGGGGCAAACTCACTGGTTTCTTGACGGTCACTGTCAATACCATTATTGATTGCTATAAATCGAACTTCCTTTTCTCTAAACAGAATGTCAGTGAAAAAACCTACTTGCAAATGGTCTCTGCCGATTCTGGACATATCTTTGCAGATACAGGCAGTGATTTCTCCGTTTTTAACACCTTCAATAAGTCTGTTCCATGAAGGTCTGTCAAAGGTCGCTCCACTCCAACCATCATCGGTAAAATGAACAAGATTCGTAAAGCCATGTTTTATAGCATAATCTTCAAGCATTTGCTTTTGATGAACGATACTGTTACTCTCTCCAGCATTATCGTCATCACGAGACAGTCTTTCATACAAAGCAGTAATGCCATTGCTTTTATCTTTTTTTCTTCTCATGCTGAACTCCTTTCTTCAATTCCTATCCACTCCTTACGCTCACAAAATATCACATCAGTAAATGGTTTTGGTGGAGTTGTTTGCTTGTCTGCAATGTTCATAGAATCGATGGATACGGATTGTCCATTCGTTACGTGGAATAATTCCATATCTTTCGGAAGTGTTTTTCCTAAAAGATCAACTTCTACTTGCTGATATCCAAGGTCAATGATCTGTTTTGTTTTTGATACAAAAGTTTCATCTTCTACGACAGCTTCTAAAGATGTCTCATTGTAACGAAATGGTTTTGCAACAGCACACAACATCCTTGTAATAATCAGATGAAGTATGTTTTTTTCTCTCACAGAAAGTTTTAACAGATCATGATTTTTTATATTTTCTGTTACGATGATCGCATGGTGATCTGAAATTTTGGAATCATTGATCATTCTGGAATTGATCGTAAGTCCCTGTTCTGATAATTGCTCTGATGTAACCTTGTATTGATCGATCGTGCTGATCATATCAATATAACCAGGAACCATGTGCTTCATTTCGCTTGACAAATAATTGCTGTCTGTTCTTGGATAAGTGATCAATTTTTGTGTTTCATATAATGATTGTGCAATATCTAAAACTTCTGCTGCGCCATACCCATAAATACGGTTGGCATCTTTTTGCAAGGTGTCAAGGCTGTATAATAATGGGCGTTCTGTACTTTTCTCTTTTGTTTCTAATTTGGTGATCTTTCCGGATTTTCCATCACATTTATTAATGATCTTTTCTGCATCTTCACGTTTTGTAAAGCGAGACTGTTTTTCATGGATCCATTTTGCCTGAAATCCTTCTTTAAAATCTGCATAGACCTCATAGAATGGTTCTGGTTTAAAATGATCGATCTTGTCATCCAGATCTACGATCAGCTTTAATGTAGGAGTCTGAACTCTTCCAACTCTGATAACATCTCCGTGCCTTAATGTAAATAATCTGGTAAGATTCAAACCGACAAGCCAGTCAGCCTGAGCTCTTGCTTTTGCTTCTTCGTATAAATTGTCTTTTTCAGAAGAATCTAATAAATTCTGAAAAGCTTTTCTGATCTCGCCTGATGTAAATGAACTTAACCATAAACGTTTGACTGGATGATGATTCTTTGCTTGCTGATAGATCAGACGTTGAATATATTCTCCTTCTCTTCCGGCATCGCCGCAGTTTACAATGTATTCAATATCATCTCGTTGGATCAGTTTTTCTACGATATGATACTGATCTTTTACATGATCCATGACTTTTGTTTTGAATTGTTTTGGGATGATCGGCAAGGTATCAAATGACCATTTTTTTAAATCCTCATCATAGTCCTCTGGATAGCATAAAGTGACAAGATGTCCTACTGCCCAAGTAACCAGATATCCATTTCCCTCATAATATCCATTTTGATATTTATTTGCACCAAGAACTTTTGCGATATCTTTTGCAACGGATGGTTTTTCGCATGTACATAAGATCATGATTTTTTACCTCCTCTGTCTTCCGGTAATTGACAAAATTTAGCGGACTTCTTTAATGATTCAGTAATTCTATCCATTGCTTTTGTTGCCAATGATCGTGAAGAATACTCTGCGATCGTTGCAGTCCTTCCAAGTTCAAAAGTAGCAATGATATTGTATGTGTTACTAATCGAATCAACAGATAAATACTTTGCTTCACTCAGATTAACAATTTTTGTCTTTTCTGCATTCATAATAAACATATGTTCTTCTCCTTTCGTATTTTTACTACATTACAAATATGAGATTTAAGAAAAAAAATATTTTTCACATATAAGAAAATGAAATTTTTGCATAAAAAAAAGACCTCATTTTTTTTAAAGGAAACAAGGTCTGTCAAAAAAATCATATCCAAAATAGCCCAAAAATCAGAAAAGCTAATGCCCCAAGGGATTCAGGAAATCCAGTTAGAAAGATATAGGAAATTGGAACAACAATAGGAATTAAAGCTCCAATTCCTGCTGCCCTTGCTATCTTTGGATCCTTAATATCGAAAATACACAAAAAACTCCGGTATCATTTTGTTTCATTGGATTTTGTTTAGTGAATTACCCCTCCCATGCGGTAATGTAGTTCCTATGGAAGGGGCTTCTGACAGTCGTAACAATTACTCATCTCTGACCAGAAGATTCTGGCTGTTCGCACCGATCAGGGCATATTCACTCATGCCGCTATCCTTTTGACGGGAATGCTTTTAGGGTTCAGTTCATAGACGCATCATTTCCATTTTTTTACCACAATACATGCAATACATTTCAACACATCTCTTCTATTTTAGGGCAAAAGGATTTTTGATGTTTTCACGATCAAATTTTTCTCCAAGTGTCTCTCCAAAAGCTTTGATATCTTTTTCAACACCTTCAACGATCTTTCCATTTTTTACGATCATAAGAACTTTCTTTTCATCGTTAGAATTTCGATCATAAACACCGATCTGATCAATATAACGTTTTGTTTTGCCATTGATCACAACTTTACGGATCAACACGCCAACATCTAAGAATGTGTAAATATCGTTTTCAATTCTTTCTGCTGCATGTTGATCTTCTACCATGTTCTTCATTCTGGATGGAACTTTACGAACATCATCGGTATGTAGTGTTGTTAAACAATAATGTCCAGTTGTAAGGGATTGAATCAGATATTGTACTTCTGTTCCTCTGGCCTCAGATAGTAATAGCCAAACAGGTAGCTGTCGTAAAGAAGCTTTGATCGCATCTGTATAGTTAAAGATCTCACTGTCTTCTTCTACGATCAACGCAACACAGTCTTTTCCTGGATTGATTTCTCGATAATGAATCTCAGGTGTATCTTCAATCGTAATTGCTCTTTCATAATCTGGGATCTGTCCTGTCAAATATTTTAAAAGCTCTGTTTTTCCAGAACCAGTCAGGCCGATCATAACCAAATTTGCGTGACATTTGATAAGGTTTTTTAACAGATTTAAGACTTTCTGACTACAGTATCCTGTGTCTATCATTAGTTTATCGTTCATCTGCATTTTGGGCGGAGATTTTCTAAGAGAGATTGTAGTCCCTGTCTCCGTACAGCTTTCATGGATGATACTGATACGAAGTCCTTCGGAGTCAGCCTCTAATTTTGGATTATATTTATTAAAAGATGCACTTTTAACATTTGCTACATGAGCAGAAAACTGATTTACAAATTCAGGAGATAATTTTACATCAGAGCAATAACGTCCTGTTTCAATATTGTCTACCCATAATTCATTTCCATTCCAGTTGATATCTGTAATCTTTTCATCTTTTACAAACGGCAACAGTTCTCCATACTGTTGATCACTGATAATCATTTTATCCATAGTTTTTTGTTCCTTTCTTTGATGTTATTTTTTTCTGTCATTTTAAATATGAGATTTTTAATGAACTACCCCTCCCATGCAATACATAATTTCTATAGAAGGAGTTTTCAGTAGTCGTGGCAGTTACCCATCTCTGACGAAATATTTCGAAAAAACATCTCGCTGTCCGTACCAACTGAGGCTGGCTCACGCAGCCCCTATCTTTTTTACGAGAATACTTGAATAACTTTCATATCCTGTAAGAAGGAAGAATCTGTGATCTTTGAGAAAGTCTCTGGAAATTTCTTTCTTAAGTCTTACATCTCAAATATGATGGATTTCCTGAAAGATATTTTTCACATGCAAGATTCTCACGCTTCAAAGGAAGAACGCATTCATCCCCGCCCAACTTTCATTATGGACTGGGTATTCTGTTTAGATCAATAAAAAATATTTATAGGTAAAAAGAAAAAGAGCCGAAGCCCTTTCTCTCTTTTTTAAAGCAAATCTGCAATTTATGAAAATGGCATGTTTGGAAAATTAGGCATTCCATCTAATGCTCCAAAATCTGGCATTGCAGAAGGCGTTCCCTGTCCGGCAGGCATTCCAGCAGGTGTATTAAAAGCTCCCTGAGATGCTGTCCGCTGAGGTGCAGGAGTTGGAGCCATATTGCCTACATTCTGGTTGTTTACTGGCTGCTGATTATCTCGTCCCGTATATGGGTCAGTTCTGTAAGAACCTATGATAGTAACCTTATCTCCTTTCTGAACGCCAGCAAGAATATCTGCTGTTCCACCAGAAGCCTCAAGATCGATTAGATCTGATGGATAGAATCCCGTATTTGGATCTTTTTTGGCTCTTTCCCTTCTAACATTAATGGATCCTTTGACAGTATTAAATGGTCCGTTATTTCCATTCACCTGTCTGAATTCAAAATCCTTGATTGCAAATCCGCTTAAAAATACTTTATTCATGTTGTTCTCCTTTCGTCTTTCAACTTTGTTACATTGTAAATATGAGTGTTTTGAAAAAAGATAACCGACGTTTTGTCTCAGATCATGAATCTTTTTTCAATTTTCATTACAAATATGAGAGATTTTTATTTTTTTATTTTTCACATATAAAATTTTTGTTCAACGAAAGTTAGAATATCATCAGCTGCTGCCGGACCAGATCTTTCTGTAATAGGAAGATTCCCTGAAATTTCTCCATGTTTTGGCGCAATTGGAATTAATCCTTTTTCATTTCCCATAGATAGTAAAGGAGTATCAAAAATACTGTCTCCGGCAACAACACCATAAAGTAATCCACCAGTAAACGCAAAAATACAATTTTTCTGTAGAAAATCAGGGAATACATAAAATTTACGTCCACTGATACAGCCATTGATATGATAATTTTCCAATATATCAACTACAGTTTCTAATGTGATCATGTCTTCTTTCGTCATATTCTTTATATCATTTGTTAATAATATTTCTGGACAGCGTAGATCAAAAAATGCTAAGGTTTCCAATGTTGTATCTGGTAAAATAAAGTGTCTGTTTATTTCAAAATCTGAAATACCTAATTTTTGTGTCAGTTCAAAATATACTTCTTCTATTTCTTTAGCCCATAAATATCCATTGTCATAAGAATAATGATGAAAGATGGAAAGCAACCTTTCACCATAGGAAGTACATAAATTCCCTTTTTTATAAAGATTGATTCCGCCATCTGTAAAATAATATTTCACGTCTTTTATAAATGAGATTCTTTGAGTCTGTTGTAATGTTCGCATCGTGCACGGTAAAAATTTAAATTCTTCATATTGTATCAACTTTTGCAATTTGTCATATGCATTTTTATTCATGTAACTGATTACTCTTCCATCTTTATATTCAATAGGAATCAGATTTTTGCAATATTCTGGATCTGATTCCTGGATCGCTCTTTTCGAATAGATCAGAGTTCGATCCAAGTCAGAAATAAAGTAAAAATCATTGTAAGATGGTGATGCATTCATATTCTTTTGTGTCATACTTTCTAATTGGAACTCCTTTCTTCTTTGCCATCTCTAATACAAAAGAAAGATCTGGATTATTGAAATCCTTTACTAACATGATTTTAGGGATTCTTCGGATCAGCGCCCTGGAAGACTCTCCAATGCTAAGTTTTACTTTTGTTTTTTCAAGAACGCCAAAATCTTCTGATAATTTCTGATAGACACTTGGCACATATTTTTCATCCACTTTATCTGCGATCATAGATTCTTTTGGTTCATGAAATTTTTTGGAAATTTTCTGAATGAACCAATTGGTATAATCCTGGTCCTTGTATTCTTTTAAAAAAATCGCACCATGATAGGATTCTTTGTTTTTGTCTTTCAGGAAAATTGTACGACTGACTAATCCACAGATCGTAGAATTTAAACATGCATTTGGTAGACAGATATCTTTTTTTGTTGCTGCGATTTTTGATAGATGTGCCGGATCCATTAAAACGATCAAATCTGAATTTAAATGAGCAGAGCGCGACTGATTGTATTGTTCTACTGCTTTCTTTAATTCAAACGTGATAGAACCTCTTCCTGTCCATCCATCGATAAAACATAATTCTTTTTCTGGATGCTGATTTCGAATGTCATCTAAAGCATTTTCATCAATTCCTCGATCGCGGACAATGGAGATACTATAATGAGCAATGTCAGAGCCATATCGCCATAACATGTAGCGTTTCATTAATACTCCAACTGGGCTTCCAGCTCTTGCAAGAGACACAAATACCATGTCATTTCCGTATTTTTTATATAAATGATTGCAGATAATGCCGACATAATCAGCAATCTGATAAGCATGGGTCAGTGTCAGTTCTTTAAAGATTTCAATGATATGATCATCAAAGGAATCTTCTTTCGAAATAACTTCTGCATAATTTCCTCCGGATCGGATATATGCTTCTTTTTCTTCTACAGATAAAGGAGTAATTTTGTTTGTCAGATCCTCCAACAGAAAGATACAATCATCCCCATAATAAGTAGAATGAATCAAGTTATGTTTTGTATTTGTCATATAATTATGCCCCTTTCTTTTTTAACAAAAAATGAATCATATTGTTTCCTGATTTAGGATTTTGATCATATTTTTTAACGAATTTCCAGTTGTGATCTCATCATCAATCAGGATAAAACAATCTTTTTCTCCTAATTTATCTACATCATATATGAAATGATCTTTTGCATGAGAATGATCTTCTGTAAATGTGATATGCTCCTCAGGATAAATTTCTCTGGTGGTAGAGATATAAGGAAGCATTAATTGATCAGCAATTGCCATTCCAATTCCAGTCGCTGTTTCAGCAAAGCCAATACACATTGTATTTCGGAGAAAATCAGTGTTAATTTTTTTACTTAATTCTGTGACAATTTTCGTAAAATCTGATGGTTTGCATTCCAGATGTTTTCCAATCCATTTGGATAAAAACAGAAAATTACGTTTTGTATTTCCATCTCGTTTTCCAAGTTGAAAGATATCCTTATCATTTTGAAACATTGGATCTTTTTTTAAAATTTTGTATTTCATTTTGTTGCCTCCTCTATGCAATCTTACAATTTTCATCTAACACGCCAAATACTTTGGAACGTGCAATAATCTTTTTAGCCCAGGCATGATGAGGCGCAGCTTCATTCATTCTATGGTTTCCTTTGGATACTCCACCTTCACGGCTTAAAACATCTTTCGCATCTCTATAATCATGATAATTCACGATATATTCCTGATTGACCACATTGATCTGAGAAGGATGAATGATCGTTTTTCCAAAAAATCCATTTTCAAGATCTAAGCGCAATTCCTTTTTTAACCCATATATTTCGGTTGAATCTGGATTATTAGAAAAGTATTCCCATACAGGTCCTGAGATTATAAAATCATATGGAAGAAATTCATTCAAAATTGTAGTTAGACAGTCAGCAACTGGATGAATGTCATAAATGGAATAACTGACACTTCTTCGAAGCCCAAAAACGGAAGAAAAATCAGTTCCACCAACGCGAATATTTAGAATTTCGTCTTTATGATCCAATAAAATTTCTTTGATCATTGACAGCTCCTGAATCCTTGTGTCTAATGACATAAGCTTTCGATCTTCTAAGATTGGCATTCCATATAAAATTTCGTGATGTTTCTCTTTTAGCCCATGCATGATGCTAAAATAATCGTTCCCATTTTCAGAATCAAATTTAGGAAAGCAGAATCCTGCCAAAATATTTAAATGAGTACATTCTAGTCGTTTTGAAAATTTGTAAAACTGTTCTACATTCCGAACACGGATAAAGATAAGTGGCAGGTCCTCTGCAATCTTAGGATGAGCACTCTGCTCAAAAAAAAGATCATTTAAGATTTTTAAGATGTTGTTTTCTGCTTCTGCTACTTCATCTTCCTGAATAGAATCTTCCAAACAAAGTGTGATCGCACCGATCTCACGAAAATCATTATGGATGAGTTTCTTAAAAATATTATTTTGTGTACCCGGCATATACAAATTTGCTCCGATTGCATATTTTAAGACTTCCAATGGAGAGTGTTTTGTAAAGGCAGCAGGTGTCCGATAAAACAATAATTCATCCTTATTTTTAAAGTATTTCAATTTATTTACTCCTTTCATTTTTTTTGGTTACAAAGTAAATATGAAATTTTTTAAAATAAAAATTTTTCATATATAAAAAAAAGCCCCGAAGGACTTTTTTTAAAACTAGAAGAAACAAAAATAAAAACTAAAAAATACCGCAGCCATCTGGATCATTGATGCAAAGACTGGAGTTTTTTGTATGTAACAAAAAATCCCCAATGCAATTAACATTGTGTTAAGTGTCATCATAAAGATAAAATCATGCACATTTACATTTGTAGCCATAAAAACTGCCAATACAATCCATAATGCTATTCCGGAAATAATTGTTTCTTTCCATAATTTTTGTTCTTCTTCATTTTTGATTTCATTTCTCATATACATAGTCTTTCTCCTTTTAAAAAATGAGCAGAAATCAGATTTCTCTACTCGTCTATTTGTTACATTGCAAATATGAAAGATAAGAAAAAAGATAAAGAAAAACACCCTGAGTAAAACAGAGTGTCTTTTCAAAGTAATGATTTATTGTATCAATGAGACTTCGTGTTGGTCGGCTTTTTTGTTTGCCGCCAAAGCCCTCAAAACTGGAATCGAACCAGTATCACTTATATACATTGTATGGTAGAAACAAATACAAAGGTTAGTCTATATTTTCTTGATAAGGATTACAACATATATAAGTTTAGTCCAACTATTTGAGGAAAATGCCTGTCAAATATGGCAACAGTACAACATACAATGCTGTAGAACAACGTTTATGGTTACATATATACATTTGACAGGTTATGAAATTGTTTTGATAAACAGTTTAAAGAGATGTTTAGCTCATGTTGAAAGATTTATTAAAGATTGCAGCGGCCTTCGCCCTACAGTTCTTGATAAGAGATCATTATTACGCGACGAAGGTAAGGAAGTCTGAGCTTTCGAGAGCGACTCTAAGCTTCTTCCAAAAGACAAAATGTCCGATATTTGCATATCCCAACGACTCTACTGCTAAGAGCACCATTGAACCACCATTCAGAATGTTAAACTTTATCAAAAATTTACATATTTTTTCTATTTTGATAATTTGTATCATTCTCGACTTGGTCTATGGATCGGCGACTTCTTTTATACACTATATTTTGTATAGCTTCACATCGAAAAGTGATTATTTGGCTTCCTGTCATATCGATCATTGCCACATGAAAGACATTGGACAGGTTATTCCTCCACCGGAGGCGTCTATTACTCACCCAAGAAGTTCCTTGCGCTATGAAATTTATCAGTCTGCACAATTCCCACACACTTGATCGTTTCTCACTCGTATCACATGATCACTCATGATCAAAAGCAAAGAAGAAAAAAGTATCCTTCGTTCTCTTTACTCTGCTTCCCATAACAATGGTAGAGAATTTCTCGATGCGATGGCATTCGCATTGTTCATCGAGGTTGCAATCTTTAAATTTTTAAAGCTGATCATTTATCAGCGAACGGCATGACCAGGATTCGAACCTGGATGTCCGAGAGGACAGAATGATTAGCACTCATCTGCGATACCATTACGCCATCATGCCATGCTGAAGAAGGACAAAGTGATGATGTATCCTTCTTCTGTAAACCAAAATAATTAACGGAGAAATTAAATACCTTCATATTAAATATGAGATATTTGAAAAAAAAATCTGACACTTTTCTTCAAAAAAAAGTAGATTTTTAACAGGTGTGATAGGATCTGAACCTGCATTTCATGGTTTTGGAGACCATTGCAAAGTCATTTATGCTACACACCTATAAGCTGGGCTAGTTGGATTCGAACCAGCAAATACAGCAGTCAAAGTGCTGTGCCTTACCATTTGGCGATAGCCCAAAAAATTTTTTTATATCTTAAATATGAGAGATTTCACAAAAAATATTTTTCACATATAAGATTTTGAAATAAAAAAGGACTCCATCAAGGAGTCCATAGTTCTTATT
>SKEU01001249.1_pt1 | contig 13083 bp, 8 predicted proteins | sample 4819571 | NCBI WGS metagenome assembly SKEU01 (sample SAMN11008801, study PRJNA524170) | human gut metagenome | biome: Human fecal sample; material: Feces; isolation source: fecal sample from pouch patient p8, p16 | host: Homo sapiens | place: Israel: Tel-Aviv | collected 2015-06-23
AAGGCCCCCGTCGGGAGGGGCCGGATATAAGGTTTATCGCGAGTTCCGCACGCAAAGAAGGCCACTTAATGTGGCCTTCGTCTTGCGCAGGACTGTAGAGCAGGAAACCTTATATCCGGCCCCTTCGGTCGGGGACCACACCCATGCGACTACAGCGTCATGTTTGGATCGGCGTCGACGTCGAACGGCGAGATTTCACCTCGGTCGAATTTGCGGCGAGCAACCTCCGCGATCATGGCGGCGTTATCGGTGCAGGCAGACAAAGGCGGCACTGTCACACGGATCCCCTGACGCCCGAGCTTCTTGATCATCATCTCGCGCAGGTGCGGGTTGGCCGAAACGCCGCCGCCGATGCAATACTCCTTGCACCCGGTGGCATGCAGGGCGTTTTTGGCCTTCTTGTACTGCACGTCAAAGACCGCCGCCTCAAACGAGGCCGCCAGATCGGGCAAATGAATCGTGCGCCCGGCCTTGGTCTCCTGCTCGATGTAGAGCGTCACCGCCGTCTTGAGGCCCGAAAGCGAGAAGCGGTAGTCCCCCCTGCTGTTCAGCGCACGGGGGAAATCGATCGCCTTGGGGTTGCCCGTCTCGGCAAGCTTGGAAATGATGGGGCCTCCAGGATAGCCAAGGCCCAGTGCCTTTGCCACCTTGTCGAAGGCTTCGCCCACGGCGTCGTCAAGCGTCTCGCCAAGCACCTCATAGTCGCCCCATGCCTTTACGTGCACGAGCATGGTGTGCCCGCCCGAAACAAGCGTAAAGATAAACGGCGGCTTGAGGTCGGGCTGCGCCAACAGGTTGGCAAACAGGTGGCCCTCCAGATGATTGACGCACACAAGCGGTTTGCCGGCAGCATACGCAAAGCCCTTGGCAAAGGCGACGCCCACCACCAGGGCGCCCACCAGGCCCGGACCCTGCGTCACGCCCACGGCGGCAAGCTCACTTGGCGCAATGGCTCCGCCCGTAAGGCCCAGCGACGCTGCGGCGTCCTCGAGTGCCGCGTCCACGACGCTCACGATGACCTCAACGTGCTTGCGCGAGGCGATTTCGGGCACCACGCCGCCAAAACGGGCATGGAAATCAATCTGCGTCGACACCTGGTTGGCCAGCATGTTGCCATCCGCATCGATAATCGCCACGGCCGTCTCGTCACAGGAGCTCTCGATGGCAAGCACCAGGCGGCGATGCTCGATTTCGGCACGCTCCTCAACGGTGCGCCCGGGCGCGGGCAGCGGCCATACGCGCTGCTCGGCAGCAGTTGGCTCGGGCGAGGCATTGTCGAGAGGAAGCACCAGGGGCAGTGGCGCCGTCATGACGATGGCATCCTTGCCGGCACCGTAGTAGCCACGGCGACGACCCGCCTCGGTAAAGCCCAGGACGGCATAGAGTGCAATTGCGCCCTCGTTGCCGTCCTCGACCTCAAGCGAAGCCGTAGTGCAGCCGAGCATCTGCGCGTCATAGCTCACGTGCGACAGCAGCTTGCGAGCAATGCCCTCACGACGATGCGCCGAATCGACGGCAACGTCCATAATCTGCACGTCCCCGTCGACGACCATACCGCCGGCAAGACCCAGCAGCTGACCGTCGTCGTGCGCCACCCACCAGCTACGCGGCGCGGCAACGCCCTCGCCCAGCTCGGACAGGAACATGCTCGGCGTCCACGCCTCGTGTCCGGCGCCTTCAAAGCAGGCGGTCTCCAGCGCGCTCGCGCCCTCGGCATCCGCCGCGCCCATGGGGCGGAATTGCAGATGGCGTCCGGCGAGCTCGTCGGCAACACCAGTCACCTCACTCTGTGCGCTCCCGGCAAGACCCAGGCGCTTGCGCTCGTTCTCCTCGGCGTCCGAAAGGCGCGTATAGATCGGCAAGACGCGAGCTGGATCGCCATCGCCTGCGGCGTGCGCCATCAGCAGACCCTCGCCCGAGGGCCACCACAGGTCTTGCTCCACGCAGCGCGCCGTCTCGTCCTCACCCAGCAGCTTGCCATAACGCACGAGACCGTCACCAGTCAGCTGAACCTGATCCCAGCCCGCAGTCTGGCGCCACTCATCAAGCGCCACAGCGGCCTTGACCACGCGCTCGCGCTCAAACAGACGCTCGGGACCCTCATCCCCCAGCACATACAGCGCCGGGTATACCTCGCCGCGCATGGCGTCGGCAAGAACACCAAGCTTGCCGCGTACGCCGGCTTTCCATACCGTCCAGGCGCAAGCGTCAAGTGTCGACACGCCGAGCAACGGCACGTTGGCACCGCATGCCAGACCCTTTGCGGTGGAGATGCCAATACGTACGCCCGTAAACGAACCCGGGCCGCGGCCGACCACATAACAGCCGACATCGCTGCGATCCAGGCCGGCCTGCTTCAGTACGCCATCAACAGTATTCACGAGCTCCACGTTGGCATGGCGGCGACACAGATGGTCCCCACTTACCAGCTTTGCCTCGCCTGTCTGCACATCAATCCAGCTTGCCGCGCAAGCAAGCATGTCGGTCGATGTGTCGAGCGCCACCACCAGCGCGTTGTCGTTATGCAAGCTCATCTTGTACAGCCTTATCTATCAAATGGGAAAGCTCATTCGCGCGCTCGCCGTGCGCCTCGAGCGTTATCGTTCGCACGTCGCTGTCGTCCTCATCGCGCTTAAGCGTCACCGAAAGATACTCATCTGTCAGTTCATCCTGAAACTGCTCGCCCCATTCCAGCAGGCAAACACCCTCATAGCCCAGCACGTCAAAAATACCCGTATCCTCAAGCTCGTAGGCATGCTCCAGGCGGTACAGATCAAAATGGAACAGCGGAATACGTCCTTGGTCATGAACGGCCATGAGTGCGAACGTAGGGCTCGTGACCATATGCTCATCGCCCAGGGCACGCGAGACGCCCTTGGTAAAGTGGGTTTTCCCCACACCCAAACCGCCGGTCAAAATCAGCACATCGCCATCTTCTAGACACGGTGCGACCAGCTCGCCAAAGTGCTCCGTATCGGCAGTACGAGCCGTTCTATAGGTACCTACCCCCAGGCGCTCCAGGGACATATGCGCTCCTTATTATTCCGAGGCGGTCTCCGGCGCGGGATGCCGCTCCAGATAGTCGCCCAGCATCTTAAAGGCTTCCTCCAGCAGCTCCTGCCACGCCGGATTACGCAGCGCCGCCGCCGGATGGAACGTGGGCATCACCACAAAGTGCCCCATCTGATGGAACCTGCCGCGCAGCTTGGTGATGCCGATCTCGGTCTTAAGCACAAAGTGCGTCGCGGGGTTACCGAGCGTCACGATGATATCGGGCCAAATGCTTCGAATCTGCTCACGCAAAAACGGTGAGCAAGCCAGCACTTCCTCGGAGCGCGGATTGCGGTTTCCCGGCGGACGGCACTTAAGCACATTGGCGATATAGACATCCTCGCGCTTAAGACCTGCCAGGGACAGAATGCCGTTGAGGTCTTCACCCGCCGCCCCCACAAAGGGCTCGCCCTGCAAATCCTCGTTGCGGCCCGGTGCCTCACCAATAAACATGACGCGGGCGTGGGGGTTTCCCACGCCAAACACGATGTTATGGCGCGACTGATAGAGCTGGCAGAGATGGCAGTCGCCCAGAACGGCCTCAATCTCCTCAAGCGCAACCTCGCGCGGCGCCTGGTGACTATGTCCGGGGATGTGCATGACACCCATAGCGGCTCCTACACGTAAACCTTGTCGAGACGCATGCCAAAGCCGCAGGCGACCTCGTAGTTAATCGTGCCGCGCAGTCGGGCCATCTCGTCCATAGTGATCTCGGCATCGCCATCGCGGCCGACAATGATCATCTCGTCGCCATACTCGGCCTCGGGAATCTCGTGTGCCGGGTTGGACTGAATGGCGACCATAAACTGATCCATGCAGATGTTGCCCACCTGACGCACGCGCTCGCCGCGATACAGCACGTCCATACGATTGGAAAGCGTACGCGATAGGCCGTCGGCATATCCAATCGGCAGCGTGCAGATCTGAACGCGCGTACGCGGTACGCGGTAGGTAAAACCGTAGCCCACGCCCTCGCCCATCGCAGGATGTGCCACGCGCGTCACGCGCGCATGGACGCTCATAACGGGATCGAGCTGCATCACGTGGCCGCTCAGCTCGCACGGCTGCATGCCATACAAGCCAACGCCGGCGCGAATCATATCAAAATGCATCGAGGGATCGAGCATCGAGGACGGCGTGTTGGCGCAGTGCACGATACCGCACTCAAAACCCGCATCCTTAATGGCCTGAACGGCCTCGGTAAAGCGCTGGCACTGCAGCTTGTAGTCCCAGCCCGAAGGCTCATCGGCCGTGGCGAAGTGCGTAAATACGCCGTCGCACTGAATGCCGCGATGGAAACTAATGCCGCGCACAAAGTCGAGCACCTGCGTATAGTGAACGCCGATACGGTTCATGCCCGTCTCGATGGCGAGATGGTATTTGCCCACCTTGCCTGCCGCAACGGCGCACTCGCCATACGCAAGAGCAAAGTCGGACGTATAGACCGAGGGCATAATATCGAACTCGAGCAACGTCGGAATGGCTTCGATAGGCGGCTCGCTCAGGATGAGGATGGGTTTCGTAATCCCGCCCTGTCGGAGCTCAACACCCTCGCTAACCGTCGCCACGGCAAACATGTCGGCACCGGCCGAATACATAATCTTGGCGCACTCAACAGCTCCATGACCATAAGCGTCGGCTTTAACCACGCAGCACAGGCGCTGACGCGGATTCAGCAAATTCTTATAGGCCCTCGTGTTGCGGCGGAGCGCCCCGCGGTCAATCTCGACCCAGGACCAACGCGTCAAATCGGCTTTATTCATAATTAGTCATCCGACCCTTCGTCCGTGATTCCCAGATCATCGAGCGCATCCTTTGCCGCCAACTCCATGGCGGGACCGATCAAGTCGATAAGATCGGTCGCGATAACGCTCTTCTCGCCATACTCCGTCGCCGCGGCAAAACCGGCATAGCTATGAAGTGCGACGGCATACGAATACAGCAGCTCCCAGCGGTCTATCTCGTCGCGCATGGTGGCAAGCGTGCCAGCCAGAATGCCCGCAAGAACGTCACCCGAGCCAGCGGTCGCCAACGACGCCGGGCCCGAGAGCGGCAGCAGCACGCGCTCAACACCGCAAATGGCTGTCGTCGGGCCCTTAGCGATAACAACGAGGTTATCGGAACCGGCAGCCCAGACAACCTTTTGCGCAGCAGCAATCGCGGTGCCAAGGTCATTGACCTCATCGCCGGCAACGAGACGCGAAAGCTCACGATAATGCGGCGTCATGACGAGCGGCTGCTCGCGGCGATACATCTCGGGATTGCTGTCGATGCCATCGATTGCAATCTTGGCAAGGCAATTGAGAGCATCGGCATCCAAGATAAGCGGCACGTCGAGCTCGAGCAAGCCCGAAACCACCTGCATGGCACCGGCAGACGTCGTCATGCCGGGACCACACAGCACACAGCTGTATTTCTTGGCAATCTCACATACCGTCATGCGCGCAGCGGCACCAAAAGAACCGCGGGAATCAGATGGAATAGCAAAGACCGGAATCGAGGGCAGCGCCATGCGGATAAGGTTGGCACACGCATCCGGCGTCGCGACCGCCACATAGCCGGCCCCTGCGCGGGCTGCAGACTTGGCAGCCATAATGGCAGCACCAGGATACTGCGCCGAGCCAGCAACAATGAGCACCGAGCCGCGCGAGTACTTATCGATATTCGTGGGCAGCGGAGCAAAATAATCCACAAGGTCGCCGGGTTCCACAATCTCGGCAGCATGGTCGACATCGTCAATGACCTCATCAAGGCGGTCGTACAAACCACCGCAGACAAGATCGCCTGCATATTCGGGACCGTCAGCGCTGTATAAGCCGATCTTGGGAGCAATCATCGTCACCGTACGCTCGGCACGAATGCAATCGTCATCCACCACACCCGTCTCGGCATTCAGGCCCGAGGGAACATCGATGGAGACAACGCAATCGGCATTTTCATTGACCGTGGGAATCCAGATCGAAAAAGGCGCACGGAGATCACCGTGAAAACCGGTACCAAAAATAGCATCGACCACAACATCAGCCTTGTCGATCAGCACCTCCAGCTCATCACGAGAGGGGCCGACACACACGTGCACGTCGCGGCCAGCAGTGCGACGGGCGACATGGCGAGCGAGAGCGGCAGGAATCTCATCCGGCTCAACCGGAGAGACGATATCAACATCAACGCCCTTATGCGATAAAATATCAGCGGCAACCCAGCCATCTCCGCCATTGTTGCCAAAACCGACCAATACAAGAACGCGATCGGGGTTGAGCTTTAAAATCTCATTGGCGGCAAATTCGCCCGCTAACTCCATGAGTTCGGCCTTCGAGGTGCCCTCACGCTCGATAAGATCTTCGAGGCGAACGACTTCCTCGGTACTCAAAACCGGTTTCATCTATGCTCCTAGCGCATCTTGCGGATCATCATCCAGATGTTCCGACAAAGCAGATTGTTGCAGCTGTTCGAGCTCGTCTAAGACAGAACGAGCCTCTTTAAATGTCTGAGCAACGCGCTCCTTCGTGCTCACCTTTTCTTCCTTGGGTTTAGGCCGAGCATCCTCGGTGATCGCAATGGCATTAGCGACAGCCAAGTCACCCGTCAGAGTAATAGAAAGAGCAACCTCAACAACGCCCAATTCCTGGGCGATTTCGAGAGCGCGACCCGAAAGCAGCGCTTTTGGCTTGCCGAGCTTATCGCGCGTTACGGAAACGTCTTTACGGCCAACGCCCTGGCTAAAACCAGTTCCAAGCGCCTTAAGCACCGCTTCGCGAGAAGCAAAGCGACTGGCATAATGCGCGGCAGGACGAGACGATGCATCGCAATACGCGCGCTCTTCATCGGTAAACACGCGACACGCAAACGCGGGCGTCTTCTCAAGGATTGATTTCATTCGCGAAATCTCGACGATATCAACGCCGATTCCGGCTTCGGCCATAATCACCTCCATGCTGCACAGACTATGACATTGTAGCCCGTTCGCAGAAGATGCGACAAACGAGGGTCAAAAACACAGCGACAGTGGAGCGATGACCCTATAAACGCAAAAAAGGGGGAGGCCGCGAGGCCTCCCCCTTCTTCAAGTCGATTGACGGCTCGGTGCCGTCCACCGGTCAGCGGCGCCCTGGCCTCCCACGGGCTGACCCCGCAGTACTCTCGGCGCGATGGGGCTTAGCTTCCGGGGTCGGAACGGGCCCGGGCGTGCCCCCCATGCTCTGGCCGCTGACCGGTGGGCGGCGCCCACCGTATCTTCGGTGTCCTGGGTCTCATCTACGTGCCCTGGGGGCCGCATGGCGTATAGGAAAGGTCTGACTCGGGGGCATCCTCGTGCCCGGACCGCGCATGAGCGCTGGGTCCCGCGGGCCGCGAGGTGCGGTTCCGGAAGAGCTCGGGCGATTAGTGCGGCTCGGCTGAGGCCGTCGCCGTCCTTGCACCTGCCGTCTATCGACCAGGTAGTCTACCTGGGCCCTTACCGGAAGGAGAACTAATCCCTGGAACGGCTTCCCGCTTAGATGCCTTCAGCGGTTATCCGCGCCGCACGCGGCTACCCGGCCGTGCCGTTGGTCGACAACCGGTTCACCGGAGGTGCGTCCACCCCGGTCCTCTCGTACTGGGGGCAGCCTCCATCGATTCTCCTGCGCCCACGGAGGATAGGGACCGAACTGTCTCACGACGTTCTGAACCCAGCTCGCGTACCGCTTTAAACGGCGAACAGCCGTACCCTTGGGACCTGCTCCAGCCCCAGGATGCGATGAGCCGACATCGAGGTGCCAAACCTTGCCGTCGATGTGGACTCTTGGGCAAGATCAGCCTGTTATCCCCGGAGTACCTTTTATCCGTTGAGCGACGGCCCACCCACTCGGGGCCGCCGGATCACTAGAGCCTGCTTTCGCACCTGCTCGGCTTGTGGGCCTCGCAGTCAAGCCCGCTTGTACTCTTGCATTCAAAAGGACGGTTGCCGACCGTCCCGAGCGGACCTTCGCGCGCCTCCGTTACCCTTTAGGAGGCGACCGCCCCAGTCAAACTGCCCGCCTGGCACGGTCCCCGAGCCGGTTGACGGCCTCGGGTTAGGACGCCGGTCGCGCGAGGGCAGTATTCCAAGGGCGGCTCCCCGGGGGCTGGCGCCTCCGGATCTTAGCCTCCTGCCTATCCTCTACACGCGGGACCAGCGGCCAATGCCAAGCTGCAGTGAAGGTTCACGGGGTCTTTCCGTCCTTCCGCGGGTAAGTCGCATCTTCACGACCAGTGCAATTTCACCGGGTCCATGGTCGAGACAGCGCCCAAGTCGTTGCGCCTTTCGTGCAGGTCGGAACTTACCCGACAAGGAATTTCGCTACCTTAGGACCGTTATAGTTACGGCCGCCGTTTACCGGGGCTTGGCTTCGGGGCTTCGCTCGAAAGCTAACTCCTCCGCGTGACCTTCCGGCACCGGGCAGGCGTCAGACCCTATACGTCGCCTTGCGGCTTCTGCAGAGTCCTGTGTTTTTGGTAAACAGTCGCTTGGGCCTCTCCACTGCGGCCCGCCTCCGCTCCCCGGGCAAGCCGGTTCACGTACGCGCGGGCACCCCTTCTCCCGAAGTTACGGGGCCATTGTGCCGAGTTCCTTGACCATGGTTGACCCGATCGCCTCGGTATGTTCTACCCACCCACCTGTGTCGGTTTGCGGTACGGGCGCGCACGCGCCTGCCTAGGGGTTTTTCTAGGGACCTCGGGCTCACTCGCTTCGCTCAGTCGCTTCGTCCGGAGCCTCGCCCTTGTGCGGACCGGATTTCCCTGGTCCGCGGGCCGCGCTCCATCACGGGGACGTCCAGAACCCCGCCGAGCCACCCCCATCCGTCGCCCCGTCGGTCGTAGCGCCGCGTGCGCGGTGCAGGAATGTCTGCCTGCTGCGCGTCGGCTACGCCTACCGGCCTCGCCTTAGCCCCCGACTGACCCTGGGAGGATTAGCCTTGCCCAGGAAACCTCGGGTTCACGGCGGACGAGTTACTCTCTCGTCTCTCGCTACTCATGCCAGCATTCTCACTCCCATGCGCTCCACCGTCGGTCACCCTCCGGCTTCGCCGCCCATGGGAAGCTCCCCTACCGATTCTGAACTTAAAATCCCGCCGCTTCGGTGTCCAGCTTAGCCCCGTGTATTGTCGGCGCATGTCCACTCGACCAGTGAGCTGTTACGCACTCTTTGAATGGATGGCTGCTTCTAAGCCAACATCCTGGTTGTCTGGGCGGACGCACATCCTTTGCCACTCGGCTGGAACTTGGGGACCTTAGCGGGCGGTCCGGGCTGTTTCCCTCTCGAGCACACAGCTTAGCCCACATGCTCTGACTGCCGCGCTCTGGGCCGCCGGCATTCGGAGTTCGGTTGGATTCGGTAGGCGGCGAAGCCCCCTCGTCCATCCGGTGCTCTACCTCCGGCGGTGAACGCGCGACGCTAGCCCTAAAGCTATTTCGGGGAGAACGAGATATCTCCGGGTTTGATTGGCCTTTCACCCCTATCCGCAGGTCATCGCCGCCGTTTTCAACCGACGTGCGTTCGGCCCTCCACGGGGTCTTACCCCCGCTTCAGCCTGCCCACGGATAGCTCACCCGGCTTCGCGTCCGCGGCGCGGGACTCAAGTCGCCCTGTTAAGGCTCGCTTTCGCTCCGGCTCCCTTTCGGTTAACCTCGCCCCGCGCCAGCGACTCGCTGGCTCATTCTACAAAAGGCACGCCGTCACACCATAAAGGTGCTCCGACTGCTCGTGGGCGCACGGTTTCAGGTACTGTTTCACTCCCCTCCCGGGGTGCTTTTCACCTTTCCCTCACGGTACTGGTGCGCTATCGGTCACAGGGTAGTACTCAGGCTTGGATGGTGGTCCACCCAGGTTCGGACCGGGTTTCACGTGCCCGGCCCTACTCAGGGACCGCGTCGCGCCGTCCGGTCTGGGTTCGCGTACGGGGCTGTCACCCGCTGCGGCCGGCCCTCCCATGCCGTTCCGCTCCCCAGCCGGACCTGCGCCCGGGGGCGGCAGCCCCCGGATGCGCGGCCCTGCAACCCCGTCGGCGGAACCCCTGCCGGGTATGCCCGCTCGACGGTTTGGCCATCGGTCCCCTTTCGCTCGCCGCTACTCGGGGAGTCTCGAGATTGATTTCCTCTCCTCCGGGTACTTAGATGTTTCAGTTCCCCGGGTTGTCCTCCCCCCGCCTATGTGTTCAGCGGGGGGATATGCACACTGCTGTGCATGGGTTCGCCCATTCGGAGACCCCCGGGTCGAAGGATGTGTGCTCCTCGCCGGGGATTATCGCAGCTTGCCGCGTCCTTCATCGGCTCCCTGTGCCAAGGCATCCGCCGTGCGCCCGTGGTATCTTGCGGGACCGCTCTCGGGCCCGCGGGATATCCACGTGTCGCTAATTAAGTTAATTAATCGATATCATGAATAGCGCTCGTATGTCGCAATTCGGGTATCTCATACCGCGGCACAGTGTTGACTGTGCTCGCGATCAGATGCTCCTCACTCATAATTAAGTGAATTCTTCTTGTTTGGATCGGATGAATGATTGCTATCATTCTCTGATTAAATCGCAGAAAAGAATCGAGTCTGGAAGAATTGGATCTTCCATCTCTCTCCTATCGCTATGCGGCTCTCAAGGTACGCGGGTGCGACCCCGGGGACCGGGTGCTGCGGGGACTTATCCTGGCGGACATCTACCGGACGGGCTCCTGCCCTCCATTCGAGTTAAAGTTTGTCTCTCTAAGAATGTATCTCCCTAGAAAGGAGGTGATCCAGCCGCACCTTCCGGTACGGCTACCTTGTTACGACTTCACCCCCCTCACCCTCCACACCTTCGGCGCCTCCCCCCTTGACGGTTGGGCCGGCGACTTCGGGTGCAGACGACTCGGGTGGTGTGACGGGCGGTGTGTACAAGGCCCGGGAACGCATTCACCGCGGCATGCTGATCCGCGATTACTAGCAACTCCGACTTCATGGGGGCGGGTTGCAGCCCCCAATCCGAACTGGGGCCGGCTTTCCGGGATCCGCTCCCCCTCGCGGGGTGGCATCCCTCTGTACCGGCCATTGTAGCACGTGTGCAGCCCAGGGCATAAGGGGCATGATGACTTGACGTCGTCCCCGCCCTCCTCCGCCTTGACGGCGGCGGTCCCGCGTGGGTTCCCGGCATCACCCGATGGCAACACGCGGCGGGGGTTGCGCTCGTTGCGGGACTTAACCCAACATCTCACGACACGAGCTGACGACAGCCATGCACCACCTGTATGGGCTCCTCTCGGCCACGGGGTCTCCCCCGCTTCACCCATATGTCAAGCCCTGGTAAGGTTCTTCGCGTTGCTTCGAATTAAGCCACATGCTCCGCTGCTTGTGCGGGCCCCCGTCAATTCCTTTGAGTTTTAGCCTTGCGGCCGTACTCCCCAGGCGGGACGCTTAATGCGTTGGCTGCGGCACGGGGGGATCGTCCCCCCACACCTAGCGTCCATCGTTTACGGCTGGGACTACCAGGGTATCTAATCCTGTTCGCTCCCCCAGCTTTCGCGCCTCAGCGTCGGTCTCGGCCCAGAGGGCCGCCTTCGCCACCGGTGTTCCACCCGATATCTGCGCATTCCACCGCTACACCGGGTGTTCCACCCTCCCCTACCGGACCCAAGCCGCGGAGGTTCCGGGGGCTTCGGGGGGTTGAGCCCCCCGCTTCGACCCCCGGCCTGCCGGGCCGCCTACGCGCGCTTTACGCCCAATGAATCCGGATAACGCTCGCCCCCTACGTATTACCGCGGCTGCTGGCACGTAGTTAGCCGGGGCTTCTTCTGCAGGTACAGTCTTGTCTCTTCCCTGCTGAAAGCGGTTTACGACCCGAAGGCCTCCGTCCCGCACGCGGCGTCGCTGCGTCAGGGTTGCCCCCATTGCGCAAGATTCCCCACTGCTGCCTCCCGTAGGAGTCTGGGCCGTGTCTCAGTCCCAATCTGGCCGGTCGGTCTCTCAACCCGGCTACCCGTTGTCGGCACGGTGGGCCGTCACCCCGCCGTCTACCTGATGGGCCGCGGAGCCATCCCCTCCCGCCTGGGCTTTGCCGGGGGCCGCATGCGCGGTCCCCGGGTCGTCGGGCATTACCCGCGGTTTCCCGCGGCTATTCCCGAGGAGGGGGCAGGTTCTCCACGTGTTACTCAGCCGTTCGCCACTCGCTTCCCCCCGGAGGGGGGTGCCGTTCGACTTGCATGTGTTAGGCGCGCCGCCAGCGTTCATCCTGAGCCAGGATCGAACTCTCCGTCCAAAGGGGGATGTGAGACATCCCCTAGTATCAGACGCGAGGCGTCCGTCCGGCCAGCTTCTCGCTGATCGGATCCATTCGATTGAAAAAAGCTTGTTGGTTAGGAAATGATGGGGCCTGCCCGACGGGCAGGCCTTATCAAGTTATTCTTCCGTACACATTCGCTCATACTTCGAATTGGTATGATTTAGTGCATCTGTCCCGGATGGAGCCGATTCGCGATCGCTCCACCCGCGGTATCCGGTTCTCAAGGTACCCGCGCCGGCCCGCCTTGCGGCTGCCGTCGCGCAGGGATTATTAATGCCAGAGGGGAGGCCGCCCGGGGACGGGAATATCGGTCTCCACATCTCGCACACAATTGGGGGGCTTTTTCGCAAAGCTGAAATCCGACCCCGCCAATCTCTCCGAGCGCCCACGCCCTTACAAGAGCATTATCTAGAAAGAAGTTTGTGCAGGGACCGCTCTTCACGATGAATCGAGACCACTCTAGAACTCCGTCGCATTGGACTTATTTGTTGCCGTAAAGCACCACCCCTCACGCTGCCCCTTCCCTACTTCCCTGTTTAAGGGTTAAGCGTCCTCCCTATAATCCCTGCCCTCGAAGTGCTCATGGCAGGCTCTTGATTTTTTGATTCGTCGCAGCCCTCCCGTCCTCACGCTCCGGCCATTCCCACTTATATATGCATCTGCTTCCCCTCCTTGACTCTTGTCCGCACGAGTCGATACTATCGAACAAACGTTCTTAGAACATATGTTTGCAACGGGAGGCAGTGTGAATCAAGAATCAACACGGCAA
>SKEU01001266.1_pt1 | contig 12974 bp, 10 predicted proteins | sample 4819571 | NCBI WGS metagenome assembly SKEU01 (sample SAMN11008801, study PRJNA524170) | human gut metagenome | biome: Human fecal sample; material: Feces; isolation source: fecal sample from pouch patient p8, p16 | host: Homo sapiens | place: Israel: Tel-Aviv | collected 2015-06-23
TGGCAGGGGATCTACCTCTGTGAATTCAGAGAGGGAGGCGGAAGCCGACACCTCATCGCAACGATTATCGGGGAATAAAGATAAAAACGAGGATGTTCGCACATCCTCGTTTTTACGTTAACATAATCATTTATTCTATCGCGTCCAATTCCGCTTCATCCTCTTCCTTCTCCTCTTTCTTTCCGAAATTAGGATCAATCTTCAGGAAAGCAGTAACCAGGAAGGTGATGGCGCAACATGCCATCACGATGATGAAGAACAAGCGATAGCCTACCATATCTTTCAGATAGCCAGAAACCATACCTGGCAACATTAAACCCAGATAGGAGATGCCCGTGCAGATGGAATAATGCGAGGTCTTGAACTTGCCCTGACTATAGAACAGCATATAAAGGGTAAGAACCGTGAAGCCCAGGCCATAGCCAAACTGCTCTACGAAAAGACAGCTCGATACCACGATAATATCGCTGTTCAGCGAATAGCTCAGATAGATGTAAACCACATCCGGCAGGGTGATGGCGCAAACCATCGGCCAGAGCCATTTCTTCATACCGTCGCGGCTCACCAGGATACCGCCGATGATGCCACCCAGCAGCAAGCCTATCAATCCCACGGTGCCATTGGCAAAACCATATTCCTGCGGCGACAAGCCCAGTCCGCCCTGCGAATTCGGACGGAGGACGAAGGTCTTGGTCATCGTATTCAGGAGTGCTTCCGGAAAGCGATAGAGCAGCAGGAAGAGCATCACGCAGATGGTTTCCCCCACCCTGAACTTCACGAAGAAGGTGCGGAACATGTTCTTCAGTTCGTGCGCCACTTCGCCCACCGTTCTATCCGTCTGCACATCCTCCTTAGGGCGCGGCATAAACCGGCTATGATAGAGCCACAGTCCGATGAAGATACCCGCCAATCCATAGAAGATAAGTGCCCATGAGAAGCGTATCTGGTTGCGGAACATCACCTGGAGGACACCTGCCAGCATCACCAGGAATCCATTCACAAAGATGATGGCGAGGCGATAGAACGTGTTTCGCAGTCCCACAAACTTGGTCTGCGTATGCTCATCCAATTCTATCATATAAAAACCATCCGCCGAAATATCGTGGGTGGCACTGCAGAAGGCGATGAGGAAGAAGAAGCACATCGTTGCCTGGAACCAGAAGGCAGTAGGCAGCGAGAAGGCGATGCCGGCAAGGGCGGCTCCGATGAGCGCCTGCATGGTGAGCACCCACCAGCGCTTGGTCTTCAGCAGGTCGATGAACGGGCTCCACAGGGGCTTGATTACCCAAGGCAGGGCGAGCCATCCGGTATAGAGACCCACCTCGGCATCGGTGAGGCCCAACTGCATATACATCACCACAGAGAGGGCGGTCACAATGACGTTGGGCAGTCCTTCTGCAAAATAGAGGGTCGGAATCCAAGCCCATGGATTCCGACTATTTTTCTTTGTTACCATTTCATTTTTAATATTAGGTTCAGAACATCAGGTGTCAAAAGAAGCGTAGCCTCTTTTAACACCCCACATTCAACATTCAAATTATTGATAGAGTTTCATGTTATTGATAGAGTTTCTTGATTTCTGCTCCCTGATAGTAGTGCAGCAGGATGGCATCATAGAGATAGCCCTCCTCGCCCATCACGGCAGCACCAATCTGGCAGAGTCCTACTCCGTGTCCCCATCCGGCGCCAATCAGTTCGAAACGCTGCGGAACACCGTTTTCATCTGCATCATATTTATCTACCACGAAGGCAGAGCTCAGAAGATGAGAATCGCTCAGGGCACGGCGGATTTCCAGTTCCTTACCGATGGTGAAGGTCTTCTCGGTTCCGATAATCTGCAGCTTGCTGATGCGGCCGCTCGTTCCTCTCTCCACCGCCTTCATGTCGAGGATGGCACCGAAGTCCATCTTCAGCTTGTCGGCGATAAGCTGCTGCAGCTTCTCCTGGGTCAAGGTTACCTTCCAGCGATAGAAATCCACGGTCTCCTGGTCGTAATCGTTCAGCACCTCCGAGAGGATTTTCTTATCCTGCGTGTTGCAGAAAGCAGGCGGATTGAAGCGGATCCACTTCTCTGCCTCATCCTCATTGGTAAGATTAGGAAGAGGAGCCTTTTCTGTTCCCGATATTCCCAAGGCAATGTCTCTCACTGCCGTGAGATAGTTCTTCGGCGTATTCTCCCAGCAGTATTGGAATTCCTCTGTCACTCCGCCGCAGCATTTCGAGAATCGGGCATCGCAAATCTCGCCGCCATCCAGCAATACCTGGCCACGGGTCAACCTGATAGCCTCGGCAACATGTGGCGAGGTTTCCTTCGTGATGCCCTGGTAGCGCTGGCAGTGGTCATCGGCACACACATCAAAGAGGGTGTGGTCCTCACGGTCGTACCAGCGAATCAGCGTATCCTCCTTCTTGGTGAACGAGAAGAAATTGTTGCCGCTCTCAGCCACCTCTCTGCGCTTCTGCATCTGCGCCAGCAGCCACGAACGTGAAATCACGGCATGTGCCTTCAGCAGTTCTAGGCTCGATGTGGCACTCATCTCGCTGCTGATTACACTCTCCAGATAGCGCTCCACCGGCAGTTCGTTGATGGCATAGATCTTATCCGATTCCACCACGAAGCGGAGGGCACCCAGGAAGGTCTGCGTCTCCTTGCGCTCCCAGTGGAAGTTCACGCCGATGGTCACGTCGCTGATAGAGAACGAGGCGTCGTCGCTCTGCGGATGGAAGGTGAGCTTACTGTAAAGATTGCCGTTCCACATGATGCCGCCCTCGAAGAACTCCACCTCCTGCTCGCCAATCACGATTTCGCCCTTAGCCAGATAAGGCTTGTTCAGCGAGAAATGCACCTTCTGGGCACTCACGATGCCCACGGTAACCTCTGGTTCCTCCTCATTACTATATAGGGCAGATGTTGCCAGAATGGAATCTTCTGCCTCCTTTGCCGCCTTCAGCTTGCTCACGATGCTGTTCATCTTCTCCTGGCTCACACCGCATTCCTGCAGCAGTGCCTCGGCACGCTCATCGGTCAGTTTTCTGAAATCCTCCTCTCTTGGGGTGATGATGAGTCCCGACATATCCAGGGCACCCGGCGAAACCATCAGTTGGGCATCGCCATCGGCAAAGTAAGCCTCCGGACGGTGCTTCTCTCTCGGAATCACCACCGAGATGAATTCATCGCCCTTTCTCCAAGCCACGATGTTCATCATCGGTTCGGTCTCTCCGCCACGCAGCGGCATGGCTCTGTAAAGACGGTGGAAGAGCATCTCGTCGCTCTCCTCACTCTTCGAGATGATGACGAAGGCAGGAACCACGAAGTCGTGAACCACGGCTATCTTCTCTTCATCGTTCAGAGTGATGACGTCAGTAAGATTGCGCGAAAGACGCTGCCAGTTGGACTGCAACGGCAGGATGCCGCTCGTACCCGCCTGGAAATGAAGATGATCTGGGGCAGAGGCACCACACTTCGGACCGTTATAGAACACCATCAGTTCGCTGTGAAGCGAGAGGAAGCGATGCATCTCGCCATAGTTCTGATAGATGGCCTGATACTGATGCTTGCGGGCCGGAATGGTGAAATGCACCGGAAGGATTGGGAACGGATTCACCAGCAGATGGAAGTTTTCATCTATCTGCTGCGACATCTGCTCCTTTGGTCGGTTGCGGTCGCAGAGGAAGCAAGGGCGCTCGCCCAGGGTCTTCCTGTCTATCTTGGCTCCCGTGCTCACGATGCGGGCAGGGTTCCACTGCAGCTTGATTAACTCCGAGAGCTGACGGGTTTCCACATGCTTCAGGTCGCGGAAGCGATGGCGGGCATCAGCCCATTTCTCCAACTGTCGGTTGAAGAATCTGGAGATGCTGCTGTCTTCCATGATATCCGCCTTGCCCTGCATCATCTGCTTGCGGGCCATCAGTTCCATGGTGCGCAGGCGGTCTTTATAGAGATTGTTGGCATTCACCCTGTCGATGCTCAGGGCGGCATCCGAATTGCCTCCCCAGCGACGGCAGAGATACAGCTCGTCGTAGATTCTGCCGATGCGATAGCGGCGAGAGAAAGCCAGTCCCAGAGCATAGTCCTCACCATAGCTGGTGTTAGGGAACTGCATCTGTCTTACCAACGGGGTAAAGAAGGCACGTGGTGCTCCCAAACCGTTGATACGCAGTGCGTTGTTGCAACCGTTATCCTCGGTCCATTCCTTGTGGTCGATGAGTCCCGGAGGCAGGGTATTCAGGTCGAAATCGCACATGCGATAGGCGCCAATCATCATCGCCGCCTTCTGCTCGTAGAAGGCATCCACTATTTTCTGAAGGGTTTCAGGAGATGAATACAGGTCGTCGCTATCCAGCTGCACGGCGAATTTTCCACAATAGTCGCTGTTGATGGCTACATTCCAGCAGCCGCCAATACCCAGGTCCTTTCTATCAGGAACTATCTGAATCAAACGGTCATCTGCTATTTCATCAAGAATCTCTCCGGTTTTATCCGTAGAATGATTGTTCACCACAATCACGTTAAACTTGAAATCCGTTTTCTGCGCCAAAGCACTCTTCACGGCATCGGCGATGGTCTTCTCACGGTTAAACACCGGAATCACCACCGAAGCCTCGTATTCAAACTCCTGTTCGTCGAAATCAGGCAGACGGTAGTAGCTGGTATCCACCAGAGCACCCACCTTGTTAAGATGCTGGGTACAAGCCTTTTCCATCTCAATCTGCACCTCACGGTTTCTAGGGTTCACATAGTCAAACTGCTTTTCGCCGCTCTTTCTGTTATCCAGTTCGTTCTCGGTATAGAGGAACTCATTCAGATGGAAAATCTCTCCCACACGGCTCAGATAGAGACGCAGGTCGTAGAGACCGGCAAACTGATATTCCTGTCTATCCTGCTGGGCGATATAGTTGCGCAGCGCCTGCGCCTTGACGAGCCAGAGACTTCCGAAATCGAAGTCATCTCGCAAACTACCCTGCTGATAATCAATCACAGGATGCTTTTCCAGTTTACCAGATGCTTTTTCCGAATCAGATGCATCCGCTTCAGAAGATTCTTTTTCTGAAGATGCTTTTTCAGAAGATGCATCATCCTTCACCAACGAATAGTGGTCGGAGTAAACCATCACCGCCGCGGTATCATCCGCCGTGCGCAGGAATCGCTCCAAGGCATAGAGGCCCCATCTGATAGGGGTGGTCTTGGTGCAGATCATCACGAAGTCGGCATCGGCATTTTCGGCGATGCTCTCCACGGTGTTGCTACTCTCCAGTCGGTCGATAACCACGAAGGTACAGCCGTCTGGCACCTGATGGTGGGCAGCGAAATCGGCGCTCACCATCAGGTTGATATGCTGAACAGTCTTGTTGTCATGAAGTTCTCCGAGTGCTTCTTGGGCCACCTCCAGGTCTTCACATGGCAAGAAAAGGTCTATTTTTTCTCTCATTTCTTTGTTTCTAATTTTCTGTTTTTCGCCCCTTTTAGGGGCTCGAAACCATGTTTTTTATCTTTATTTCAACTTATTATCTTAAAATATGTGGCAAAGATAACACTTTTTCGGCAAAAAACACTATCTTTGCAGTATGAATAATGAAAAAAAATATCTTTTGGGCCTTACACTTGCCGAATTGAAGCAGGTGGCTAAGGATCTCGGCATGCCTGCCTTCACCGGCGGACAGATGGCGAAGTGGCTCTATGAGCAGCATGTGAAGAGCATTGATGAGATGACCAATATCTCGAAGGCCAACCGTGCCAAACTCGCTGCCGAATACGAAATAGGATGCGCAGAATATTCTGACGCACAACATTCTGTGGATGGTACCATCAAGTACCTCTTCCCTACCCGAAGCGGAAAGTTCGTGGAAACGGTGTATATTCCTGATAAGGACCGCGCCACGCTCTGCGTCTCTTCGCAGGTGGGCTGCAAGATGAACTGCCTCTTCTGCCAGACCGGAAAGCAGGGCTTCGAGGGGAGTTTGCCTGCCGGTGACATCCTGAACCAGATTTACTCGCTGCCTGAGGTGGATAAGCTCACCAACATCGTGTTCATGGGACAGGGCGAGCCGATGGATAATCTCGACAATGTGCTTCGTGCCACCGAGATTCTCACCGCCGATTACGGTTGGGCGTGGAGTCCAAAGCGCATCACGGTAAGTTCTGTGGGCGTGAAGAACAAGCTGAAGCGATTCCTGGAAGAGAGCGAGTGCCATGTAGCGATTTCGATGCACGACCCTATTCCATCGGAGCGTGCCGAACTGATGCCTGCCGAAAGGGGCATGAGTATCGAGCAGGTGGTGGAGTTGCTGAAGAACTACGATTTCTCCCATCAGCGCCGCCTGAGTTTCGAGTACATCGTGTTCAAGGGCGTGAACGACAGCATGCAGCATGCCAAGGCCATCATCAAACTGGTGAAGGGTCTGGATTGCCGTTTCAATCTCATCCGTTTCCATCAGATTCCCGACATCCCGTTGCAGGGTGTGAACGACGAAAAGATGGAGCAGTTCCGTGATTACCTCACCCAGCATGGTGTTTTCACCACCATCCGTGCCAGCCGCGGCCAGGACATCTATGCCGCCTGCGGTTTGCTCAGCACCTCGAAGAAGATTGGAGAAATCCGACAGCACGAGGATGAGGAGCAGAAGCATGGAAAGGGATAAGAAAGGAGGGGGATATGGTACAAATGGATACAAAAAATGAAAGAAAAGAAAAGGAAAGAACAAAAAGGTCTGAGACGGGTAAATACTTCTATGACTTAAGCAAAGCGTCTTTCTCTATCACTTTTCTCGGTAGCTTGGCATCGATGTTTAAAGATGGAGCCCCAACTGTATCAATGCTTATTGGAGCAACCATTGGCATAATACTGTCTGTGGTATTTTTCATCGTTGGATATAAAATCTTAAAAAAATAAGAATTATGGATCTATTTACATTTACAATGACGATAAGTCTCATCATAGCTCTCAGCTTTCTGGCTTGGCTTTATACAAAACCAGGAAAGAAATGGTTAGAGAATCTTTAAAATAAGAAATATGTTTTACATGGCTTTAACAATGACAATTATTATGGTAATTGCAGTTAGCATCCTGATATTCCTCTACACTCCAAAGGGTAAGAAATTTTTGGAGAGTATGTAAAGTATGAAGCACTCATTTGCACGCAGAGCAACAAAGTTGCCTCTCATCAGCCTACTACTCTACATTCTGCTGAGTGGATGCAACAGAGGAAAGGAAAATCAACTGCCCAAAAGCACAGGAATGCCTTACGAGGTGGTGCTTGAGGGAGATACCGACAGCATCGTAACCAAGATGCTGACGGAGGATGTGACAGGACTGCCCCAACCCGAACCACTCTGCCGACTGATTCAGGTAAAGAAGGGCAAGACCCGGGGAAACTATCTGCTCGTAAGAACCCGAATCGTCGTGAATATCGGAGAACGGGATTTCGGAGAACAGAATATCGGAGAGCGGGATTTCTCCGTCACACTTCACCACGACGAGAATGCAGCGCCACAGAATATCATTCGCATAACCGCCCAATCGGCACAGCAGTTGCGGGAAAGGCTCAATGGCGAGAAACTCCGCCACATCGTGGATGAAGTGGAACTGAAACATCTGGCAGATATCATCTCCGGCAACCCCAGCAAACAAAACAGGGAGATGCAGGACGAAATCAAAAAGATGTTCGGCATCGACATGAAGATTCCTGCAGCGATGAACGCCAGCAAAAAGGCGAAAGACTTCATCTGGATCTCGAACAACGCCAGTTCGGGCATGCAGAACCTGCTCATAATGAAAGTGAAGAGTGAAGAACGAAGAATGAAGAATTCAAATGCTTTTCATGTAAATGACAAGGCTTTGATTGATAGCATTCTCCGAACCAATATGCCGGGTGAAACCGACAGCATGTATATGGTGATTCCTCATCTCTCAGAAAGAGGACTCTGGGAGATGAAAGGAGATGCCATGGGAGGGCCTTACGTAATGCATCGCATTCATAGGCAAACAAGCCAGGCAGCAAAGCAAGGCTATAACCTCTACATCATCGCCTTTGTCTATGCACCCGAAATGAAAAAGAAAATATTAATCAAGCAGCTCGAAGCTGCGATTTCTACTATAAAATAAAATTTCATGGACAACAAAAGAATCAAAGTGGCTATCACCCACGGCGATACCAACGGTATCGGATATGAACTCATTTTTAAGGCATTCAACGAACCGGAGATGCTGGAGTATTGCACCCCTATCATCTACGGCTCGCCAAAAGTGGCAGCCTACTATCGCAAGGCGATGAACCTGCCAGCCCAGTTCTCCATCATCCAGAAAGCTGAAGATGCTGAGGATGGAAGAATCAACCTCCTCGCTGCCATAGAAGAGGAAGTGAAAGTGGATATGGGTATGCCTACTCCGGAATCAGGAGCAGCAGCAGTCAAGGCTCTCGACCGTGCCATGACCGACTATCGCGACGGTCTCTACGATGTGCTCGTCACTGCCCCGGTAAGCAGTCAGAACATCAAGATTGAAGGCTACACCTTCGTGGATCACAAAGACTACATCGAAACCTGTCTGGGCGACGGCAGCCATGCCCTGAGCCTGCTCGTAGGCGACGACCTGCGCATTGCCTCCGTCACCGGCAAGACACCACTCACCCAGGTGGCCAAGTCAATCACCCAGGAAAGCATCGTGGAGAAAACCACCCTGCTCTGGCACACCCTGAAGCGCGACTTCCTCCTCACCAACCCACGCATCGCTGTGCTCGCCCTCAACCCAAGCATCAACGAGGAACAGAGCTGCGGCACCGAGGAGCGCAACATCATCATCCCAGCCATCGATGCACTCGCCGAGAAGGGCATCCAGGCATTCGGTCCTTACCCAGCCGACGATTTCTTCGGCAACGGATACTACAACGAGTTCGATGGCGTCATGGCGATGTACCACGACCAGGCAGCCGTGCCATTCCACTCCCTCTTCAACGAGGATGGCGTGCTCTATACCGCCGGCCTCCCTATCATCCATACAGCAGCCAACACCACCCCATGCTACTATATGGCAGGCTACAACGAGGCAGATGCCATCTCGTTCCGCCATGCCATCTTCCTGGCACTCGATGCCTTCCGCCATCGTGAAACCAGCGAAGAGGCTTACCAGAACCCACTGCCAAAGCTCTACCACGAGAAGCGTGACGAGAGCGAGAAGGTTCGCTTCTCCATCCCAAAGAAGCACGTTCCTTCCCCATTCCCTCCAAAGGGCGGAAACAAGCAGAACGACACCAAGGGAAACAACGAGCAGAATGCCCCTAAGGGAAACAACGGCAATAACAATGGTGGCAACAATGGTAAAGCCAACAACAACGCCAACAACAACGCCCCTCAGCCTGCCCAGCAGACTGACAAAAAGTTGACACAGCAGCCTAATCCTGCCGAAAGACAGGCGCAGCCAGCTCCTCAGAAGCCAGCAGAACAGCCTGCTCCACAACCAGCAGAATAGGCTCGAAATACGTAGAGAATAGGCGAAATATCACATTTTCGCCTATTTTCTACCTTATTATACCCACTTTTTGGGCAAAAAAGGCAGTTAATTCAAAAAAAATGTGTAATTTTGGCAGCTAAATGGATAATTCTGAACTACAGAAAATAAAACAACGCTACAATATCGTCGGAAATAGCGACGGATTGAACCGTGCTCTCGATGTCGCCCTGCAGGTGGCACCGACCGACCTTTCCGTGCTTATCATCGGAGAGAGCGGTGTGGGTAAGGAAATCATCCCACGAGTCATTCACGATAACTCGCCGAGAAGACGCGAAAGATATTTCGCCATCAACTGCGGCAGTATCCCGGAGGGTACCATCGACAGCGAACTCTTCGGTCATGAGAAAGGTTCCTTCACCGGAGCCATCGGCGAAAGCGAAGGATATTTCGGCATCGCCAACAAGGGTACCATCTTCCTCGACGAGGTGGGTGAACTGCCGATACAGACGCAGGCCCGGCTGCTTCGTGTGCTCGAAACGGGTGAATACATCCGTGTGGGCGGCACCGAAATCAGAAAGACTGATGTGAGAATTGTGGCAGCCACCAACGTGAACATGCGCAAGGCTGTGAGCGAGGGAAAATTCCGCGAAGACCTCTACTATCGCTTGAATACCATCCCTATCCAGATGCCTCCGCTGCGTGAACGCGGCAACGACATCCTCCTGCTCTTCCGCCTCTTCGCAATGCAGATGGCTGAGAAATATCGATTGCCTAAGATTTCACTCACCGAGGATGCCAAGGCGCTCATGCTGAAATATAAGTGGCCAGGCAACGTGCGACAGCTCAAGAACATCACCGAACAGATGTCGGTGCTGAGCCGGGAAAGGGAAATCAATCTCGAAACCCTCTCGCAGTTCATCCCAAGAGATGAGGAAACTACCCAGCTCGCCACCATTCCACAAGCCGGAAACGAGCAGCATAGCTACGAAAGCGAGCGGGAGATGCTCTACAAGATTCTCTACGAACTCAGGGGCAACGTGAGCGACCTGCGAAGAGAGATGAAATCGCTGCGCGACCAGCTAGATGAAGCTCGGGGACTCAGCGGAGCCAATGGCTTCAGCCATCCGAAAAACATCTCAGGCATGCCTCCAGCCACGGTTTCAGGCGTACCATCAGTTACAGGAATGCCAGCATCCGTTTCGGGAATGCCACCATCGGTTTCGGGAATCACATCCCCATCGGTTTCGGGAATGTCTGAACCCCACTACCCTTCCGAATTCGGCAATCTGCAGGAAGGCAGAATCTATGCCGAACCAAGACGGGATGCCGAGGATATCGAGGCAGAGGAAATCAAGGACATGGAGAATGAGAATGAGAGCGAGAACGAATCGCTCAACCTCAGTGAACTGAGCCGACAGATGATAGAGCGTGCCCTGGAACGCAACAACGGCAACCGCAAGAAGGCGGCCGAAGAACTGGGCATCTCAGACAGAACGCTCTACAGAAGAATTAAAAAATACAATTTATGAAGCATCTACGCGCGTACATATATATAATAGGCATCGTCCTGGTGATGGGTGTCACAGCAGCCTGCTCCGTGAGCTACAAGTTCAACGGTGCCAGCATCGACTACACCAAGACCAAGACCATCCAGTTGGCCGACTTCCCTATCCGCAGCTCCTATGTATGGGGTCCGATGGGTCCGATGTTCAACAACGAACTGAAGGATAAGTTTGCCAGCAACACCCAGCTCCGCCAGGTGAGCCGCAATGGCGACCTGAAGATAGAGGGCGAGATTACCCAATACTCACAGCGCAACAAGTCGGTGAGTGCCGAGGGATATTCAGCCCAGACCGAGCTGAGCATCACGGTGAACGTACGCTTCACCAACACCAAGAACCACAACGAGGATTTCGAGCGCCAGTTCACCTCTGCCAAGACCTACGATACCACCCAGAGCCTAGCCTCTGTGCAGGAAGAGTTGGTAACGCAGATGGTAAAAGACCTGGTTGACCAGATTTTCAACGCCACCGTGGCAAACTGGTAGTAGAATTTCGAGTTAATAGTTTATAGTTTAAAGTTAATAATATCGTGGAACTAAACAGATTGATACAACATCCTGAGGAAATGAACCGGGAGACGCTCTATGATTTGCGCGCCCTCCTGGCCCTCTATCCGTACTATCAGACGGCTCGCCTTCTGATGTTGCAGAACCTGTACCTGCTCCACGACCCGAGCTTCGACGAGGAACTGCGCCGTGCCGCCATCTACATCTCCGACCGCAAGGTCATCTTCCAGATGGTAGAGGCAGCCCACTATCAGCTCAAGAGTCAGAACTCAAACCGCCACGAAGCTGTGGAAGGCAAGCCGAAGAGCGACCGCACCAGCAGTCTCATCGACCACTTCCTCCACTCCATCCCAACCGAAGCAGAGGAAAGGGAGAAGGAACCGGAAGAGAAGCGCAAGCCAACGCCAGCCGATGCCGCCGTTGACTACGTGGCCTATCTGATGGAGACGGAGACGGAAACCGAGCACGAGCAGCCATCAAGAACCATCGCCCTCATCGACGACTTCATAGAAGAAGGCGGATTCAAACTCCACAAGGATAAGGAGGAGGAGGATCAGGAGAGCGAGGTAATGGAGAAGAAGGAAGAAAAGGAAGAAAAGGAAGAAAAGGAAGAAAAGGAAGAGAAGGAAGAGAAGAAGGAAACTGCAGAAGCAGATACTTCCGAAGCCCAAGCTGCCTCAGAAAACGGTGGTATCTTTACGGAGACCCTTGCCCGAATCTACATCAAGCAAGGCAAGTACGAGCGGGCCTATCAGATTATCGACCGCCTGTACAAGCAGCATCCACAGAAGAGTGCGTTCTATATAGATCAGCTCCGCTTCCTCGAAAAACTGATGCTTAACGAGAAGAAAAGAAAATAAATAATAATAATAAAACTAGTTTTAAAAAAATGATTTACACATTATTTGTAGTATTGATCGTCCTGGTATCCATCTTGATGGTACTCATCGTTCTGATCCAGGAGTCAAAGGGAGGTGGATTGGCATCTAACTTCTCTTCAACCAACTCTATCATGGGTGTTCGCAAGACCACCGATGTAGTAGAAAAGATTACATGGACCCTTGCCGGTCTGATGGTAGTAATCAGCGTAGCTTGCGCTTACGTAGCTCCACAGGCTGTGGGCGAGAGCAGCGTAATGGAGGGTGCTACCCAGGAGCAGACCGCTCTTCCTGCTATGCCAGGTGCCAGCAAGGATGCAGCAGCCGGTGCTCAGAAGGCAGCTCCAGCAGCAGCCGGTGCAGAGAAAGCAGCCCCTGCAGCAGAAAAGGCAGCTCCTGTAGTGCCAAACAGCCCTGCAAAATAAAAAAAATGTAAAAAAGTACGGAAATATTTGGTGGAACCAAATTTTTTCCGTACCTTTGCACTCGCTTAAAAAATGGTGGACGTAGTTCAGTTGGTTAGAGCGTCAGATTGTGGTTCTGAATGTCGTGGGTTCGAGTCCCACCTTCCACCCACATTTC
>SKEU01000936.1_pt1 | contig 12950 bp, 9 predicted proteins | sample 4819571 | NCBI WGS metagenome assembly SKEU01 (sample SAMN11008801, study PRJNA524170) | human gut metagenome | biome: Human fecal sample; material: Feces; isolation source: fecal sample from pouch patient p8, p16 | host: Homo sapiens | place: Israel: Tel-Aviv | collected 2015-06-23
GAACAGAAAGACCTGGTGCTGTATACCTTGCATCTGTACTTGCAACACATGCACAGAAAGGACTTCCGGCATTCGGTATCTATGGACATGATGTTCAGGAAGCTGATGACACATCTATTCCGGAAGACGTTAAAGAAAAACTGTTAAGATTCGGCCGCGCAGCAGTTGCAGCAGCATCCATGAGAGGAAAATCCTATCTGCAGATCGGTTCTGTAACAATGGGTATCGGCGGATCTATCATTGATTCCGATTTTATCGAATCTTATCTTGGAATGAGAGTTGAGTCTGTTGATGAGGTAGAGATTATCCGTCGTATGACAGAAGGTATCTATGATCACGCAGAATTTGAGAAAGCTCTGAAATGGGCAAAAGAAACCTGTAAGATCGGCTGGGACAAGAACCCTGAAGAACTTCAGTTCTCAGCTGAAAAGAAAGAAGAGCAGTTCGAGTTTGTTGTTAAGATGGCAGTTATCATCAAAGAACTGATGAACGGCTGTGACAACCTTGATCCTAAATTCTCTGAAGAAGCAATCGGACACAATGCTCTGGCAGCCGGTTTCCAGGGACAGAGACAGTGGACAGATTTCTATCCGAACGGTGACTTTGCAGAAGCTATGCTGAACACCTCCTTTGACTGGAACGGAGCACGTGAACCATACATCCTGGCTACAGAGAACGATGTTCTTAACGGACTTGGAATGCTGTTCATGAAACTTCTTACAAACAGAGCACAGATTTTCGCTGACGTTCGTACATACTGGAGCCCGGAGGCTGTTAAGAAAGCTACAGGATATGACCTTGAGGGCGTAGCAAAAGAAGCCGGCGGTTTCCTTCACCTGATCAACTCCGGTGCTGCCTGCCTTGATGCTAACGGAGAAGCAAAAGAAGCTGATGGAACAGCTGTTATGAAACAGTGGTGGGATATCACAGAAGAAGACCAGAAAGCAATCATGGAAAACACAGAATGGTGTATGGCTGACAACGGATATTTCCGTGGAGGCGGATACTCCAGCCGTTATGAAACACGTGCCCAGATGCCTGCAACAATGATCCGTCTGAACCTTGTAAAAGGACTTGGACCGGTTCTGCAGATCGCTGAAGGATGGACAGTAGCTCTTCCTGAAGAAGTATCTGACAAGCTGTGGAAACGTACAGACTATACATGGCCATGTACATGGTTTGCTCCAAGATGCGATGGCAAAGAAGGACCGTTCAAGACAGCTTATGATGTAATGAACAACTGGGGTGCAAACCATGGAGCAATCTCCTACGGACACATTGGTGCAGATCTTATCACAATGTGCTCTATGCTGAGAATTCCTGTATCCATGCACAATGTTCCTGAGAAAGATATCTATCGTCCGGCAGCATGGAATGCATTTGGAATGGATAAAGAAGGTGCAGATTTCAGAGCATGCAAGAATTATGGACCTCTTTACAAATAATAAATAAAACCGATATGTAAGAATGTATATCGGCCGCCCGGAGTTGGAGATGATCTGACTTTGGGCGGCTGTTTGTATCAGGGGGAATCAAAAAAAACAAACTGATATCTGTGTGTACAGATACCAGCCTGTTGTATATATATGTATGTGTGATGTGTGTATAATGTGTAAAAATGATATTTGGCATGAATATGCCAAAATCCCGAGACATACAAGTCAAAATTCCATTGCCGCAGGCAATCTGGAATGAATTTTGGCTACGTTACTGTGAACAGTAACGAAAAGATAAAGCAAAATCAGTTGTTGATTACAACACCTTTCTGAAGCATTATATTTGCATACAGAGCTTTTTCGCTTGTGGAAATAATGCAATATGCAGTTTTGGCTTCTTCATAGAAAGCGAAACGTTCAATATTTCCAACCGCTTTATCGCCGCGCTCGTCATATTTGGCAACGATTTCTTTATATGTATCCCAGATTGGTGTTTCTACATTATCGCCAGGCATAACTTCCATGAGATTTACAGGATGCTCTACGTAAGTATCCAGTGGAAACAGTTTGAGGATCGCATCCAGGATTTCCGGTACACCATGTCCGTCACAGCGGATAGTGATGGCATTCTTTCCCATAGATTCAACAGGGAAGTTACCGTCTGCGATAACAAGACGATCGCTGTGTCCCATTTCACATAAAACTTTTAATAATTCCGGTGATAAAATTTCAGGAATTCCCTTTAACATAATTTGTATTCTCCTTTCAAAATTCTGAAAATCATTGTAAACAGTTTAATGAAAAAAATCAGATTATTCAAGGCAATATTTTACGCAAAAAGAGTAAATTTTTATAGTTTACAGCGGAGGAAACAGTAACACACAGAGTTGTATGAAATGCACAAAAATATATTGAAAAAATTGAAAAAATAGTATAAATATGCTATTATCATTATAGCGAATCAAGCGGATATTTGAAATTTACTTTGCTGTTTGCTTATAACCGAATAGCTGCCTGGCAGAGGACTTACCTGATTCGGTAAAATAAGTAAAAGGATGTAGTAGTTTTAAGCCAAAATTCCATTGCCGCAGGCAATCTGGAATGAATTTTGGCTAAGTTAGTGTGAACGGAGTGAACAGTAACATTTTTATTTGGGTTATCAGGCAGAGGGATGATGCCTGATCTTATGGGGGATAAAACTTAATATGTACAAAATATTATTGGTAGACGACGAAATCCTGGTCAGGGATGCAATCAGGGAGAACATTGACTGGAAAAGCCTGGACTGTGAGCTTGTGGGGGATTGTGAGAATGGCAGACAGGCAGTGGAATTTGTGCAGAGCCACAAGGTGGATGTTGTATTGACAGATATCTGTATGCCTTATATGGATGGTATGGAACTGAGCGAGTTTCTTCATGATAATTATCCGGATATTCTTATTGTTATATTTAGCGGTTTTGGGGAATTTGAATATGCGAAGAAAGCAATCCGTTATAATGTAAGTGAATATATGCTCAAACCTGTCACAGCAATGGAACTGACAAAAGTGCTCCGGAATATGAAAGAGAAACTGGATTCCAGAAAAAAAGAACAGAAAAAAATGGAATCCCTGTCGCAGACTTCAAAGGATTATCACAAGAATGTGGATGTCATCCGGTCGAAAGCACTGGAGACTCTTGTAAATTGTACCAGAGATGTACAGGTAAGTCTTCTGGAACTGAAAAAGCTGGGGATCAGCTTTGACTGTTCGAGCTACAGAGTAGCTGTTTTTGATATGGACACTTACTCAGAAATGTATCAGGTAGATATGCATAAACAGCAGGAAAGCGCATTGATGTCCTTTGTACTTTTTAATATAAGCAATGAAATTGTTACCAGAGAGAACGCAGGTGTTGCTTATCAGGAAGGCAGTAACCGGGTATGCATTATATTTACAGGATGCAGATCCAGAGAATTCGGAGACAAAATACATAGTATCTGTCAGGAAATCCAGCAGAAAGTAAAAGAAGTGATCGGGATTGAAACTTCTATAGGAATCGGAAGCTGGGTGAGATCACCTCAGGAACTGGTCTATTCCTATAAGCTTGCTGAGAAAGCCATTGGCTATCGGTATCTGCTGGGAGGCAGCCTCCTTTTGGATATGGAAGAAAAGAAAACGGACAACAGTATTAATCTTATAAAATCTCTGGAAACACTGACAGAAGAGATAAAGGTCGGAAACAGGCAGAAAGTGACAGAAATCCTGGAGCAGATCGAGCATGAGATCAAAGGGGCACTGGTGGAGAAAAGTTATGCCTGCATTTATCTTCAGCAGGTGATACGTGCCATCGGAAATACCTGCCAGTCCCTGAGTGATGATCCGGAAAAGATCATTGCTCAGAGAGAGAAGCTTCTGAAAGAAGTTTCTCAGGCAAAAACCTTTGATAAAGCAGTGACATTGGTGAAGGAGTATGCTGAAGGAGTTTTTGAATCACTTCAGGATCTGAACAGTTCCAGCGGCCAGAGGCAGGGAATGATGGCTATGGATTATATCCGAAAAAATTATATGGATCCGGATCTGAGTCTGAACAGTATCTGTTCTTATCTGAATATCAGTACCAGCTATTTCAGCACTATTTTTAAGGAGATGACAGGGGAAACATTTATCGAATCACTTACCAGGATCAGAATGGAGAAGGCGAAGGAACTCCTGGAGAATACAACTCTGAAGAATTATGAGATTGCGGAAAAAGTAGGATTTTCAGATCCACACTATTTCGGAATTTCATTTAAGAAGATGACAGGAAAAACACCTACCGAATATGCAAGGGAGAAACGCCGATGAAGATTTCTTCAAAATTTAAGAGTATTCAGAGTTCTATTTTCTGTGCGGTGTCGATCCTGGTATTAAGTGCTGTGCTGGTTGTGACAGTGGTATCTCTGAGATATACGAATTCATCTATTTATGAAAATTCTGTCATGTATACACAGACGATCATCAAACAGCTGAATCAGAATATAGATTCGTATATCAGTTATATGGATAATATTGCGTCAGTGATCGCGCAAAGCGGTGATGCTTATAAATATCTGTACAGTGAAAAAGGATATGGAGCCACAAAGGATGAAAATTACAGTGAATACAGACAGCGTCTTGTGGAACAGTTTAAAACAATCCTGAAGGGCAGGGCGGATATCAGAAATATCGGGATTGTCAGAGAGGATAAGAACTCTCCATCTCTGTTTGACAATGGATTATCTGTGAGAAATACATATGTAGATCTTAATACACAGCCATGGTATGCAGATGCAGTCGGAAAATATGACCGGTATAATCTGACATCTTCTCATGTGCAGAATGTGATAAAGGGAGAAAGACCATGGGTCATCACACTCAGCAGAGGAATCCGCAATTATACAGGAACAGAAGCAGAGGATGGAGTAGTTTTTCTGGATCTGAATTACAGTGCGATCAGTGAACTCTGTGCACAGAGCAGCATGGGAGATAAAGGATATGTTTTTATTCTTGATCAGAATGGAAATATCGTTTATCATCCACAACAGCAGCAGTTATATAATGAACTGCAGACAGAGAACATTTCACTTGTTATGAATGCAAAATCAGATATTGTTACTGTCGGAAAGGGAGATGACGAGAAAATTTATGCACTGTCCCATTCTGATATCACAGGATGGACTATTGTGGGATGCATGAATATGTCTGAACTTTTACGAAACAGCAGACAGACAAGAAGTATTTATGTGCTGGTAGCAGTGGGGCTGATCATAGTTGCTCTTCTGATTTCCAGCCTGATTGCCAGAAATATTACGCTGCCGATCCAGAAGCTTCGCGATTCCATGAAAAGTGTGCAGAAAGGAAATTTTGATATTGAAGATATAGAGGTTATTTCCGACAATGAAATAGGAAGTCTTACCAGATCTTTTAATGTGATGACGCACAGGATACGGGAATTAATGGAGCAGAATGTAAAGGAGCAGGAGCAGAAGAGAAAAATAGAACTGAAAGCCCTGCAGTCGCAGATCAATCCACATTTTCTGTATAATACGCTGGATTCTATTATCTGGATGGCTGAAGGAAAGAAGAATGAGGAAGTGGTGATAATGACGGCTTCTCTGGCGCGACTGCTCAGACAGAGTATCAGCAATGAGGATGAGCTTGTAACAGTCGGACAGGAGATTGAATATGTCAGAAGTTACCTCACGATCCAGAAGATGCGCTACAAGGATAAGCTGGAATTTGAGATAAAGGCAGATCCATCCATTACACAGGTACCTATCATTCGTCTGGTATTGCAGCCGCTCGTGGAGAATGCAATTTATCATGGCTTAAAATATAAAGACAGTAAAGGACTGTTGACAGTACATGGATATATGAAAGGTGAGAATGCAGTAATCGATATTACGGACGATGGTGTGGGAATGGATGAGGAAACCCTGAAACATATTTATGATAAGCATAAGGTGAATTACCGTTCCAATGGAGTTGGGGTGTACAATGTGCAGCAGCGTCTGGTTTTATATTATGGAAAAGATTATGGCATTATCTATCACAGTGAAAAAGGAAAGGGAACCACAGCATCTGTTGTAATTCCCGGAATACAGGAGGAATCCCATGAAAAGTCATAAAAAAGAAATTATAACAGTTGCAATCCTTATGGCGGCAGCAGTGGTGATTTTTGCCGGAATCCTGAAACCGGAGGCAACACAGACAAAAAAATGCTCCCTCATTTATATTCCAAAGATTAGGGATAATACCAATGATTTCTGGACTTCGGTAATATCCGGCTGTAAGATGGCGGCAGAGGAATATGAATCTGACCTTGAAATCCTGGCTCCGGATAAAGAAGAGAATATAGAAGAACAGAATAAACTTCTGAAAAAAGCCATTGAGCAGAAACCGGATGCGATTCTGTTTTCTCCTTCCAGCATGGATGCATCAGATGAACTTCTGAAGGAAGCAAAAGAAAAAGGAATCCGTATTACCTATATTGATTCCTATACAAAAGAAAAACTGCAGGATCTCACAGTTGCCACAGATAATGTGAATGCGGGCAGGATGTTAGGAGAGTATGCCAGAAAATTAATCGATAAAGATTCAAAGATAGCCATTGTCAGCCATGTAAAAGGTGTTTCTACAGCTGTGGAGAGAGAACAGGGATTCAGGGAAGGCCTTGGTGACTATGCTGATAACATAGTAGATATTGTCTACTGTAACTCACTCTATGAGAAATCCTATGAACTGGCGCAGGAACTGATGAGGAAATATCCGGATCTGGAACTGATTGCAGGAATGAACGAATATTCTGCAGTTGGTGTGGGAAGAGCAGTCAGTGATGCAGGAGCGAAAGATAAGATCGCAGTAGTTGGTGTGGACTGTTCTCAGGAGGCCATCAATCTTATGGAAATGGGCGTTTATAAGGGAATTATTGTGCAGAAAGCATTCCGGATGGGGTATATCGGAGTGGAAGAAACCATTCATATGCTTAACGGGGATGCAGTAGAGAAGAATATTGATTCAGGATGTGAGCTGGTTACGCCGGAGAATATGTATAACAGTGATATTGAACGGCTGATCTTCCCGTTTAGCTGACTGACGCGTTGAAACGACTGCGTAATATAAGGATAAAAGAAGCAAAAAGGTTAAATATTTCCGGATGAAAAAAAGGAAATATTTAACCTTTTTTTGGAAGATATTTCATTACAATTATCCGACTGGTAAGGTAAGATATAGAAAACAAAGAGAGATACGAAATAACGTAAGGAGGGTGAAAAACTTGGAAAAGTTGAAACAAAATCCAATTGTGAAGAAACTCGGTCTGAACAGAATCCTGTTAGCATGTATTCTGGTTCTTATGTTCGTAGTCTTCAAAGTAGTTCTGGGAAGTAAGTTCCCTGTAGGTGACAGTATCAAATCTACTTTGAACTATGTATACTTCCTGGGCTTTCTGTCACTTGGAGTAACATTTGTAATTGCCACTGGAGGAATCGATTTCTCCATTGGACCTGTAATGTTCTGCTGTGCCCTGATCTCAGGTTACTGCATGACATCTTATCATGTACCTTGTGCAGCAGCAATGGTGATCTGTATCTTGATCGGATTTGCATTTGGCGTGTTTAATGGCTGGATGGTATCTTATATGTCAGTTCCGCCATTTATCATTTCCATGGCATCTATGAACATTGCAAAAGGTATTGCATCTGTATTTACAAAGACACAGTCCGTCAGCTGGCCGCTGGGAAGTGATCCTGTAAACGGATGGTTCAGAAATCTTATCTCCTATAAGGGATTCCCTGTAGGACTTGTGATTTTCCTGGCAGCAGCAGTGATCTGTGGGATTATTCTTTATAACACAAAACCGGGACGTTATATCCTTTGTCTTGGTTCTAACAGCGAAGCAGTAAGACTCAGCGGTGTTAATACAAAAAAATGGAGAATGCTTGCTTATGTGATCTGCGGTGTTCTTGTAGGAATCGGAGCAATTTTCTTTGTTGGCGCTTATACAACTGTTCAGCCTGGATACGGCGATCAGTACAACAATGAAGCGATTGCAGGCTGTGTAATGGGTGGTACATCCATGGTTGGCGGACTTGCTTCTATCGGCGGTACAGTCATCGGTGTATTTATCATTTCTCTTCTTCAGCAGGGTATCATGGCATTTGGTCTTGGTAAAGGTCAGCAGATGATCATCACAGGACTTATCGTAATTGTAGCAGTTTATGTCGACGTTTCTGCAAGACGCAGAAAGAACTGATCGGAAGGGAGGATGTAACAATGGGTGAAGTTATTTTGACTATGAAGGACATTGATAAGTCCTTTCCTGGAGTTCATGCTCTGGATCACGTTAATTTTGAAGTGAAACGCGGCGAAGTACATGCTCTTATGGGAGAAAACGGTGCCGGAAAGTCTACATTGATGAAAGTTCTTACCGGTATTTATCAGAAAGATTCAGGATCCATTACCTATAAAGGAAAGGAAACTGAATTCCATAACACAAGAGAAGCGCAGGATGCAGGTGTTGTAATCGTGCATCAGGAGCTGAACATGGTAGGTGATCTTACCGTAGCTCAGAATATTTTTATCGGACGTGAACCAAAGAAAGGGTTCAGCATTGATGATAAGAAAATGATCGAAGATTCCAAAAAACTCTTTCAAGAACTGAACATTGAAATCAATCCAAAAGAAAAGATGAACAATCTTACCGTCGGAAAACAGCAGATGTGTGAGATCGCAAAGGCTATTTCCCACAAAGCAGAGGTTATTATCTTTGATGAGCCGTCAGCAGCACTGACAGAGAAAGAGATTGCAGACTTATTCGAGATTATCCGTGATCTTCGTAAGAAAGGTCTTGGAATCGTTTATATTTCCCACCGTATGGATGAGATCAAAACGATCACTGACAGAGTAACAGTCATGCGAGATGGTGGTTATGTAGGAACTCTGATCACAGCAGACAGTACAAAAGAAGACATCATCAATATGATGGTTGGACGTGTTATTTACGAGGATCCAAAAGAACATAGCATGGTTGCACCAGATGCGCCGGTTGTTCTTAAGGTAGAGAACCTGAATGCAGGTAAGATGGTTCAGAATGTAAGCTTTGAACTTCGCAAAGGTGAGATTCTTGGTTTCTCAGGACTGATGGGAGCCGGACGTACTGAGACAGCAAGAGCACTGTTTGGTGCTGACCCGAAACAGAGTGGAAAGATCTCTATAAGGGGAAAAGACGGACAGCTTCGCGAGGTAACTATCAACAGTCCTCAGGATGCAGTTAAATATGGTATTGGTTATCTGTCAGAGGACAGAAGAAGATATGGTTGTGTCGTACAGAAATCTGTAACAGAGAATACTACGCTGGCAACCATGGAAGAATTTACCAGTGGTATCTTCATTAATAAATCAAAAGAAAAAGAGGTTTCAGAGAAATACGTTAAAGAGCTGGCAACCAAAACTCCAAACTGCGAGCAGCTGGTAGTCAATCTTTCCGGTGGTAACCAGCAGAAGGTCGTTATCGCAAAATGGCTGACACGAGACAGTGAGATTCTTATTTTTGATGAGCCGACCAGAGGTATTGATGTTGGTGCCAAGAATGAAATTTACAAGTTAATGAACAGACTGGCTGCAGAAGGTAAATCTATTATCATGATTTCTTCTGAAATGACAGAAGTTCTCCGTATGAGTGACCGTATTATCGTTATGTGTGAAGGTAAGATTACAGGAAATATTGATATTTCCGAAGCTACACAGGAACACATTATGAATCATGCAACACGGAACATCAATTAAGGAGGAAAGTCATGACTAAGAAGAAAAAAAGTATTTTAAGTGATCAGAGATTTATTGTATTACTGGTTATTATTGTACTGTTTGCAATTTTCTCCTTTAAGAGCAGGGAGTTCAGACAGTATACCACAATCCTGAGTATGCTGGATTTCTCATATTATGATCTTCTGATGGCAATCGGTGTTACATTCCCTCTTATTACAGGAGGTGTAGACCTGTCAATCGGAACAGGTATGGTATGTTACGCATTGATCGCAGGATCTCTGGTAAGAAATAATAATCTTCCGGTTGTACTTGCAATGTTACTTTGCATTGTACTTGGAATTATTGTAGGAGCAGCAAATGGTGTGCTGATCGGTATTATGAACCTGCCGCCATTCCTTGCAACACTTTGTACCTGTATGATTACCCGAGGTGCAGGATCCCTGTGCAGTGCCACTCCCTGGCCGGGACTTACACAGGAGGGCGGATGGTTCCATTCAATCTTTAAGATTACAGTTGGAACAGGAAGAAGTGCTTCCCGTTATCCTATCGGTTTCTTATGGATGATCATTCTGGTCCTTGTAATGGAATATGTTCTGAATCATACAAAATTCGGTCGTTATACGATCGCGATCGGTTCCAATAAAGAAGCAGCAGCTCTTTCGGGAATCAACGTTAAATTCTATCATGTTATGGTATATGTAGTATGCGGACTCTTCACAGGTCTTGCAGCTATCGCATATGCGGCAGTTACACCAACTGTACAGCCTGGTACCGGTGCAGGACTTGAAATGGATGCCATCGGTGGAGTATTCGTAGGTGGTGTTGCAGCAACAGGTGGTTATGGATCAGTAATCGGTACTTTAGCCGGTATCTTCGTTATCATGCTTCTGAAAACCGGTCTTCCATATATCGGACTTCAGGCAAACTGGCAGCAGATCATTACAGGTGCAGTTCTTATCATTGCAGTACTGATCGATATCATGAAAGAAAAGAAAGCAGCAGCAAAATAATTTTCAAAACTGAATAAAGAAAAATGCATCTTACGACAGATGCAAAACAGCAGGATATGAAACAACGGAGGGCTTCCAGGGGATGTTCGGCGACAGTATTGTCATATGTGTATTTTGGGGAAGGCGGAACGAGAGAGGAAGCCTCCGGGGTATCATTTATAAAAAACTATATTAAAAATGTATATTTAAAAGGAGGAAATTTTAAATGAAAGCAAAAAAAGTGATCGCATTAGTTATGTGTGCAGCAATGGTAGCAGGAATGTCCGCATCAAGCGTTATGGCAGCCGATATGCCGGAACAGTTCAAAGATCTGAAAGCTAATGAAGCTTATGATTTCCCGATGATGGTTAAATCTTTCCAGTCTACATACTGGGATGCAGCTCAGGAAGGTATGAAGAAAGCTGCTGATGAACTTGGTGTTACATACAAGGCACAGGGACCAAACAGTGAATCTGATATCGCTGACCAGGTTAACATGATCAACACAGCAATCGCTGCAAAGCCGGCAGGTTTAGGTCTTGCTGCATGCGATACTTCTTCCGTTCTTGATGCACTTCAGGAATGCGTTGACAAAGGAATCCCGGTAGTAACATTTGATACAGGTATCGCTGACGCTCCGGAAGGCTCTGTAGTATGTGAAGTTTGTACAGACAACGCACAGGCTGGTTCTGTTGCAGCTGAAAACATGTACAATGCGATCAAAGATGTTGTAGCTAATGCAGATGGACAGGTTATCATCGGTGAAGTTAACCAGGATGCTACAGCTCAGAATATTCAGCAGCGTGGCGGCGGATTTATTGACAAAATGATCGAACTGCTTCAGGCTGACGGAAAAACAGTTGCAGTTAAAGGTAACGAGTTCTATGTAAACGCAGCTAAAGGTGCAGATGCAAAAGAAGCAGACGCAGACGTTGTTATCCAGGTCGCTGTTCCTGCACAGACAACTGTAGAGCTTTGCTCAACAGAGGCTCAGGCAATCCTTTCTCAGGAAAACTGCATCGCTATCTTCGGTTCTAACCAGACAGCAGCAGAAGGTGTTCTTGCAGCTAATGCTAACCTGAACGTTCTTGGTTCTGACGCAGCAGCAGGCGATGTTATCGGTGTTGGTTTCGATGCTGGTTCTATCATTAAAGCCGCTGTACAGGATGGAACATTCATCGGTGCTGTTACACAGTCTCCTCTGATGATGGGTTACTATGCAATCTACGCTCTGACAGCAGCAGCTAACGGACAGGAACTTGAAGATGTTCCTACAGATGGATACTGGTATGATTCCACAAACATGGACAGCGAAGAAATCGCTCCTAACCTTTATGACTAATCGATAAGTAAATATCGAGAGGAAATGAATCCTTAGAATTAAGTATTAATTATTAATACAAATACAGACGCCGCACTGCCGTATGGCAAGTGCGGCGTTGTTGTTCAAACAATAAAACAATGATTGGAAATGATGATTTTATTAAGTTGTAAAGATACTTATTTCGACGATAGATTTCAAAATAGCAAATAAGGACACTTTTTCAGACAAACAAGGTTCTTATTTTGGGGAGTAAGTTGAGATAAAATGAAATCATCAGATATGAAGAGCGTATAAATTCATATATTGAGGAGGTTTTGCAATGGCAGCATATTATTTAGCAGTAGATATCGGAGCATCCAGCGGACGTCATATCCTTGGACATATGGAAAACGGAAAAATGGTTCTGGAAGAAATCTATCGTTTTGAGAATGGAATGGTAAAGAAAGACGGAGAACTCTGCTGGGAATTTGACCGTCTTTTCAAAGAGGTAGTAAATGGTCTGAAGAAATGTAAAGAAATTGGCAAGATTCCGGTAAGTATGGGCGTGGACACATGGGGCGTTGACTTCGTACTTCTGGACAAAAATGACAATGTTCTTGGAAATACGGTAGGATATCGTGACCACCGTACAGAGGGAATGGATAAAGAAGTTTATAAGGCAATTTCTCTGAAAGATCTTTATGCAAGAACAGGTATCCAGAAAGCTGATTATAATACGATCTATCAGCTGATGGCAGTGAAAAAGAAACATCCGGAATATCTGGAACAGGCGGAGACACTTCTTCATGTGCCGGATTATTTCCATTTCCTTCTTACAGGACAGAAAACCTGTGAGTACACAGAAGCTACGACAGGACAGCTTGTAAGCCCGATCACTAAGGACTGGGATTATGAACTGATCGATATGCTCGGTTATCCGAGAAAAATGTTTCAG
>SKEU01001273.1_pt1 | contig 12932 bp, 8 predicted proteins | sample 4819571 | NCBI WGS metagenome assembly SKEU01 (sample SAMN11008801, study PRJNA524170) | human gut metagenome | biome: Human fecal sample; material: Feces; isolation source: fecal sample from pouch patient p8, p16 | host: Homo sapiens | place: Israel: Tel-Aviv | collected 2015-06-23
AAATCCGAATCCTGACAGGAAACTACCTTGGAATTACACAGCCATCAGCACTATATCTGATCAAAAGAAAACTTGGTGACAGAGTTGATCTTAGATTTTATTGTGAAAAAGGACGTTCTTTTCATCCCAAGTCTTACATTTTTCATTATACAGATTACAGTGAACTTTACATCGGCTCTTCCAATATTTCCAGAAGTGCGCTGACCTCAGGAATAGAATGGAATTATCGGTTTAGCAGTCAGAAAGACCCGGAAAACTATAAAGAGTTCTTTCGTACATTTGAAGATTTATTTGCGAATCATTCCATTATCATTGATGACAAAGAATTAAAACGTTACTCCCAGAACTGGCATCGTCCGGCGGTGGCAAAAGACCTTGACAGATATGACTTTACAGAGCCGGAAACAAATGATACGAAAATAAAACCTTTATATGAACCAAGAGGAGCACAGATCGAGGCATTGTGTGCTTTGGAGGACACAAGAGCAGAAGGAGCACAGAAAGCACTCATTCAGGCTGCAACGGGAATAGGGAAAACCTATCTGGCGGCGTTTGATTCTAAACCATATAAAAAGGTTTTGTTTGTTGCTCATAGAGAAGAGATTTTGCGACAGGCAGCGGTTTCTTTCCGGAATGTGAGAAATTCTGAGGACTATGGATTTTTCACAGGAGACGAAAAATGTACGGATAAATCAGTTATTTTTGTTTCGGTAGCAACTCTTGGAAAGGCAGAATATTTAAATGAAAAATATTTTGCACCGGATTATTTTGAGTATGTGGTAATTGATGAATTTCATCATGCAGTCAACAACCAGTACAGGAAAATTGTAGATTACTTTCACCCACAGTTTTTACTTGGACTGACAGCAACACCGGAACGAATGGACGGCAAAAATATTTATGAAATCTGCGATTATAACGTGCCATATGAGATTTCACTAAAAGATGGTATTAACAAGGGAATGTTAGTTCCATTTCATTATTATGGGATTTACGATGATACGGATTATACGAAACTGCATGTGGTAAAAGGAAAATATGTGGAAAAGGAACTGAATGAAACCTATATTGGAAATGCCCGCCGATATGATCTGATTTATAAATATTACTGCAAATATGGTTCCAGACGTGCGCTGGGCTTCTGCTGTTCCAGAGAACATGCAGAAGAAATGGCGAAAGAATTTTGCAGAAGAGGGATTCCGGCGGCAGCAGTTTACAGCAACGCAGACGGTGCATTTTCCATGGACAGATCGGAAGCAATTGAGAAACTGGAAAGCGGAGAAATCAGAGTGATTTTTTCTGTGGATATGTTCAATGAAGGCGTGGATATTCCATCTGTTGATATGGTAATGTTCCTGCGTCCGACAGAATCTCCGGTTGTATTTTTGCAGCAGTTAGGGAGAGGACTGAGAAAAAGTAAGAGGAAAGAGTACCTGAATGTCCTGGATTTTATCGGAAATTATGAAAAGGCAGGAAGAGTCAGATACTTACTGACAGGAAAAAACAAGACAGAAAAACAGACATATTCCCCGGCAGACAAAACAGATTATCCGGATGATTGCTTCGTTGATTTTGATATGAGACTGATTGATCTGTTTGCAGAAATGGACAGGAAATACCTGACAATCAAAGAGCAGATCAGAAACGAATATTTCAGAGTGAAAGAATTGCTGGGAAAACAACCGTCACGCATGGATTTATTTACATATATGGATGATGAAGTTTATCAGTTGGCGGTTACACATTCAAATGAAAATCCGTTTAAAAGATATTTAGAATATCTGAAAGAACTGAATGAACTCACAGATGAGCAGGAAAGTTTCTGTCAGGGATTTGGAAAAGATTTTATAAATCTGCTGGAAAACACCAGTATGAGCAAGGTTTACAAAATGCCAGTGTTGATGGCTTTTTATAATCATGGCAATGTCAGGATGGAAGTGACAGAAACAGAACTTCTGGAGAGTTGGAAGGAATTCTTCTCTATAGGAACAAACTGGAAAGATTTAGATAAAGGGATTACATATGAGGAATACTGTAAAATCTCAGATAAAGAGCATATAAAGAAGATTATTCAAATGCCAGTGAAATTTCTGTTGAAGTCTGGGGGAGGATTCTTTGTGAAAAAAGAAGGCGTTGTTTTGGCACTTCGAGATGAGATGGGAGAAATGGTGAAGAATCCTGTATTGGCAGAGCAGATGAAAGATGTCATTGAGTACAGGGCAATGGATTACTATAGAAGACGCTATAAAGAACAAATAAAGACATATTTACAGTAATGAGGAACTGCGTATGGAATCAGAAAATTATGTCTACAAGAAAGAAGTAGATTGGTCAACATTAATGGAAGGATTTACATTACCGTTGGATAATCAGGTTATTTTCCTTTGAAATATGGAACATTTTTTGCAGCGAGGAGAATCTAAAATTATTCATTTTTTTATGAATAGAAAAACGTATGATGCAAAGATTGTTAATGTAAATAATTCTGTAGAAAAAAGAAAGAAGGACGCATATCAAATCCGGTATACAAGAAATGGAGATCTGTCTCAGGCACTTCAACAATATTTTTTTAAAACCATGAATTACATAAGAGCTATTCGCGAAAGCAGAGATCTAAAAGACAGAAGCTACATAAAAATGCCAGAAGGATTGAAAGAATATCTTGCCATTTATACTACGGAATATGAAGATACCTTTCTTCTGGAACCAATTGCTCAGGATGATTTTCAGGTTATGAAAAAAGCAATTCAAGGAATGAAAGAACGTTCTGTAGAGAATGAAATAGAATATGAAATTGAAGACAAAAACAGTGGAATAGAAAAGAGACTACAGATTGTTAAGATTCGTAAATTGAACAGAAAAATAGGAGAAAATCTGAAATTACTATATGGATACCGATACCAGATATGTGGACGGGTAATTGGGGAAAAATATGGTTCACGTATAGCGGAGGCACATCATATTGATTATTTTGTTAATAGCCTGAATAATGATGCGAATAATCAAATGATTGTCTGCCCGAATCATCATAGCGTTATACATGATGCAAATCCTGTTTTTGATTGGAAAAGTATGATATATAAGTTTAATAATGGATGTGAGGAAAAAATTAGAATTAATAAGCATTTGATGCGGAAAAATGGATAGATATATTTGTTTAACGAATTATTTTATGGAGGACTTGTTGGATGAGAATAGAAAAATTACATATTAAAGGATTTAGAAACTTCAGAGATGAGGAATTTCTTTTTCAACCTCAAACGCTTATTATTGGGGCAAACGATGTTGGAAAGACTAATTTGTTATATGCTCTTAGATTATTATTTGACAAATCACTGAATGAACATGACTTAGAATTAACAGATAGTGATTATAATGTTTATTCTGGAACAGAATATATTGAAATTACAGTAACTATTTCTGAAATTACTGAAGAATGTTTGGTGAGTATATTTGCTGGAAATATAAAAGATGAAAAAATGATTATTCGATATACAAATAGTAAAAATAGTCAATATAGTATATGGACAGGATACGATGAATCAGTTCTTGAAGAACAAGCCACACGATATTATATAAAACGTTTGAATATGCAATATGTTGATGCCAATAGAGAACTGTTTGGATTTTTAAAACGAGAACGAGTTCAATTGTTGAATATAGCTAAAGAGCACTTGGATAAAGAAAAAAAAGATGCAGATGAAACTTTAACGGATGAAATTCAAAGTAGATTACATGATATAAATAGTAAGGTTAATTCATTGAACTATGTATCATCAGCATTGGAAAGTGTTAATACAGAATTAGCACGTTTGTCTATTCATAATGAGGATCAAAATGTAAAATTCATTGCTGGAGAAAGCGATGCAGGAAAATTGTTGGATACTTTAATATTGGCGTATTCGTCTGACGAAGGTCCGTTAACAATTGGTGGAGATGGGCGAAATAACCAGATATTTCTTGCTACATGGATTGCAAAACAAAATATACAGAAAAATATAGACCATGTTACATTCTTTGCTATTGAAGAGCCGGAGGCACATTTACATCCACATCAACAAAGAAAACTATCAGAATATATTCAGCGGAATTTTAAAGATCAAGTATTAATTACATCACATTCTCCGCAAATTGCATCTCAGTTTAAGGCTGACAGTATTATTCGTTTATATTCTGCTGAAAAATATACACATGTTGCATGTGGTGGATGTAGTCAAATGATAAAATCAGAATTTGAAAATTTTGGTTATCGATTAAATATAATTTCAGCAGAAACTTTTTTTTCAGATGGAGTTTTTCTTGTAGAGGGTGTGTCAGAAGTTTTATTTTATACTGCTCTTTCGCGGGAAATAGGAGTTGATATTGACCGTTTGAACATTTCAATATTAGCGGTTGAGGGAGTTGGATTTAAGCCATATGTAGCTATATGTGAGGCACTAAAAATACCATGGGTTTTAAGAACTGATAATGATATTTTTTCAAAACCAACTAAAAATCCTGAAAGTGATTATTATGCAGGAATTTCTCGAATTGCGGGAATCCTTTCTCAGACACAAAATGAGAACGAGGAAATAAATTTGTATTGGAAACAACATGAAGCTGAAAATGAATGGATTCATGGAAAAAATCCAACCAAAGAGGCAAATGATTTAAATAATAATTTTAGAATACGGGCAACAAATTATGGATTATATTTATCAGAAGTTGATTTGGAGACTGACTTGGCAAAAAGTAGTTTATATGATGATCTTAAAAAACATTATAATAAACGCAAGTGTAGTACTTTGGTAAAAGCGATGCAAAAACATAAAGCACAAAACATGATGAGGTTTTTAATTAAAGAACATAATAAATGAAAAAAACTCCAGGGAACAAAGATTTGTGAACCGTTATTATCGCTTAAAAAGACTGTTGAAGAAAGGAGTCATCCTACTCATGATTAAAGAGCCAACAGAAGAACAAGCTAAAATATTAAGTCATGAAGGTAATATTGTTGTAACTGCAAGACCAGGATCGGGAAAGACATATACTGTTGTTGAAAAAATAAGAATAGTTTTAGAAAAATTGCCAGATTATAAAGGCATAGTAGCTATTTCATTTACTAATAAAGCAAGCGAGGAGCTAAAAAATCGTTGTAAACAAAGTGGCATGCAAAATAAACAATCTTTTTTTGGGACAATCGATAAATTTTATATTTCACAAATAATTATTCCTTTTGCGAGTCATTTGACACATATATTGCCAGAATATGAAGTTATAAATTCATCAAAGAGTGATCCAATATATTCTTCATTATCCGAAATCAACTGGTCAGCTATTGAGCCTGAGCAAGAAGAATTAATAGTGGAATCATTAAAAAATGGAAAGATTTTTTTAGATATATCAGGAGAAATTGCGTTGTATATTATGAAAAAGGTACCGGGAGTGCTTAAATATATGAAAGCGCGGTATAAGGCAGTGTTTGTTGATGAATATCAAGATTGTGGAAAAATACAACATGATATTTTTATTATGTTGTGTGAAAATGGATTAATAGGAGTTGCAGTTGGGGATATTAACCAAGCTATATATGGTTTTAGCAAGCGTTTTCCTAAATATTTACTCTCACTTATTGGAAGAAAAGATTTTAAACATTATGAACTGAGTATAAATCATAGATGTCATCCTAGCATCGTAGAATACTCACTGTGTCTATTTGATGTATCGAAAACAATACCTAAAGAAAAAAGAGTATTTCGCGTATCTGTTCAAGGTGCAGAAAAAGAAATTGCAGAAAAAATTGATCAATAATTAGAATCAATCAAAGAAAAATTTCAGGTTGTAAATAACAATCAAATTGCCATTTTATGTCGCACAAATGACAAGGTTCAACTTTTAGATAAAATTTTAAAAACAAAGCATAAAGTTTTTTCTGATGCTCCATTGGACAAAGACAATTCTAACTGGGGAAGAGTATTTAGTGAATTATTAAATGCACGTTTTGATACAAATATTTTTGCAGTAGATTATGCTGAAAAATTATTTTCTGCGGAAATGGAACCAGAGAAATACAGAAAAACTTTAAATTTATGTCATAAAATTTTCAATTGTACATTGGAAAATTTGATGGACGTAATAAATAATTTTATTGAGATGGCAGAACTATTATATCCCAAAGGATATAATAGTGGAACAGTAGAGTTATTAAAATATACATTGTCTGATCCAATTATTCTAAATGGATATATTCCGGCTGCTAAGAATGAAGTGAATATAATGACGTTACATAAATCAAAAGGACTTGAATTTAATATCGTATTCCATATGGATATGTATAAATATATTATATCCGATGAAAGAGGCACAAATAGTGAGATTGAACAGTTAATGAATCTGCATTATGTAGGAATTACTCGTGCAAAAGATGCTTGCTTTATAATGAATGGAACACAGCGTTATAGAAGTAGACAACAAGATTTATATCCGGCATATCCATCATCATTTTTGATGAAAGAGGGATTACAAAAACGACGAGAGGAATTAATCTGGTAATTTTAATTGATATAGCTAAAAATAGAAGATAGGATAGAATTGCTAACGTTTTATGGGAAATTATATATTTATTAAAAAGAATACAGAGTTATTTTTCTTAAATTTAAACTATTTTAACCTACAGAGAATTTGTTTATAATCCTTGATGAAAAGTTATAATAAAATTTCTGGAGAATAAAGAATAGAGATTGTGAAGGATAGAAACATTATTTTTTAGAGCTTATTATAGGAGTGAAAAGATGAAAAATGTTCTTATTACACCAGAAGGTATACAAAAAAATTTAAAAAATATAAAGCCATTGGATGCTATTTGTGAGTATATTTGGAATGGATTTGATGCATTTGCAACCCAAGTAGAAATTGAGTTAAATCAAAATGAAATGGGACTTATTAATATGATTACAATAAGTGATAATGGGTGTGGAATTAATTATGATGAACTGAAGTACAAGTTTCAACCATTTAATGACTCTAAGAAAGCAAATCTATCTCAAAAAACAAATCATACGTTACCTCATGGAAGAAAGGGAATAGGTCGTTTAACTTTTTTTGCATTTTCCCAAACAGCAAGGTGGGATACTGTTTATGAAAATGAGGGAAATACATATGAGTATTACATTTCTATGAATAAGGATTCCTTGAATCAATATGACGATAATGATGAAAAAATTCCACGCAAAGTACAAAAATTAACGGGAACAAAAGTATGTTTTACACAATTAGAATTTATGGAAAAGGAGGATATTATTAATAAAATTAAAGAGGAGTTTTTTTGGTTTTTGGAACTGAATAAAGAAAATAACTATAGAATTATAGTTGATAAAGAGTGTATAGATTATTCAGATTTTGTCGAGTATACTGAAAATATAGACGTGTCTAAATACAAATGTAGAGAGAGGTATGATGTTCGTTTCGTCCAGTGGAATCAAAAATTGGGAAATGAATATTCACGAATATATTATATCGGATCAGATAATAAAGAAAGATATAAAGAAACTACAAAATTGAATAAAAGGGCAGATCATTTTTTTCATAGTATATATATAAAAAGTAGTTATTTTAACAACTTCCATTTTATAAATGAAGAGATAGAGGGGCAGGAGGGACTATTTTCTAACAAATGTGATGATGAATATAGAAATCTTATAAATGGAGTTAATGATTTCCTTATTAAATACAGAAGTAAGTATTTAAAAATGGCTTCTGATGCATATATTTCAAAGCTTATAGATGATAAAATCTACCCGGAATTCGATACAACGAATTTTGTACAAGTATATCAAAAGAAGGAATTGGATAGTCTTGTGGGGGCTTTATATGCAGCGCAACCTAAAATCTTTACAGGTCTTAGTAATGATAATAAAAAAATCACATTGCAATTATTAAAGCTTATCATGGATAATGGAAACAAACCAGAATTATTCAAAATATTACAAGGAGTTATTGAATTAGATGAAGATGAACAGAAGGAATTATCTGGTATTCTTGAGTATAGTTCATTAAGTAATATAACGAGAACAATAAAATTATTATGTGATAGGCAGAAGGTTATTCAAACATTAAAAGAAATTGTATTTAATAAAGAGTTTAATTCATATGAAGTAAAACATGTACAAGAATTAGTTGAAAAACATTATTGGATATTTGGAGAACAATATAATTTAATTACGTCAGCTGAACCTGATTTTGAATTAGCATTAAAAGGAATGATAAAAGCAGAAATGGGAATAGAAGAAGAGGTGCATATAGAGCATCCTGATAAGAATAAAGAAATGGATTTATATATGATACGTCAGGATCGTCAAGGCAGAGTAACAGAAAATGTAGTTGTTGAACTAAAGAGACCTAAAATAAAATTGGGAGAAAAAGAATTGTCGCAAGTAAAAAAATATATGCGAGTAATAAAGAATACTCCGAGATTTAATGCTGGTAATGTTAAATGGACATTTTATTTGGTGGGAAATGAATTTGATAAAAGTCTTTATATTCCTGGAGAATTAGAAAGCCATAAATTTTTAGGCGAGCAACATTTAGTTCATTGCCAGGATAATGGATTAACAAAAATTTATGTACTAAAATGGAGTGAGATTTTTGATGATTATTCTAAGCGACATGACTTTTTAATGGAACACTTAAAATTGGAAGAAAAACTATGGTTAGAAACTCATGAATCTGCAGATGATGCGGTAACAGCTGTTGAAAATAATAGTGCAACATTACCAGAAGCAATTATCCCTAAAAATCAAAAAGTTGTTTGATATCAATGTAGTAAAAACAAGTAATTCAACATAAATGGCTATTGGATAAGATGAAATCGTATAGAGATATGTAATGTTCCTAAAAAGGACAAAATGTTCTTTCTGGTATATGGATAAATAATTTAACCTGTTGTGCTATTTCAAATAAAACGTTTAAAACTTGTAAAAACCGCAAAGATATCATGCTACGACAAAAATCATCTTAGGCCATTTTGAAATACGAGGTAAACAACAATATGAAATCCAAACAGAAAAAAACAGCTCTAGTCACCGGCGGAAGTTCCGGGATTGGTCGATGTACTGCATCCGCCCTAAGTCAGTCAGGCTATACAGTTTATGAGTTCAGCCGACGCGATATTCCCATAAAGGGCGTGAAGCATATGAGTGTAGATGTGACAGATGAGGCTTCCGTACAAGCCGCCGTTGAGCAGATCCTTCGGGAAAGAGGAAGTATCGATATCCTTGTAAACTGCGCAGGTTTTGGCATTTCCGGAGCTGTGGAATTTACAGAGTTAAAACAGGCGAAAGCACAGTTTGATGTGAATTTTTTTGGAACTGTCAATGTAAGCAGAGCAGTTCTTCCTTCTATGCGCAGGCATCGCGGAGGGCATATTGTTAATATCAGTTCTGTGGCAGCAGTGGCGCATATTCCGTTTCAGGCATTTTATTCTGCCAGTAAAGCTGCAGTTTCTTCTTATTCCTGCGCACTTGATAATGAGGTAAGTCCTTATGGGGTCAGGGTAACAGCCGTAGAGCTGGGGGATATTCATACTGGTTTTACACAGGCAAGACAAAAGACTGCTTCAGGTGACGATGAATACGGTGGCCGTATTTCGCGAAGTGTCAGCCAGATGGAGAAAGATGAGCTGAGTGGGATGCCGCCGGAAGTTGTTGGTACATATATTGCGCGGATTGCACAGAAAAAGAATTGTGCACCGATTTGTGTGGTGGGTACGAAGTATAAGATTCTGAGTTTTTTGTGCAAGATTTTACCTGGTACATTACGGGGAAAGATTGTCGATTTCATTTATGCGAAGTAAATGATGAAATGGATTATATCTTACGATGAACTTCGGAACAATGGCGCGTCTTACAAAAATCAGAGAGAAAGTGGTTTTCAGCTTTACGCTAAAATGGTTTCATGTTATCATTGTTTTACTTAAAATAATTGATAGCCTGGGGCCATTTTTGATTGTGAGGTGTAAGAAATGGGAAGATTTGTGAATCCTGATAACAGTGCATTTCAGGTGGCACTGAATTCCAGGATATATGTGGATAAAACCGGATTGCTGGAATATACGAACAGTGTACTGAATACAACAGAAGCTTATATCTGCAACAGCAGACCGCGCAGATTTGGAAAATCAGCATCTGGATGTAAGTACACATCCAAAGATTATTGTCTATACTCCGGAATCGGTTCTGGAGTATGAGACAGTAGACAACCGGATTATCAGTGTATCAGAGAAGGAATATTATCAGACCAGTTTCCAGGGGGAGGATTTTCTGGCAGTATTGCAGGGCCTTTCGCCGGAAATCAGTGGAGCAGATGGAGAAAGGATTCTTACGTTGTCTACTTGTAATGGAAATTCGGCACAGCGGAGAATTGTGCGCTGTAGGCTAATAGAGGAAAGCAATGTGCAGTAAGCAGATGTAGGGATGTGATAGAAGGGAGATGTAGTAAGTAAATGGAGGAAAAGAAAAAGATCAACCAGGTACGATTTGAAGAATTAAGGAGCAAAGGATTTCCGAAAGGCTGCTTAGATCACTGCTATTTAGATGGCATTATTATTGAAAAGCTACCGGAAGAGTTTCAGATTTCCCATTCCCGGTTATCCGAATGCTGGATTCAGAAGTTTTCCGCGGATTCTTTGAAACTAAGTAATTGTGTGCTGGCGGACTGTATTCTGCAGGGACTAAGCATAGATGAAATGAAGATCATGGACGGAACTATGGACGGAACACTGCTTTCGGGAAACACAGTGGGGAAGATGGATTTTACTGGAATGTCAATGCGGCATTCCAGTATGAGGGATTGTGCCATTGAGAGTTTGGTTATGGAGGACACCGCATTAGATGGTATGTATTTTTTCCGTACACAGCCTAAGTATCTGAGAGGAGAAGAATCCATGCGTGTGACTTTAGGCGGAGCTACAGAAGAGGAAGTGGAGAATTATCGGAGGTGCGTGAAAGGGGAAATTATACCACCCAAAAAAGAATTTAAAACGTTAGGTGATAATATCTGCCGGAAAGGATAATTCCGGCAGACGTTTGTTTTTGTACTTATAGCATTTGAGTAAAAGTGATTTGGGTAGTAAAAAGATGATCTTTAAATTCACTCATAAAAGAGCCATTATATTTTTTAACAGTATTTTCAACATTTATCATACCAATCCCAGAATGTCCTGCTTTAGTTGACAAATAACGGTTATGGTTTAGCTGGGGTGGAGTGTAGCAGGTATTTGTTAGATTAATAATGTTAAAATTGTTTATTTGACAAATACAAAGGTTGATAGTATTATGCTCAGCTTTATTGTTCATACATTCCTCAAAGGCATTGTCGAGAAGATTGGATAATATAATAGTTAGATCAATATCATCTATAAAGGATAAGGCTGTATCTTCACAATTGTATATAAATTCAATATCATTTCTTTGAGCTGTATCTATTTTATCATTTACGAGTATGTTTATAATTTTGTTATTTGTATGTACTGCAATTTTTGACGAATCCATCATTTTTTTTATTTGAGTAGCATATTCTTCTGCTTCATTAAGATGACCATTTGAATACAGTTCATCAAGAATACCTAGATGACGATTTATATCATGGGCCAACTGCCTATATTCAGTATATTTGTTTTCTAATTCATTATAATACTTTGTTTGTAGATTTTTTTCTTGTTGTAGCATCATAAATTGCAAATTCTGCTCGAACGGTACGCCTATTCTGAAATCAGCGGTACATTCATTCTGATTTAGCGGTACGCGTTTTCTGCTCAAAACGGTACGTTTTTCCTTTATTATTGTGATGTAACTATTATTCATCACAGTGCAAAGGAGGAACTATTATGCACGACTACAATACTATTCTTGGAGTCATAGAACTTCGGCTCAGTAAAGTCAGTTATGACTCTGTACAAAAACGTTACCGGATCGGACGGAGCGGGATTGCATTGATCATGAACCGCTACAAGGATTCAGGCTTATCATTGGATGATCTTCGGCAAATGCCAGCCTCAAAGGTGGTTGATCTCATCTATCCAAAAGAAAACCTTCGACATAAGGATATTCCACTGCCTGATTTTGAAAAAATACATGAGCAGATGATCCAAATGGGAAAACATGCTGACTTGAGTTTTCTATGGATTGATTATAAAAAAGAGCATCCCAACGGTTACCAGCTCGCTCAGTTTTATAAGCTGTATCGTGATTTTATGGTAGATGCTTATGGTACTTCAAAAACATCTATGCCTGTGGAACGGATCCCTGGTGAAAAGATGTATATTGACTGGGTAGGCGACCAGCCGGAACTGCTATTGGACACAACAACTGGCGAACTTCGGAAAGTTCACATTTTTACAACTACACTTGGTTTTAGCAGCCTTGTTTATGCAGAGATCTTTCCGGATGAAAAACTTCCACATTTTATTACCGGTACAGTACATGCACTGTCTTATTATGGGGCAGTTCCTAAATATCTTGTCCCGGACAATCTAAGAACAGCTGTTACCAGGCATAGTAAAGATGAACTTGTGCTGCAGTCAGCTTTTTCAGATCTGGAAACTTTTTATGATACGATCGTTCTGCCGCCGCCACCAAGGAAACCGAAAGGCAAACCAACAGTTGAAAATCATGTGCGTTTCTTGGAGACGCATCTGGTAGAAGAGTTAAAGAAAGATACTTATATCTCTCTGGAAGCTCTGAATGCTGCGGTCAAAAAGATCGTAGCGGACATCAACCAGCGTCCTTTCCAGAAAAAATCTGACATTCGGAAATCCCGCATGAATGGATTTGAAAAGTACGACAAACCGCGTATGAACCAGCTTCCAGGCGAAAGTTATACACTTTGTGATTATAAATACTTTCTTAAAGTTCCAGATAATTACCACCTTGAGTATGATGCCCACTACTATTCTGTAT
>SKEU01001283.1_pt1 | contig 12864 bp, 8 predicted proteins | sample 4819571 | NCBI WGS metagenome assembly SKEU01 (sample SAMN11008801, study PRJNA524170) | human gut metagenome | biome: Human fecal sample; material: Feces; isolation source: fecal sample from pouch patient p8, p16 | host: Homo sapiens | place: Israel: Tel-Aviv | collected 2015-06-23
GTGAAAAAGGCTATAAGTTTTATATATTTTTGTAATCAAATTCAAAGCGTTCTTTTGATATAGCAAAGTTGTGAAAGAAAAAGAATATAGCTCGTTTCTAAATCGTTAGCAGTTACATTCTTAAAATTACTTAATCCATTGATATTCAATTGATAAAAGATTTTGTTATGACTTGAGCAATGCAACATATCGGTAGCTGCCATTGTCTCCAGCATATTCTTGCGCCTGATCATCTCGCGCACTATCATGGATATGCTGTAGGCAACACTCATGCAGAACAGAACCAGCATAAAATAAAGCCCCTTCCTTGATATACAGGCTGTGATGGAGACTGATGCCCACCAAGAATACCAGGAGGGTGGCAGCATAAATGCCGCCACACACAAGGTTCATCTTCCTGCGGTGTGGTCTCTATGTTATAGATGGCCATGGCGATGAGCGAGAAGCAGGGGGTATAGATGAGGATATTGACGACCGCCCCGAGAATGTCGTCGGCAGCACGGAAGCCGAAAGCCATCTGCATCACATATTGTATCGCCAGTCATATCATGGCGAAAACGACCATCCAGCGGGAACGCTCATACTGCTTGTTCACCCATCTTACATACAAGAGAGTGCCACGAAGATGGCATTGATGAGCATGAATATGAAACATGCAAACTGAAGTAGAAATAATGAATCCATACGCTTCTTATCTTATGTTTACTTTCTTGTATATCTGGTTGCTTGCTGTAGGATTATTGGGATTAGTCATCTGCAAATATCCTCCTGCAACAAGGGAGGTGATGTATTTGGCTATATTGTCATTATTCATAAACGTGACATTAACATCTTCATCAAGTGCACGAGTGATACCGCTACCCACACCTGTGTATGGCAGCAAGTATATGGCATTATTGAAAAGGAACATTCTGAACGCCACTAATTCACAAGCAATATCATATTTGTGAGAATGCGTTCCTTTAACTGCACCCCCGACACCTCGCCAGCCTTTATCTGTTTCAATATATCGTCCATCATTTTTTGATACATTCTTTGTTCAACAAATCGTTTACATCCACTTTTAGCAAATCAGAAATCCGTATTAAGGTTTCCAAGTCTGGTTGACAAGTGTTGGTGCACCATTTAGAAATGGTTGCTTGGTCTTTACCCAACATTTCTGCCAACCACTTGTTTGAGCGCTTGGTTACTGCCAACATTATTTTCAATCTGTTTACATCTTTCTTTGCCATACTTTTATAGATATATAATTCGTATGTAAAAATACAATAATTATTCTAAATACCGCTGTGATATTTCCAAAAAGTTTGTTTTAAAGGCTATTTATTGAAGTTTACGCCATTTTTTAGATAAAAACAGGGGTATCTTATTATGATAAAAACATCAAGATACCCCTATATATAATTAGGTGTCATAACCGACAGACGGAGCGTGCTTGTTTTCCAACTATGCTTTGTTTTGTTTCTATATTCTTTGTTTCGTGTTTTTCAGCTGTATCTTGCTCCTGTGGTGGTGTCAATTCCAACTGTATTTTTCTATCCAACGCCGCCAGTTCCGCTTTCAGACCTTTCAGTTCTTCCTCTTTCTTCCAAGTCTTGCCAGCTATCTCTTCCAGTTGCGGTATTTCCTTTTCCAAAGCCTTGCATCTTGAATCATACTGTTCAATGTAGCTTGGTATCTTCTGTAAGGCATTCAGAAAGTTGTTTGCCGCTGCTATCGGGTCCGACTTGGCAATGTGACCGTAGTTGTACTTGTACTTGTAATTGCCCTCGACAAAAAAGCGGTTGTCAACAAATGGAAGACCATTCTCGAAACTTGTCTCGCTGACAATCTTGACAGGGAATCCGTAGATTTCTCCAATCCGCTTGTATTGTCCGCCAGTTGTCTCTTTCTCCGCCAACATTTGCAGATGCTTTCCTATAACCTCTAAGTTCGTGGACTCCACACCATCAAGAGTGATGAGGTTGAGGATGTTGCCGTCCTTGTCTTTCTTGGCTTTGCCCATAAACTTGCCGTAGTCCTCGGTCATTCCCTTGAGAGAGGCTTTGTTGTTGCCCAGCTCTGCCATCTTTGACTGCAATTTTGTTTCTGAGTCACGCTTGCCCCTGTTGAACGATTTGCGCTCACCCTCCAGAGAAGCAACCTTCTTCTCCAACTTCGCCTTGTCAAGCAAGTCGGTATTTCCGGAGAGAATAGCCATATACTCTGAAAAATTCATGCCCGATTTCTCGTCCATCGCTCCCTCGTCAATGGTTCTCGCTCCCAAGGCTCCGCTTTTCAACTGCGAGATAAAAGTCTGCTTGCAGTGCAGGAGGTTGAACTTGTACGAGTCAAGCGACTTTTCCACCGCATAGATGATGACATCCACCTTATTGTCGGCATACAGTTTGGCAATCTCGTTGCCTGCACGCACCCCTCGACCGTCACGCTGTGCCAAGTCTGACGGTCGATCGGGTAGGTCAAGGGCATTGCTGCCCTCTTCCCCCCTAAGAACCGTACATGAGAGTTTCCCCTCATACGGCTCAAGCTTTTCTAAGCCTCTGTTTGTATGCAGAGACCGGCTCAAACTACTTCTTGTTTCCATTTGATTTGCGGGATAATTTAAAACATTCATCATGAACCAACAGATTGCATTTCTTTCCGTTTTGAACGGTTGGCATGACATTCCATGCCTTGTGCGTATCAATAGGCTCACCGCATATAGGACATTTGCGTCCTTGCTTTTCCCATAGGTACAGCAGTGACTTGCGTCCTTTTAGCGTAACAAGCATTTTCGACTTCTTTCTTTTATAGAAGTACAGACGACAGTCTGCATCAAACGGGTTCATGTCTCCTTTAATCTGCGTGTATTGCAGGAATGGAAACGATGAAGTCAGAGACAATAATGTCAATTGGTCTTCCTTTCCGTTTGGTTTCTTGAATTTTGAAGCGAAAGTCCATTTGTTCCCTCGAATGTCATGCCAATATCGGTCTTTTATCCACCGTTTCCCTTTCTTGGAATGACGGCGTTTTGCCCATTGCCATAGTGAGAGGAATATCTGATGGTCGATTCTGTGAAATGAATCACGTGTCGCTCCATGCTGATAATAACCTCCCCATCCTCGGATTTTAGAGTTCAACATTCTGATTAACGACTCCTGTCTGCAACCCTTGTTCTCCTTAATTACCTTACGGATATTCTCCATAAAGCGTTTCTCGGATTTCTTTGTCGGCTTGGTCAATATGTCCTTGCCGTATTTGCGGATATTAAAGCCAAGAAAATCAAAACCGTCATGCACGTTGGTTATCACCGTCTTTTCCTCTGATAAGGTCAGACCTCTTTCAGACATAAATTCAGCAACCAATGGCTTGATTTCATTTTCAAGAGTTTCCTTGTTCTCGCAAGTGATGATAAAATCATCCGCATAACGTACAAGGTTCACCATTGGTGAATACAACTTACCATTAACATGATGGCGCTTATATCTATCTGCAAGAGCTTTCTGCAATCCGTCCAAAGTCATATTGGCAAGTGTCGGAGAAATTATACCACCTTGCGGTGTTCCTTCCTCGGTCGGGAACATTTGCTTGTTGAAAACATAGCCACATTTCAACCATTTTCGGAGTATTGCCTTATCCATTGGGATATTGGCAAGTAACCACTCATGGCTGATATGGTCAAAACACCCTTTTATGTCACCCTCCAAAATCCATTCGGGAGAATATCCCTTTCGGAGAATGTTATGACATTGCTGTATTGCATCCATACAGCAGCGTTCCTTGCGGAAACCGTATGAACGAGTATCAGCTGTAGTTTCTGATACAGGCTCCAATGCCATAAGATAGAGTGCTTGCATGGCTCTGTCTTTCATTGTCGGTATTCCCAACGGTCGCAGTTTGCCGTTGCTCTTCTTGATATGAACTCTTCTCAGCGGCATTGGCTGGTAGCCTCTGCGTTTGAGTTGGGTTATTGCTTGCATTTTAGCTTTAGGGGTATCCCATATTTCTTTGTCAACCCCAGGAGTACAACCACCCCCGTTAGAAGTAACCCTCTTTACGGCTAAGGCTTTTGCGTAAAAAGAGTGGGTAAGCGTCCATTGCAAGGCTTTCACCTTGTTATGTCTGCCTTCCTTCTGAGCCTTTACAATACGAGCTTGAAGCTTCTTAACAGCTTGCTCCGCCTTAGTCCAGTCTATTCTGTCCCAATTTGATTGCAGGTTGTCAGTCGGCGCACACGATTGGTCGAGGAGATTTTCTTTGATTTTATCGTTCATTTGCATTCCTACTTTAAAAAGTTCTAAAAGTTTATTGTAAAGAATTACCATTTGGCTAATGTTGGGTATTTGCCTCCCAAACATTACCACAGAAGTCTGCCCACTTTCGTGGTAGGTTGATGTTGTCCCTTGTCAACTCGTGATAAGTGGCTCAAACCCTATCCGTCCCATTACAGAACGGCATTCGCTTTCTCTGTTATCTTATACCTGCACATCATTCAGCATCCATTACTTTCAGCTTACCTGTCTTTTGTCTGACAGGAGATGTACAGGCTTACCATGTTCCACATAGATAACTAACGGATAGGTTAGGTTCTGTCTCATCCTCCGACGGTCTTTACATCCGTGTAATCCTACCATGGAGAGGATTATCTGACCGCATCCCATTTTGGGTAGAGTGTATCAGTATCTTGCACTCTTTTACGACATTACGAAGTTTACTAACAGTTCGCTTACGCTAACCATACTATCCAGCCTCGCCACTCTACGGTATGATACTAACCATACTTGACTTCCCCTCACGGTTCTGTCTTGTCTTGTGAAAGTGTACTTTGTCCCGACCGCTTAATACAACATTAAGGTGCATCGGTCGGTAGGCTACCGCTGACGGAACAGCGGGTTAAAACTGATACTTAAAGTATCATTCCAACAATTATCTATGCGACTTCATGTCGCACCCACGGTGTGTCCAAATGATGAATAGCAACACACCTTTTTTGTGCATTTACGCCTGTACCTAACATAGATGTGGAGCCGAACAATACTCGTACCGAACCCTCGTTCATGGCTGCTATCACCGCCTTTCTTGCCCTCTCGTTCTTGCACTCCTGAATGAAACGGATCTCTGACGAGGGTATTCCGTAGTCCTCTATCAGCTTGCGCTTGATTTCTGAATACACGTTCCATTCGCCCGGTCGGTATGTTCCCAGATCTGAGAACACGAACTGCGTGCCCTTATGGCCGTCGTAACGGTGATAGTAGTCGGCTATCATCTTCGCACAATGGCTTGCCTTGTTGTCGGGATGGTCCTCACAAGTCGGGTCTATCATGCGCATGTCGAGCGCCATCTTTCGGGCATAGTCCGTGGCTATGAGCATCTTTGCCTTCTCTTCCGTTTCTGACAGTGGAAGTCTGCCGAGGATGGTAGCATCGCCCGTCTTGGCAAACTCCATCAGTTTTTGGATGAAGTCCTCCTGCTCGGGTGTCGGTGGTATGTTATGAAGGATCTCGTTCTTCTCCGGTCTGTCCACACCAACCGCCTCCGCCGTGCGATAGTCGGTTATCTCGTTGTAGAAAGCAGCAAGTTCGGGTACCTTGATGAAGTATCGGAAACGTTCCTTCTGTACGATGTTGTTGGTGACGTTAAACTCGAAGTCGGTAGTCTTCTTGGCGAAGATTGCCGCCCACGCATCGAAACAGCGGATGTCCTGACGCTCCAGTTCCTTGGGGCGCAGGTACTTGAAGAGCAGATACAGCTCAGTCAGTGAGTTACTGATAGTTGTTCCCGACAGGAATGTCGCTCCCAAGTCTCTGCCTGTCCGCTCCTGTATGGTTCGGATGGCAAAGAGCATATTGAGTGCCTTCTGGCTCCCCTCGCTGTTGCCGAGTCCTGCCACACGGTCGTGACGGGTGTTGAACATAAGGTTCTTGAACTGGTGGCTCTCGTCCACAAACAAGTGGTCAATGCCCATCATGCGGAAGTCCACCACATCATCGGTGCGTTGCTCGATGCTGTAGGCTATCTTCTGCAACTTCACCTCCAGATTCTGCTTTCGCTTTTCCAAGCCTTTGAGCATTCCCCTCGACACGTCCTTGCCCTGCGTGCGTATCACTTCCAAGTTTTCCTCCACGGTATCAAGCTCAGCCTGCAATATCTGCCGTTGGAGTTCTGGCGATTGCGGTATCTTCCCGAACTGGTCATGCGACATAATTACACAGTCATAGTCGTTGTTCTTGATGTTGTTGAAGAAACTGACACGGTTCTTGGTGGAAAAATCCTTCTCCGAGGCATAGAGTATCCTCGCATGGGGATAAGCTGTCTGATAGGTGGCAGCAATCTCCGCGACATTGGCTTTCAGTCCGATAATCATCGGCTTGTGAGCTATACCGAGGCGTTTCATCTCATGCGCAGCCATGCACATGATGAGGGTTTTGCCAGTTCCTACGGCGTGGTCACATATCCCGCCACCGTTCTGCAAAAGCATCCATACACAGTCCTTCTGACTTGGGTACACACTCTTGACACCATACTTTCCGCCAAGGACTTTCAGATCCAGACCAGGGAATGTCTGGTGAGAACCGTCATACTTCGGACGCACGAAGCAGTTGAACTTCCGGTTGTACATCGTGGTCAAGCGTTCCTTGAAGGAGTCAGACTGCTCTTCCAGCCATTCTGAGAACCCGTTGCGGATTTCGTCAATCTTGGCATTGGTAAGCTGTATGCCCTCGCTGTCACGCACCTTGATGTCGTTGCCGTTCTCGTCCTCACCGATGCTCTTCATCATGTCGGGACAAGTGTTGTGCAGGGCATGTTTCAGAAGACTCATGCCGTCATAGTGGCGGTAATATCCCTTCACCATATACTCATCCGTGATGGCCATGGTCTTCATACTGCATTTTGCCGAATATTCGTCCATGCTGTCGGAATAGACGATGCTGACCTGTGTATTGAAGAGGTGGCTCATGTAAGCGGAATACACACCTGTAGGTATCCAACGCTCACCGAAGTTGAAGTCCAGGTCCTCAAAGGCTATCGGTTCGGGAATGCTTGCCTTCAAGGCTTCCAACGACTCCCTCACGGTTGCATGATCGGGATTTTCCTTCAGCCATTCTTCTATACGCTCCGCTTTCTCTATTACATTGCCGGCAATGAAGCGGTCGGCTATCTCGTAGCCGTCTATGAGCGGATTGTAATAGATGCGCCCTTTAAGCGTTTCCGTCAGTTCCAGTTCCGGCATATCCGATAATTCAGTCATATACGGCAAGTCGATACGACCGAACTTGTTGAGCGAGGCGGTGAGCGCTTCCTCCGGAGAATCCACATGACTGACCTCGTCAAGCGAAAAAGAGACCGGGTGGTCGAAGATGTCTGATTTTGTGAACTGTCCGTTTTCTACCCGTTCCAACGACAGCATGTCGCGCCCTGAGGCATCCATGAGGATGAACTTCACGTTCTGCTTGGCATTGAGGTTGCCGAAGCGGATGAAGAAAGCGTCATAATAGACATTCAGACTCTCACGCATCTGCTTGTTTTCCGTCTGTTCTTCCGCTTCATAGGTGTAAAGTTTCTGATAGGCATCACGGATGGCGATATACAAGACTGCCTTTTCTTTCTGCTCCATATTCAGATCCAACGGCATGAAGGTAGCACCATACTTGGTAAGGTCTTTCAATACACCGATGTTTCCGGCAGAGTCGAGCACCATAGAACCCTCACGATGAAAACTTTCCAGTTTCTCATCAAATGGACGGGGCTTCATAACATCCTCTTTCTTCCTTGCCAGCTCTTCCCGCTTTCTTTCTTGCTCTTTTTGTTGTTCCCGCTCATGATTTGTTTCTTCCAATGTGCTCTGAGTCTTGGAATCTTCTTTTGCCTCATTCCCTTTCGACTGTCCATGCCCGATTTGAGCTTTAAGAACTTCTATCGGTTCCATCGGCGGCTTGAACTTCGGATCAAGCGTATCTTCAACGCCCAGAGCCTTGAGTTGTTCCTGACGGTGCAGTTCCGCCTTTTGGCGCAGCAGCACCCTGTCTTCGGGAGCCATGGTCATCATCATCTCGTAAAAGCCGTTGATTGGCGGATTCTCTTCCCAAGAGATGCTTGCGTATGGCTCATCACCAGGCAGGATAGGTTTTGTCTCCTGTGCTGTTTCCTGCTCTTTTGCATCTGTCAACGAAGGCTTTTCTTCTTTTTCCACAGGCTTTGTCACAACTTCAAAAGTCGGATTGACGCTTTTTACCAACGGGCTTGCTTTCTTCCTTGACACTTTCTTGGCGACAGCACCCACTGTTACCTCAGCTTTCTTCTTCGTAGAATGGACAGCTTGACGGTTTTCTTCTTCCATTCCCCAAAGATCAAACAGCGTCATTTGGACTGGTGGCTGCTGATGATTGGACTTTTTGGATAGCTCTGCATCATCAGTAGGCTTTTCCTGCTTTTGCAAGGATACTACCGTATCGTTCTGCTTTTCCTCAATGGAAGGCTTTATCTTCTCTGTTTCTTCTATCTTTTCTGTTTCTTCAACCTCCTTAACTTCCTCAGCCATTGTTTCCTCTATCCCCAAGTATCGGTTCAAATTGAGGTTCTTCTTAAAGTCTTCATGGAGCATCTTTCGCAAATCCTCTGCAATGCCTTCCACACCATCCTCATGCGTGTATATCATTGCAGGTTTGCCGAACGGGTCGGTGTCCAACTTTGCCGTTGTATGGATAATGCGTTCCGGATGCTCCAGAAAGTAGTTGTTAGTCGGAATGCGGTTCTCGTCATTATAGACAGTGTCAAGCAGGTTGTCGTCTCCTCGCAGCGATTCCTTTTGGCTGTTTTTCTGGAGGATGATGAGGTCACTGCCCACTTCCGTATTGGCATTTTCCGTGAACAGGTTGTTGGGAAGACGAATCGCTGACACGAGATCAGCATGATAGAGCATCATAAAACGCGCGGCACTGTTGTTTTTGGCATTCAATACGCCTTGTGAGGTGATGAAGGCAACCAACCCGCCGTCCCTTACCGTATCAAGAGCCTTGACAAAGAAGTAGTTGTGTATGCGTCTGGTGACAAGTGCCCTCATGCCTTTCATGGCTGTATAGGACGGATCAAATACGGCAACATCGCCAAAGGGAATATTTGAGATGGCGAGGTCGAAGTAGTCATTGAAAGGCTTTTCTATCTTCTCGAATCCCTCTATGCGCACTTTCTGCTCCGGGTGCAGATGGCGAAGTATCTTTCCCGTAAGCAGGTCTTTTTCAAATGCCATAATGTCTGCCTTGGGATTGTTATCCAAGACGGAATCGACAAAGGCACCGATGCCTGCCGAGGGTTCAAGCACCTTTTCGGGGATAATCTGATGCTCTTTCAACACATCCGCCAAAGCCTCTGTAATGGCTGACGGCGTGTAGAATGCCGTGAGGACGGACTGTTTCAGACTGTCCATCAACTGTTTGTACTCGCTTTCATTCTTGCTGTTTTCACGGATAAGTCTATGCAGCTCCACGGTTGGAGCAAACAATTCAAGGTCTGATTTTGCCCAATGGACGGCATCCGCCAGTTCCCTGGCAGGGTTCAGGATGCACTTCAATCCCCCGAATCCGCAATAACGCTCCAGAAGGAGACGTTCACGGGCGGTCGGCGTGCGCTGTTCCCTGTCAAGGATGAATGCTGTCTCTATCGCCTTGATGTTGTCGTTCAGACGTTGTTTTCTATTGTACGCCATTTGACTCAATGAAAAGAGCTACGGCTCCCGTCAACTCTGTGTAGAGCTGCTCGTAGTCCGGTGACTGGGCAAAATCGTCATCGGTGAGGTCGTAAATGGAATACACGTTGTCAACCAAAGGCAGGAGGTTCTTGACAAACGCTTCCTGGTCTTCTACTGCTACCTCCAGGGGAAACTCACTGTCAACAACATCATACAGGATGCTGTACTTGGAAAAGCGGAGACCTTTCAGCAATGCTGCCATGGCAAGCTCTTGTGCCGCATCGGTAAAGAGGGCATCACGCCGTGCCTGCTCATATACTTCTGCGGCATGGTCTGCACGTTCGCGGATAAAGTCCGCATCGCTGGCTTGTGGAAAACGGTTCTCTCTGAGATGGTTCAAGAGATACAGTCCGTAATAGGACAGTTCTGTCTGTGCCTGTTTCTTTCTGTTCATCTGTCTGTTGAATGGATTAAGTGGTGAATAATAAACCGTGGATGGCGGTTGGTGTTTGTGTGAAAGCAAGAAAAGGCACTCGGTATCCCTCCGAGTGCCGCCACTTAATCCACAGTAAATAAAAGCATCCTGAATAAAGACACCATTTATGAACCATGTTTCGGTGGCAAAGGTACATACTATTTCTTGTATCTCTTCACATTTCCTCGCTTTTCTGCTGTTTTGTGCTCTGCAAAGACGAATTTCGTGTTGAAATTCTCGTCAAAGGCTATGGCTGCTGAGAAAGGTTTGCCTTGCTTGCTGGTGAAACCATTGAGCGTTCTGGTCTTGCCCTTGGTAAGCAAGTCGGTGATGTCGGCATCAGTGAGCAACTTTCCTGCTACCTGCTTGAACACTGGCATACCGCACTCCTTGTTGCTGCATCTTACTACCTTTCCGAAGAACTGCATGGTAACTTGCTTGCATTTAGGACACTGGCAGCCGGAATCCTTGTGGCTGAAAAGTCTGTCGCAACCTAACAATTCCGCAGTGATTTCACGGGTATAGCTTTCGATACTATGGGTGAACCCGTCTGCACTTGCTTCACCTCGTTCAATCTTGGCAAGTTCCGCCTCCCATTTGCCCGTCATCTCCACATTGGCAATCGCCATGTTCTTCACCACGGAATGCAGGGCGAGTCCTTTTTCCGTCGGCACAAGTTTCTTCTGCTGGCGCACCATATACTCTCGTTTGAGCAGGGTTTCGATGATGGCGGCACGTGTGGCAGGTGTGCCAATACCGCAGTCCTTCATTGCCTGGCGCATCGTATCATCTTCTATCTCTTTGCCTGCGGTCTCCATTGCTGCAAGCAATGTGGATTCCGTATGCAATGGCTTCGGTTTGGTCTTGCCCTCCGTGATGGTGCAGCCAGAAAGAGTGATATGCTGTCCTTCTTGCCAGTTGGGAATGACTTGATCCTTGACCTCATTGTCTGTTGCGTCTGCATCCTTGTACTGCCTGTTGTCCTTTTCCTTGAGCGACAACGCTCGCCAGCCAGTCTGTCGGATGATGGAGCCGCTGATGCCAAACTCAACTTCATGATCCACTTGCGCCGATACTGATGTGATGTCCTTGATGCAGTCTGCCGAGAACGCTTCTATCATCCGGCACAATATCATGTCATAAACGATCTTCTCGTCCTTGAAAAGACCAATGGCTGCATTTTCTGTGATGAGCAGGGCATGGTGATCGGTCACCTTGGCGGCATTCACGCTGTTCTTGCTGTAGTCCTCACTGCCAGGCAAGAGTTTCACTTTTTCTCCATATTCCGAATGATTCTCCAAATTCTTGAAGAGTTTGGGAAGGGTGGCAAATACATCATCCGAGATATAGCGGCTTGATGTTCTTGGATAGGTGATGAACTTTGCCTCGTAGAGTTTCTGGGCGATGGAGAGTGTATGCTCTGCCGTGAAGCCATGCTGGGAGTTGGCTTCTTTCTGCAAGGTGGTGAGGTCGTAAAGGAGCGGTGCCTTCTCCACCTTTCGCTTGGTTGCGACCTTTGTGATGATGACAGAACCTGTTTCTTTCACCTTATTATATATGTCGGTTGCGGTGGCTTTGTCTGTCCATCGTTTGACAGATGTGAACTTCAGTATATTGCCACTGTCTGCATCAACCACACCGAAGTGTACCTGCCAGAACGGCTTCGACTCGAAACGCTTGTGTTCCCAATAGCGTTCGCACACCATGCCAAGGGTCGGGGTCTGCACACGACCTACGGAATAGGTGCCACGTCCTGCGGCTATCGTCAGGGCCTGCGTGCCGTTGATGCCGACGAGCCAGTCAGCTTCGCTTCTTGCCTTGGCTGCATGATAGAGATTGTCATACTCCTTGCCATTTCTGAGGTTGGCAAGTCCCTCACGGATGGCGGAATCTGTAAGCGAACTGATCCAGAGACGGTCGAACGGCTTCTTGCAGCCGAGGTATTCATAGAGGTAGCGGAAAATAAGCTCTCCCTCACGTCCGGCATCGGTGGCGACGATGATGCGCTCGCTGCTGTCGAACTGCTTTCCGACAACCTTGATTTGTGCGACTACTCCTGCATCTGGCTTATAGCCATTCTCAGTCTTCACCTGTCTTGGCACGAGGATGAAAGGGCGAGGAATCACGGGGATGTTCTCGGCATGGAAGCCTTTCATTCCATACGCATCCGGCATGGCTGGCTGCACAAGGTGTCCGAAAGCCCATGTCACATAGTAGCCGTTGCCGTGCATATAGCCTTCCTCACGTTTGGTAGCCCCCACGATGTGGGCGATTTCCTTGGCTACACTTGGTTTCTCTGCGATGATTGTCTTCATTTTCTGATGTCTTTTTGTGACACCCGCAACCGTGGGATAGACGGTCGCAGATGTCGGTTGTTATGATGGATGATTAACTCTGTGGATCAAGTGGCGGCAACTACATCTTCACGCTTCTGGCCTTTCTCTTTGGCTTCTGTTCCTCTGCGTTCTGTTCCTTCTGCTGCTTTTCGTTCTTTGGCGCAGACTGTCCCGGACTCAGCGGCTCCTTGGTGTGCTTGGTCGCCTCATGGGTCTTGCCCTGCTCGTTGACGGCGACTTGTACCTTGTTCTCGTTGGTCGGACTCTGTTCCTTTGCCTGTTTGAGGTCTGGATTGTTGCGGTAGGAACGTGGCTGCATTTTGTCGAAATCGAACTTCACGTAGGCGGTATAGGTACCGCTGCCGTTCTTGTTCGGCACTTCCTTGATC
>SKEU01001295.1_pt1 | contig 12786 bp, 10 predicted proteins | sample 4819571 | NCBI WGS metagenome assembly SKEU01 (sample SAMN11008801, study PRJNA524170) | human gut metagenome | biome: Human fecal sample; material: Feces; isolation source: fecal sample from pouch patient p8, p16 | host: Homo sapiens | place: Israel: Tel-Aviv | collected 2015-06-23
CAAAAATTCAGGACGGAAATGACGCTTTACAGAATCCATAACAGATTTTTTTGCTTCCTTAAAATTAACAACACTAACATCTTCAGTGTTGCTATCAGCCTTCTTAGCTGCTAAAAATCCTAGTTCAGGTGAATCCTTGCGCAGAGCTTTAGCACCTAGATTACTCGTCATGATGATAACAGTATTTCTAAAATCAACAGTGCGACCCTGACTATCTGTTAATCGACCATCATCAAGAACCTGCAATAAGATATTAAAGAAATCTGCATGAGCCTTTTCTACTTCGTCAAGTAAAATTACGCTATATGGTTTACGGCGAACTGCATCAGTTAATTGTCCCCCTTCTTCATAGCCAACATAGCCTGGAGGCGCACCTACTAAACGCGATACAGTATGCTTTTCCATATATTCGGACATATCTAGGCGAATCATCGCCGTCTCATCACCAAATAAGGCAACAGCTAGGGCACGAGCCAATTCGGTTTTCCCAACGCCAGTAGGTCCTAAGAATAAGAATGACCCTATAGGACGTTTAGGATCTTTTAGACCGGCTCTCGCACGGCGAACAGCCTTAGAAACGGCCACAACAGCCTCATCTTGACCAATGACACGTTTATGAAGCTCTTCTTCTAGATGTAATAATGATTCAGATTCTTCCTGTGCGATTTTAGAAACAGGAATCCCCGTCCATTGTGCTACAACAGAGGCGATATCTTCGTCAGTCACAACTAACTTAGCATCGCTATTTTCCTTAGCCGCTTTTTTCTTATCGTTTATTTCCTTTTCAATGCGCTTTTCTTCATCGCGCATCTCAGCCGCCTTCTCAAATTCTTGAGCTGTTACAGCCGCTTCTTTTTCCTTTTTTACATCTGCTAATTGTGTCTCCAATGCTTTCACATCGGGTGCGGCAGAAAACACTTTCATCCGCACCTTAGATGCTGCCTCATCGACAACATCAATAGCCTTATCTGGCAAGAACCGATCCGTAATATAACGACTGGATAGTGAAACCGCAGCTTCCAATGCTTTGTCGGTAATCTTTGCCTTATGAAAGGCCTCATATCGATCGCGTAGGCCCTTTAGAATTTCGAGTGCATCCTCCTCAGAAGGTTCACCGACCAAAACCGGTTGAAATCTACGTTCTAGCGCAGCATCTTTTTCGATATGCTTTTTATATTCATCTAAAGTCGTAGCACCAACCACTTGGAACTCACCGCGAGCTAATGCAGGTTTTAAAATATTCGCTGCATCCATAGCGCCTTCAGTGGCACCAGCGCCAACTAATGTATGAATTTCATCGATGAATATAATCATATCGTCATGTTTTTGAACTTCATCAATGGCTTTTTTCAATCGTTCTTCAAATTCGCCACGATATTTCGCACCGGCTAGCATGGAACTGATACTCAATGAAATAATTCGCTTATTACGCAGAATTTCTGGCACATTACCATTTACGATGCGCTGAGCCAACCCTTCTGCAATAGCCGTTTTACCTACACCTGGTTCACCGATAAGCACCGGATTATTTTTAGTGCGGCGGCTCAAAATTTGAATGACCCTCGCTATCTCTTTATCCCGACCAATAACGGGGTCAATTTTACCTTGCTTAGCCGATTCATTTAAATCTGTGCCAAAATCAGCAAGTTCACCTAATGAACTATTATCTTTCCTATCTTCCGCACTATGACTAGCGCTGTCAGAAGAGCCGAGAATTGTTCGAATCGTATCCACAATATCATTTGCACGAATATTATGATTGCGCAATATACCTACTGCTACGCCACCACCATCGCTCAACAGACCTAATAGAATATGTTCTGTCCCCACATAATTGTGGTTCATATGATTAGCCACTTCAACAGCTAACTCTAGCACATGTTTTACACGAGGAGTCATATAGACGGAACTAGCCTTCTTATTACCTCGTCCTATATGCTCTTCAACATCTTCAATAATAGTCTCTGCACTGAGACCAAGCTCATTAAGAGCCTTTGCGGCAACACCATTTTTAACCTTTATGAGCCCGATGAGTACATGCTCCGTTCCCACATAGTCATGCCCTAGTTCTAAGGCCGCTTCTTGGGCGAAGGATAACACTCGTTGTGCATCATCTGTAAATCGTTGCATCATATGTATTACCTCGTTCGCAAACCTCAGTTTGCGCTCTTTATATAAACTTCATTCATGAAATGAAGGTACATTGTATCAATCTATATAAAATGGAATATCTCCATGAATAGTATTCTTAAATATCATAGAAAATAGGAAAATCACTTATTATTTTTGTGAAAGTTTTTCTCTAATAACTGTTGCTCTATAATTATCGCACTCTTGAGGACTTATCTCATCTTTTCCCATATATTTAAGTAAAAAATTAGGTCTTGTAATAGCCACCAACTCATTAAAACTATCGTTCGACCATGCTGGTAAGATATTTAAATCTACACCTAATTGAACATCGCTTAATTTTTCTAGGGACTCCTGACCACTTATAGACCTTGCATATCGCAATATACCATAGGACCGCCACAAATGATCTTCAAGACCATCTTTATCATTGTGCACCAATGTTTGGCGACATTTTCGCTCTTCTGCTATGATACCTTCTACAATTTTCGTCAATTGCTCAATGGTATCGGCTTCGCTAATACCCATCGTACGTTGATTAGACACCTGATACATATGACCTAATGCGTCAGAACCTTCGCCATATAAACCGCGCACAGAATAGCCAAGCTGAACAATACTTCGAACAAGACGATTAATGCGTCCAGTCATTGCTAATGCAGGAAGATGAAGCATAACAGAGGCGCGTAAACCGGTACCCACATTCGTTGGGCATGCAGTTAAATAGCCAAAAGATTCATTAAATGCAAATGGTTGCTTCTCATCAATAGCATCATCAATGCGTTCTGCATGGTGAAAAGCATCTATTAAATTCAGGCCCGCCTCCATAGTTTGTATGCGCAAATGGTCCTCTTCATTAACCATAATTGCTACCGATGCGTCATCGGATACAAGTAAGCTACGATATGGCATTTTTTCAGCCATAACAGGACTAATCAAATGTTTTTCCACAAGAATAGCACGCTCTGTATCGGATAATTTATCAAGACTAATACAGTAATAATCTTGATTGTCGGAATTTTTTAACGTAGTAACCAAACCACGTGCAATGGAATTAACATGATGTAGAGCGACTCCATCATTTTTATTGGTAAATAATGTGTCTCTGAAATTCCGAGCTAATCGTATACGACTAGAAATAACGATATGATCTGAATCGGATGGCGTATGTTGGAGCCATTTACTAAGGGCTGCATCTAATATATTATCAAACATACTATCCTCCTCAATTCTCTTTACTATCGACCTTCGATTCTAAAGCTTTGATTTTATCTCTAATTTGAGCTGCTTCTTCAAAGTTTTCATCACCGATGGCCGTTTCTAATTGACGTCGTAATTGCTTAATTTCATATTGTGCTTTAAACACATTATGCCCTTGGTTTGGTACGCGTCCTTCATATTCAACTGACCCTTGAATGCGTTGAACCAATGATGCAATCTGATTTTTAAAAGTTTCGTAACAACTAGGACATCCAAATTTCCCAAATCGATTAAAATCTTCAAATGTATTTCCACAATTTGGACAGCGTTTCATCTGCTGTGATTGCAACATATGGTCTGGGTACACCATATTTTTGAAAAAATCATTGGAGAAAAAGTCATTGTCCCAAATATCATTTACGAAAGAACTAAATGGAGATAACTTACCATCTTTTTGTAATTTATTAGCACAGGACGAACATAAATGTTGTTCTGTTTTTTGATTATTAACGATATTTGTCATATGCACTGTTGCTTCATTTGTATGGCAATGATCGCATTTCATATGACATCACTCCTTCCGCAATGTCTCTATCATGGATGCATAAAGATTGCGAATAGCATCATTTCTAGATTCATAATCTACATGTTCAATGATGCTGGCAAATGAATTATGCATCATTTGAGCCTCGCGCTTTGTAATTTTATTATCTTGTAACAATTGAAATAAAGATTGATCAACATCGCGTAAATCGATTAACCGTTCCACGCGATTTGGACCTTCATAGATATGATAGGTTGTCACTGCTGGTACCATATTAGAAGATTCTGGTTGCAACTTACGAATTCTAATATATCCACCTAATCCACGTCTAGATTCAACATCAAATCCTCGTTCATTAGAAAAACGCGTACTCAATACATAACTAATCTGAGATGGTGCACAATCTAATTCATCGGCCAACTCATTTCTCTTTAAAATCAATCTTTCTTGTTCTTCTGTTAATTTATTAAGTATAAATTTTTCTATTTTATCAGCTATAACGCTCATAATAACACCCCTTTATAAATTTATCTCTTAATTTGTCTTTTTGTTCTTTTAATATAGCTTTATTATATTTGACTATTTGACTATTGTCAAATATAAAGTCAAATTTTTATAAATTATTATTTGACTATTACCAACATACGTAAATTTATTACATGAATTGCTCCAACAAATCAATGTATGTACGTAAATGTTTCTACGAATAGACTAATATAAGAATTCAATGTATAATATTAAAGATATAATAACGTATGTACGAAAGAAGGTGCTACAATGGCAGATGCATTAGGTCATCAATTATTACTAGATTTATACTCTTGCAATGAAGAATCCCTCTCTTCCGCTGCAGCCGTACAAGAAAGTGTAGCTGCTGCATTTGAGTTAGCAGATATTGAATTAGACGAAATTAACTATCAAGTTATGGATGATGAAATTGTCGTTCTTGCTATTGCAAAACAATTTCACTTCACATTACATGCGTATCCGGAATTGGGTTATGTAGCAGTTGATTTATTCGCCTTCAATCGTACTCTACCACTTACACAATTTATGAAATCCTTACGTCAATCATTTGGATCTGAAAAGGTAAAAGCAACCACCGTCCAACGTGGCGATTTTGGTAACGAACGCGATATGAAACCGCGTCGCAAAACAAAAATTACAACACTTGGTCGTGTATTCCGTACACGTATCCAATTAAAACAAACTGGGGGCAAACTCAAAAAACAAAGCGCTAAGGTTATCAAATCATTAGCTAAAAAAAGTGGCCTAAAAAAATAACATAAGAAAAATCTAAAAGACCTTGCTCAATACGAACAAGGTCTTTTTACTGCGTCAAAAAGGCTAGAGACGAATCTCTAGCCTTTTAATATGAACGTTAATAGTCTTATCTACGAACAAGCATTTCCTCTAAGTCCAAGGTCATAACAATATCATCTACATCATCGCAAAGATATTCTGCATTTGCATCGTTTAACTCTGTTTCGGTACCATATCCATAGGTAACACCTATAGATATACAACCTAATTCATTGCCTGACTCAACATCGTATTTTCTATCCCCTACCATGTATACGAGACGACGTCCCGTATCATCAGTTAATGGATTACCACACAATTCGATAGCCTTTTGTAGAATCTCTTTCTTATGAACCAAGCCTTCTTTGTAATTGGCTCCTACAATGACATCAAAGTATTGTGTAATAGAAAAATGATCTAAAATCTCGCGTGCATAAACTTCTGGCTTAGCCGTAGCCAAGGCCACAGTATAATGTTCATTTTTAACCTTGTCCAATAGGTCGATGATGTTAGGATACAATTGATTTTCAAATTTACCAATAGTACCATAGCGTTCACCAAACTTTTTATATACTTTTTCTGCTTCTTCTAATGCCATGCCACAGTGTTCTTGAAATGAATCTACAAGTGGAGGGCCTAAGAATAATAACAATGTTTCATGAGGTGGAATTTCATATCCAAAGGATTCGAGTGCATATGTGACACTCTTCAAAATTCCTTCTTCTGAATCTGTTAAGGTTCCATCCAAGTCAAAAATAATGGTCTTATTCATAATTATTTCTTTAAAGCCTCTTTTAATGTATGCCATGCTAATACAGCACATTTTACACGAGCAGGCATATTAGAAATATTTTGTAAGGCCATAGCATCTTCCAAATCTTCAAGCTTAGATTCGTCGGTAACCTCTTTTTTTATCATACCCAAGAATAATTCTACCAAACGCAATGCTTCTTCTACAGATTTACCCTTGATAATATCAATCATCATGGATGCTGAAGCTTGGCTGATAGCACAACCAGAGCCTGTGTAAGCTGCATCTTTAATAATGCCATCTTGTACATCAATTTGTAGCGTCAAATCATCACCACAACTTGGATTGTGGCCATGTTCGGAAGCAGTAAATTCACTTAACTCACGTTTATTACGCTTATCTTGATTATGTTCCAAAATAAGTTCCGTATACAATTGATCCATTTCCATGTGAATGTCTCCTAATCTTTAAAGCCCATTACCGAACGGACAGTTTTTAATACTTCTAAGAATGCATCTAAATCTTCTTTACGCGTGTATAAATACATGCTGAGGCGTGTAGATGCAGCTACGTGAAAGAATGCGCCCAAAGGTTGTGCACAATGATGTCCAGAGCGTACACAGATACCTTTAGAATCAAGGATAGTCGCTACATCATGAGGATGTACATCATCTATTGTAAAAGCGATAACGCCATGTTTTTCACGAGGGTTTTGAGATCCCAATACGTGAACATGAGGGATTTCAAGCATCTTAGGCAATACATAGGATACCAATTCTTCTTCATGTGCCTCAATAGCATCCATGCCGAAAGATTCGAGATAATCAATAGCGGCATGTAATGTTACAGCACCATGAGCATTTGGTGTACCAGCTTCGAATTTATATGGTAATTCATTGAATGTAGTAGATTGTTCTTTTACATATTCAATCATATCACCACCGAGTAAGAATGGTGGCATTTTTTCAAGTAATTCTCGTTTCCCATATAGCACACCAATACCTTGAGAAGCGCACATTTTATGACCAGAGAATACGAAGAAATCACAGTCCAAGGCTTGTACATCTACCTTCATATGAGGTGTAGACTGAGCTCCATCAAGAACCACAATAGCCCCTACAGAATGGGCTTTTTCAGTCAATTCTTTCACAGGGAATTCCATACCAAGAACATTGCTCACATGGGCAAATGCCACAATTTTAGTACTTTCATCAATCTTATTGATTTCACCATCTTTCAAATGGCCCGATTCATCTAAGTACATATACTCTAATGTAGCACCTGTTTTTTCAGCAACATATTGCCATGTAACAAGATTGGCATGATGTTCTGCAACAGTAATGACAATCTTATCACCTTTTGTAACAAAATTAGCGCCATAGCTATGAGCGATTAGGTTCATCGATTCCGTACTATTACGGGTAAAGACAACCTCTTCTCGCTCACGGGCATTGATGAACTCAACAACGCGGTCACGTGCATTTTCATACGCTTCCGACGCTTCAATAGCGAGGATATGAGAACCGCGATGTGGATTACCATTGTGGTGAAGCATATGGTCTGTAAGGCGATCCATTACCATTTGAGGAATTTGCGCCGTTGCACCACTATCTAAGTAGATAAGGCGATGACCATTATGTTCTTTATGTAAAATAGGAAAATCCTTATATGCTTCTGTAATAGGTCTCATAGTCAATCCTCTTAAATCTTATTACGTACTGCAGTCAAAGCAGCTTCTTCAATCACGTCATCACCAATGCGATCGATGATTGGTCGAATCATTGATTCTACAATAATATGTTTAGCTTCTACTTCACTAAAACCACGGCTCATGAGGTAGAACAATTTATTTTGATCAATTTGTCCTGCACTAGCTGCATGATTACCTACTACATTATCTTCTTTACACAATAACAATGGTAGAGAAATAGATTTAACAGTAGGATCTAACAATAAACATGTATCTTCTTCAGCACCTTCAGAGGCAACGGCACCGCGAAGGAAATCCAATGTACCACGGAAGGATTTTTTAGATGTATCGCTTAAGGCACCTAATGTATGAATATCACTAAAAGATTTTTTACCACCATGTGTCATGAGCATAGCAATATCAAATTTTTGTTCCTTATTGCCTAAATAAGCAATGTCATGAACGATTTTACTAGATTCACCTTGTAAATCATGTTCATAGTTTAGGAAGTTTTCTTTGCCACCAATTTCTACATTGATGTATTCCACATCGGCATTATCCTCTAGTTTTGTATAGCGATGTTCGATATGCTGTACAGTTTCGTCTAAAAGATTTACTTTTTTAACGACAATCTTGGCATTAGATTTTACATCGTATTCATTAAGATATTGAATATTAGTCGCCTCTTTTGTACCACCATCCAAGAAGAATTGTACTTCTACGTCAGCGCCTTCTTCAACGATAAATTGGAAACGACTGGCAATACGTGCACTCGCATCAATGCGAATACCTACCACTTCTTTTGCCTTAGCAGGCACATGGATACGATAGCCTTCAGCTTCGCTTACAAGCTTAGCTACAGCCTCACCATTAGCACCTTTATAGTTTGTATTCATCAAAGCTGTACCAGCTGGCAATGGGCTTATAATGGCATCATTACCTTTTACCAATACAGCTGTAGTTTTGTCTGATTCTCCCCAAAGACTTGCTGGAGTATGGTTAACACGCAACCATCTAAAGGTAGGTCTAGGAAGTTCATTAAATAGTAATTCGCTCATAGTACCTCCTTAACCGATAGAACCTTCTAATTCAAGATTGATTAGATTATTCATTTCAACAGCATATTCCAATGGCAATTCTTTAGAAATTGGTTCTACGAAACCACGAACAAGCATTGCACGAGCTTCTTCTTCACTAATACCACGCGTCATAAGGTAGAAAATAGCTTCATCAGAAATACGGCCAATCTTAGCTTCATGACCTAAATCGACATTATCATTTTCTACAATAATAGCTGGAATTGTATCGGATTGAGAAATTTCATCCAACATCAAGGATTCACAGGATACAGTTGCTTTTGCATGTTCTGCATTAGGACCAATTTTCAACAGGCCACGATAAATAGCAGCGCCACCGGATTTGGAGATAGATTTAGAGTTTACATTACTTGTCGTATATGGTGCATTGTGAACCACCTTACAACCAGTATCAAGGAATTGACCTTCACCAGCAAATGTTACGCCTGTAAACTCAGCATGAGCACCTTCACCATTAAGAATACTCATTGGGTACAAACAGGATACGTGAGAACCAAAGGAACCAGATACCCATTCAATAGTACCGCCTTTACCTACAACACAACGTTTGGTATTGAGGTTGTACATATTCTTAGACCAGTTTTCAATTGTGGAATAACGCAACGTAGCGTTATCCTTAACGAACAATTCTACTGCGCCTGCATGAAGATTGGATACATCGTATTTAGGAGCAGAACAACCTTCGATAAAGTGTACCTTAGCACCTTCTTCTACGATGATCATCGTATGTTCGAACTGACCAGCACCCGGTGCATTCAAACGGAAATAAGATTGCAAAGGAATATCCACTTGCACGCCTGCAGGAACATATACAAAGGAACCACCAGACCAAACGGCACCATGAAGAGCTGCCCATTTATGATCTGTAGGAGGAATCAATGTCATCCAGTATTTTTTTACGATTTCTTCATGTTCATGAAGTGCTGTTTCAATATCAGTATAAATTACGCCTTGTTTTACAAGATCTTCTTGAATGCTGTGATATACGACTTCGGAGTCATATTGGGCACCTACACCTGCAAGAGATGTTTTTTCTGCTTCTGGAATACCGAGGCGATCAAATGTGCTCTTAATATCGTCAGGTACTTCATTCCAATCGCCCTTCATATCTACTTTAGGCTTTACATATGTGTAAATATGTTCCATATCTAAGCCAGAAATATCAGGAATCCAATTAGGAATTTCCATACGATTGTAAATCTCTAAGGATTTCAAACGGAAGTCAAGCATCCATTCCGGTTCATTTTTATTAGACCAAATTTCACGGATAATATCTTCTGTTAACCCAGCATCAGCAATATAGGAATACTCAAAATTATTCTTTATATCATAGACACCACGGTCCATATCCGCAACTTGGGTTTTCTTTCTTTCTTCCATGTTGCCTCCTATGCTAATGCTTTGTATGCGTCGTAACCTTTTTCTTCAATTTCACGAACCAATGAAGCATCACCAGTCTTAACGATTTTACCATTGATCAAAACATGTACAAAATCAGGTTTTAATTTTTGTAAAATTTGATTGTGGTGAGTGATGATTAATACTGCATTATCTTCATTGTGGAAACGATTAACACCTTCGGATACAATGCGAACAGCATCAACGTCAAGACCAGAGTCAGTTTCGTCAAGGATAGCCAATTTAGGATTTAAAATAGACATTTGAAGAATTTCATTTTTCTTGCGTTCCCCGCCGGAGAAACCTTCGTTTACATAACGTTGTGCATAGGATGTGTCAAAGGACAATTCATCCATTTTTTCTTTCAATTCTTTTTTGAAAGCCAACGCGCGTACATTTTCACCTGTAATTGTAGATTTTGCAGTACGGATGAAGTTTTCTACAGTAATACCAGGAACGGAAATTGGGCTTTGGAATGACATAAAGATGCCTGCTTTTGCACGATCATTTACAGCATCTTCTGTAATATCCTTGCCATCAAATACGATAGAACCTTTATCGACTGTATACAATGGGTTACCCATAATAGCATTTGCCAATGTGGATTTACCAGCACCATTCGTACCCATTACGACGTGAATCTCACCTTTATTTATTGTTAAATTAATGCCTTTAAGAATTTTCTTCTCTTCTACAGACACTTCCAAATCTTTAATCTGAAGTAATTCAGCCAAAATATTTCACTCCTTCGTATCAGATAATCTGATTATATGATTAAAACTTTATAGTCACATAGAAAAACGGCGGTACGCACAAGGGTGATACCGCCGTATTCTCTCGCCACTTTAGCAAGTATGTGCATAACAATCTATACTCATTATACATTCTTATCTAAATGATAGCAAGATATTCCTACTAAAATATACAGGAATTAAAAGAATATCATATATTACATATATTGATAGGTTTTTATTAATATTCATTCTCATCCTATTCGATTCTCAATATTAAATTATAGGTTGGAGAAATCGAGAGTGCCAAACAAATCATCATATGTTTCAGCACGACGAATTTGTGTAACAGAGCCATCTTTATGTAATAACAACTCAGCAGAACGCAATTTACCATTATAGTTAAAGCCCATAGAATGACCATGTGCACCAGCATCATGAATGATGATACGATCTCCAATATCAATTTTTGGCAGTTCTCGTTGAATAGCAAATTTATCATTATTTTCACACAAGGAACCAGTTACATCATACACATGATCTTTAGGAGCATTTTCTTTTCCCATTACTGTAATATGATGGTAAGAACCATACAATGCTGGACGCATTAAATTCGCCATACAAGAATCTAAACCGATGTAATGACGATAGATGTCCTTTTTGTGAATAGCTGTGGAAACAAGATATCCAAATGGGCCTGTTACCATACGACCACATTCGTAGGCCAAAGCAATATCCTTAAGACCATTGCCTTTAATGATTCGATCATAAGCTTCATGAACACGTTCGCCCAATTTTTCAAAGTCAACAGGCGTTTGTTCTGGTTTATATGCTACGCCTACACCACCACCAAGATCGATAAATTCAACATCGATGCCTAATTTTTCTTTAATTTCTACAGCAAGATTAAAGCAGATTTCAGCTGTACCTACCAATCCATCAATATCAAGTTCATTGGATACAACCATAGTATGTAAACCAAAATGTTTTACACCCTTTACTTGTAATTGCTTGTATGCCTCAAATACTTGCTCACGAGTCATACCGTATTTTGCTTCCTCTGGAAGGCCGATAATCGTATTGCCCCCTTCTTTCAAAGGACCTGGATTATAACGTACGCAGAATGTATCTGGTAGAGATCCATGATGTTTTTCTAAGTATTCAATATGAGTAATATCATCTAAATTGATGATAGCCCCCATATCTAACGCCTTTTTATACTCTACATAAGGTGTGTCATTGGATGTGAACATAATGTCATGACCTGTAATGCCCACCTTTTCGCATAGAAGTAATTCAGCTAAGGAAGAACAATCAGCGCCTACCCCTAGTTTTTGCAACACACGCATAATATATGGATTTGGAGTAGCTTTCACAGCAAAATATTGTTTAAATCCCTTATTCCAAGAGAATGCGGAGATAAATCTCTTCATATTATTAACGATACCTTCTTCGTCATAAATATGAAATGGAGTCGGATAGTTAGCAATAATTGCTTCTAATTGTTCAGATGTAAATGGAACTGTTTTTTGATTCATAATAACCTCTCTACATAGTAAAAGACTCATCTATGATGAGTCTTCTAATTAACTGATTATTTAAATAATGCCTTATCTAAACTATAGCGGCCTGCACCAGCAAAGAACAACATGATAGCGCCAAAGGCCATTTGGGACGGATAATCCCAACTAAAGAAATTGCCGTTAAGATTTAGTATAGTAGCCACTGCCAATGTACCTATAATCAAAATGGAGCCTATCCGTGTAAACAAACCTATGATGATAAGAATACCACCAACCATCTCTGCATAGGAAGCAATAGTACCTAGAATTACCTCAAAGCCACTTGGCACACCTAAGGCGGACAACATGGCCCCTACCTTATAAAGACCTTGTTCACCACTTACATATTTTAAGTATCCATGATAGAACATGGAAATACCT
>SKEU01001296.1_pt1 | contig 12780 bp, 11 predicted proteins | sample 4819571 | NCBI WGS metagenome assembly SKEU01 (sample SAMN11008801, study PRJNA524170) | human gut metagenome | biome: Human fecal sample; material: Feces; isolation source: fecal sample from pouch patient p8, p16 | host: Homo sapiens | place: Israel: Tel-Aviv | collected 2015-06-23
ATTTCACTGAATATTTATAAAAGATTATAGGTGACATTCTTTGGTATTGTCAACTCTTTTTATCCGATTCATTTACTGCTGATTTTTATAATGAACTTTTGCACAATCGTGTTATTGATCTTTTTTATCATTTTCCCGACAAGTTTCGTTATTTTTCCATCTTTCACAAATTTCACATTTAATTTTAATTTTTTTTGTGATTTTTTGTATTTTTTTCCAAAAATGTATAGCAAAAAAATGCAAAAAATTATACAATAGATACATAAGCAATAAGGAGGATATATCATGAAACAAAATAATATGTTAGCGATGATATTAGCCGGCGGTAGAGGCTCACGCCTTCACGAACTGACAAATAAAGTTGCAAAACCAGCTGTTTCTTATGGTGGAAAATACAGAATCATCGATTTTCCACTCAGCAACTGCGCAAACAGCGGAATTAACGTAGTAGGAGTTTTAACGCAGTATGAATCAATTCTGCTGAACAGTTATGTGGCAGCCGGACGTCGTTGGGGATTAGATGCCAAAGAAAGCGGCGTATTCGTTCTTCCGCCACGTGAGAAGGCAGATGCGAACCTGGATGTATACAGAGGTACAGCAGATGCAATTTCTCAGAACATCGATTTTATTGATACATATTCACCGGATTATCTTTTGGTTCTCTCCGGTGACCATATCTATAAGATGAATTATGACAAGATGCTGCAGGCGCACAAAGACAACGATGCCGATGCAACCATCGCAGTCATCGAAGTTCCTATGAAAGAAGCAAGCCGTTTCGGTATCATGAATACCGACGAAGAAGGCCGGATCATAGAATTTGAAGAAAAGCCGGAACATCCAAAGAGCAATCTTGCTTCTATGGGAATCTATATCTTTAACTGGAAGCTTTTACGTAAGAAATTAATTGCTGATATGAAAGATCCTGATTCCAACCATGACTTCGGAAAAGATATCATTCCGTCTCTTCTGAGTGATGAAAAAAAATTATATGCATACAAGTTCAAGGGGTACTGGAAAGATGTCGGAACAATTGATTCTCTCTGGGAAGCAAATATGGATCTGCTGAGCAAAAACAATGAACTGGATCTGAATGATCCGACCTGGAAGATTTACACCGAAGATGCAACTACTCTTCCTCAGTACATCGGCCCGGATGCCAATATCAGACATGCATTTGTCAATCAGGGTTGTGTGATCGAAGGTGATATCCAGAATTCCGTTCTCTTCACCGGTGCCAAAGTCAGAAAAGGCGCAAAGATCATCGACAGCGTCCTGATGCCTGGTGTTGAAGTGGAAGAGAATGCTGTCGTTACACGTGCACTGGTTGCCGATAATGTAAAGATTGGTGCAGGCGCAGTTGTCGGCGATGCCAAGAGCGAGCACATCGAGCTCATTTCAAAACGTGTAAAGGGGGTAGAATAACATGGCTAAAGCATTTGGAATCGTAAATTTTGCCGGAAATCACATTGCAGTAGAAGGTATGCAGGAATATCGTCCGGTAGGTGCTTTTTCTTTCCTTGGACGTTACCGTGTCATCGACTTCACGATCTCTAATATGAGTAACAGCGGCATCGACCATATTCAGGTTTATATCCGCAGAAAACCGCAGTCACTGACTGCACATCTCGGAACCGGACGTCATTATAATATCAACTCCAAGAGTGGTAATCTCCAGATTCTTTATTCCGGACTCGGAATGAATATGAGTCTGTATAACAATGACATTGCATCCTACATCGAGAACTTAGAATATATTGAACAGCAATTGGAGGAATATGTCGTAATCGCTCCAAGTTATATGATCTATACCCAGGATTACAACAAACTGTTAAACACTCATATCGAATCCGGTGCTGATATTACCTTACTGTATCACTCCGTAGACAATGCAAAAGAATATTTTCTGAATTGCTATGCTGTTAATCTGAACAAGCAGAAAGGGGTTCTTTCACTGGAACAAAATCACGGAAATGCAAAGAACAAAAACATCTTTATGGATACTTATATCATGAAGAAAGATTTGTTCATCGAACTGATCCACAAATCAAGAACGACTTCTTCTGTATACACATTACTGGATATCGTAAATGCTTCCTGCGAAGACCTTGATATCCGCGGAGTTTCTCACAGAGGTTACTTTGCAGCAATCTCAGATTTTAACAGCTACTATGAGTCCAACCTGTCCCTGACAGATATCAAGACAGCACAGAATCTGTTCGTGCCGGACTGGCCGATCTATACCAAGACCAACGATTCCTGCCCAACCCAGTATTTCGAAACCGGAACAGCCAAAAACTCTGTTGTGTCAAATGGCTGTCTGATCGAAGGAGAGATCGATCATTCTGTTATCGGACGTGGATGTATCATCAAGAAAGGAGCTGTTGTCAAAAACTGCGTCGTACTTTCTGATGCTTACATCGGTGAAAATGTTCACGTAGAGAATCAGGTAATTGACAAACATGCTAAGATCACACATGCAAAAGAGCTGTCCGCTTCTGAAGACCGTCCTGGATATGTAAGAAGGAACGATACATTATAGAATATACCTTTAACGGAAATATAACAAAAGAGAGCGGAAAAATCATCAAGTTGATCTTTTCGCTCTCTTTTATCTACCTTTTACCGGATGACTTCCTGCGCAATCTTCTGCCAGGATATTCTGCTCACATCACATGCCCTGTTTTTCACAAGTCCTCTATTTTCCTGTTTTACTGTCCTAATTGCATCTTCCAGTGTCTGTGCCAGTCTTTTTTCAAAAGCCGGAAGTTCTTCTTCCACTGCTTCATCCGCACCTTTCATCTTTGGCAGATCCACATATCGGATATCGGCATCCGGTATCATATCCTCAAGCCAATCTGCCACTCCATCCAGCCTTGTCATCACTACGCGGTCACCACACGCCAGGCTTTCGATCACTGTAAGCGGCAGTCCTTCATACATAGACGGTAAGACAAAGATATCTCCGTCGTTATACAGTTTTGCCAGTTCCACCTGCGGCACACAACCGGCAAATCTGACCGGATATCTGCAGTGTGCAGCCAGTTCTTTTATTTCTTCATATTCTTTCTGATTTCCAGCTCCACCCGCAAGCACAAGTTTTATCTGTCCGCTTTCTTCATCCAGCAGGTTCATTGCACGCAAAAGACTTTTTACGCCTTTCTTCTGCGTGATTTTCCCGGCAAAAACCAGCCGCACCACTTCATCCTTTTTTCCCGGCTTCTCACCGGTTATCCGAAACACATGACTATTGTACCCCGTGCCGATTACCGTCATGCTCTCACTTTTCACCGGATATATCTGTCTGATCTTTTCTTTCTGTGCTTCCTGAAGTGCAAAGATCCGGTCAAGACGCGGAATCTGACTGCGTATAAATTCCCGTTGAAATGACGTATTTTTCATCTGTCTCAAATCCGTATTGTGACAGAATCCATATACTTTCTTTTCCGGATAGCGCTCCCGCACCAGTGCTGTCAGATAATACAGATGATGGCATAAGATCAGTTCCGGATCTTCTCTTTCTATTACTTCATCCAATACTGCAAGAAATGCATTTCTGAACTGTACTGTCATCTCTTCTGTCATATCTTTGTATCTTGTACTGATATATGGCATCTCATCTGACATACCCACAACCGGATATGGTAATCCTTCCGATTCAAAATATACCGGATATGCCTTCACGCCATCCGGCATATCCATCTGTTCCCCTCTTGCAATGCCTGCCAGCACAATCTGCGTATGTCCCTCTTTTGCAAGTGCTTTCACAACCTCTGTCAGATAGACTCCGCTCCCGGTACTGCATGGTTTCTGTGCCGTGACACTAAGTATTCTCATCCCGCTTTCTTTATCTCCTCTCATATATCACAAATACATATTCCAGATCAAAATATGTCTGCTCATCACTGATTTTTGTCATTTCCCACTCTGGATCTGCATCCAGATCCGGGAAGTATGTATCTGCATCATATGCATGATCGATCTTTGTAACATAAGCCTTTGTACAATACGGAAGAAGTTGGCGGTAAATACTCTCTCCACCGATCACGTAGACATCTTCCGAATTGTATTTTTTTAATTCTTCTACCATCTCTTCTACGGAATGTACGATCACGGTATCTTTTACTTTATAATTCTTATCTGTCGTAAGTACCACATTGACTCGGTTCTTCAGCGGCTGTCCTCCCGGAAAGCTTTCCAGTGTCTTTCTTCCCATCGCAACAACTTTTCCCTTCGTTGTCTCACGAAAAAATTTCATATCCTGCGGAATACTCACCAGTAATTTATTCTCTTTTCCAATTGCCCAGTTCGAATCTACTGCTACGATCAAATTCATATTATTTCCTCCTACTTATACCGCTACCGGAATATTTTTAATCTGGTCATGTGTCTGATAATCGATCAATTTCACATCATCTCTTGTAAACTGATAGAAATCCCTAATCTCCGGATTCAGCCAGAATTGCGGTGCCGGAAGCGGTTCACGGCTGATCAGTTCTTCGATCATCGGTACATGTCTGTCATAAATATGCGCATCTGCGATCACATGGACAAATTCTCCCACTTCCATATCACACACCTGCGCAAGCATATGGATCAGCACAGCATACTGACATACATTCCAGTTATTTGCAGCCAGAACATCATTGGATCTCTGGTTCAGGATCGCATTCAGTGTCAGTTTATCATGTCCCGGTTTCTTCGTCACATTAAATGTCATACTGTAAGCACATGGATACAGGTTCATCTCATGTAAATCCTGATGTACATAGATATTCGTCATGATCCTTCTGCTGTATGGATTATTTTTCAGATCATAGATCACACGGTCTACCTGATCGAACATTCCTTCTTTATACTGATGCTTTACGCCCATCTGATATCCGTAAGCTTTTCCGATCGATCCGTCTTCATCTGCCCAGCTGTCCCAGATATGGCTGTGCAGGTCATTGATATTATTTGATTTCTGCTGCCAGATCCAGAGAAGTTCATCCGTACAGCTTTTAATCGCGGTTCTTCGAAGTGTCAATGCCGGAAATTCTTTCGACAGATCATAACGGTTCACGACTCCGAATTTTTTGATCGTATACGCCGGTGTCCCGTCTTTCCATACCGGTCTTACCTTTTCTCCTCTGGTATCGGTACCGTTATCGATGATGTCACGGCACATGTTGATAAACACTTTATCTGCATAACTCATTTTTACATCTCCTGTCTCTCTGCTTTTCGTTCTGTCTACGGATCACTGATATTATAAAGGACCCGGTCCAGCATCTTTTCCAATGCTGCAATTTCTTTTTTACTCATTCCGATCGTAAGCCGCCGGTCGATCTTCTTCCGGTAGTTATCCATTTTTTTCTGGATATCGTATGCTTTTTCTGTCGGGTATATGTTCTTGCATCTTTTATCCTGATTACTTGGAACTGCCAGAATGAATCCTTTTTCATCTAACCTTTTTAAGATTCCCGTTACCGTCGGATTCTTAAGACTTAACGCCTTTTCAATGTCTTTCTGATTCACAAACTCCTTACTGCTGCCAAGAAGATAATCCAGCACTGCGCACTGCGATGATGTGATCCCTATCCCCCGAAGCAGGTTATTGAATTCCTTTTCATAAATATTATTGATCTGTTTGAACATAAATCCAACGGGTAATCGTTCTTTCATCCTTTGTCTTCTCCCATTCCCCTGTAAACATCATCCGTCCGGGAAGATTCACATCCCCGGACGGACTCATTCAATCAATTTATTTTACCATATTCCAACAGGCTATGCAATCTTATCCATCGCGCGAATCTCTTTTACAGCGAATCCAATTGCGATAATTCCCGCTGCCGCATCTGCGATCGGTCCCGCATACATCACCCCGTCAATTCCCATAAAAATCGGGAATATAAGTATCAGCGGAAGTAAAAAGATTACCTGTCTTGTAAGCGACACTACAATACCCAGCTTCGCTTTACCAATTGATGTAAAGAATCCGGATGACATTGGCTGGATTCCATTAACAAATGTCATAAACATAAAAATCCTGAAATATCTTGCCGCAAATTCATAATATTCTTTGCTTCCCGTACCAAAGATACTCACAAGCTGCGTCGAGAAAAACTGGAAACACAAGAAGAACACAATTCCAACCGTCATAGCAACGCGGAATGCTTTCCAATAAGTGCGTTTTACTCTGTCATACGATCCCGCTCCATAATTATATCCCCAGATTGGCTGACATCCCTGGGAAATCCCGATCGCAATAGCCATGAACACCATATTTACCTTTGAGATAACGCCCACACACGCCAGTGGAATATCTGTTCCATATACAGAAGCCGCACCATAATAGCGCAGTGTATTATTCATTGTAATCTGTACCACAGCCATGGCAATCTGATTGATACAGGAAGCCATTCCCAATGACAGGATCATTTTCAGGAGATGGCCTCTCGGACGGAACATCTCTTTTTTCAGCTCCATTTTACGAAATCTTCCAAAATATACAATTACCATAATTCCGGATACGCTCTGTCCGATCACGGTCGCCCACGCAGCGCCTTTGATCCCCCAGTGGAATCCAAAGATAAACAGCGGATCTAACACCGTATTAATAATTGCCCCTGTCAGCATACAAGTCATAGAGTACGTAGGACTTCTGTCCGCGCGGATCAGATGATTCCCTCCGGTTGTCAAAATCAGGAACGGAATTCCAAATGCCGTAATTCCTGTATAATCCTGTGCATATGGCAGGATCTTTGTCGTCACACCGAAAAGATGCAGCAGAGGATCCAGGAACACCAGTACCACTGCTGCAATGATCACACCACAGATTACCAGCATGGAAAGCCCGGTCCCCGCAATCCTGCTTGCTTTCTCATGATCTCCCGCTCCGGAACACAGATTAAAATTCGACGCACTTCCGATTCCAAGAAGAAGTGCTGTTGCCGTACAGATGATCGACACCGGAAATGCGATATTGGTCGCCGCATTTCCCAGAAGTCCGACTCCCTGTCCGATGAAGATCTGGTCTACAATATTATATAATGAGCTCACCAGCATACTGATAATTGCCGGAATTGCGAATTTCGCGATCAGTTTTCCCTCGCTTTCTGTTGCCAGAGGATTCACTTTTTTCTGTTCTTTCAACTTTCTTTCACTCCTTATTTTCTCACCAATTATTCATGGATTCTTATTTGATTTTCACCATACGGCGATTATAAAAGACGGAGCTTGTTACGGCCTCCGTCCTCTGAAAATATTCTGCTATTTATTATTTAATATTCACGGATCACGGTTCCAATCTCCCGTGTCGTATCCATATCCACCAGATGAGCCAGTGCATCTTCCAGATGCTTTTCTTTTACTGCTTCTGTAACAATAACAAGCTCTGCTGCATCATCTTCTTTTGTATTCTGAATCACTCTTGCAATACTTACTTTATGCACTCCGAATACACTTGCAATTGCAGCAAGTACACCTGGTTTATTATCCACCAGCATACGGATATAGAACTTGTTCTTTACTTCTTTAAAGTTCTTTACCGGTGTCTCACGATAACAGGTACAACTGATTCTTCCTGTACAATGGTATTGTATATCACGGATCACATCGATCACATCACCCATGATCGCGCTGGCTGTCGGAAGTTCTCCCGCTCCACGTCCATAGAACATCGTATCATCTGCCGCATCGGAATGTACGAATACTGCATTAAAGGAATCTCTGACAGATGCAAGAGGATGCTCCTTCGGAATCATCATCGGATGTACTGCAACTTCTATACCACCTTCTGTATTATGTGCGACACCGAGCAATTTGATCACGTCACCGAATTCTTCTGCGTACTCTACGTCTTTTGCCGTAATCTTCGTAATTCCTTCTGTATATACATCATCAAATGTCACTCTGGAATGGAATGCGATCGATGCCATGATCGCTACTTTACGTCCGGCATCCAGTCCTTCGATATCGGCTGTCGGGTCTGCCTCAGCATAGCCAAGCTCGGTAGCAAGTGCCAGTGCATCGCCAAAATCCATGCCTTCTTCGATCATCTTGGTCAGGATAAAGTTCGTTGTACCATTGACAATACCGATGACTTCCTGGATCTCATTTGCCGCCAGACACTGCTTCAGTGGACGGATGATCGGGATTGCTCCTGCTACGGCTGCCTCAAATAAGAAGTCCACTCCACTTTCTTCTGCAGCTTCCAGAAGTTCATGTCCATGTGTTGCCACCAGATCTTTATTTGCAGTTACAACATTCTTCCCTGCATGCAGAGCTTCCAGAATCATAGTTCTTGCAGGCTCAATGCCACCCATCACCTCGATCACGATCTCGATTTCATCATCGTTAATGATATCTTCCCACTTATCTGTTAAAAGAGACTGGTCTACGCCTTTTCTCTTCTTATTCATGTTATGTACCAGTATCTTCTGGATCTTAAGACCTGCCCCTGCTTTCATTGCCATCTCATCTTTCTGGCATTCTACAAGCTTATATACACCACTGCCAACCGTTCCAAGTCCCAAAAGACCTGCTTTTACTACTCTTTCCTGATTCATCTTCTCACATCCTCGTTTTCTTGTTCACTCTCTTTTTGTTTATGTACACTTTAGTATAGCACAGTGACACATATGATTTCAATCGGATTCTTTCTCTGCTCGAAAATTAGTACAACAAAAGACGTTGCAAACAGTCAATCCAGAGCGACAGACGGGACTCGAACCCGCGACCTCCACCTTGGCAAGGTGGCGTACTACCAACTGTACTACTATCGCACATCAATTATATTTCATGTTTTCATGTTCATCAGAACGATATTTAGTATATCGCAACTTTCTCATTATGTCAATATCTTTTTCAAGTTTTTTGAATTTTTCTTTCTATCTGAAAATTCAAATAATTTAATAAATGCCAGGAATAATCTTTATCTGACTGTTCCCGGCATTTTATTCTTTGCTTACTCAGCGTCGTCTTTCTTCTCTTCCTTTGCCACTACTGCAATTCCGAGTTCCTCCAGCTGTTTTGCATCTACATGTCCCGGTGCTTCTGTCATCAGGTCAGATGCATCTTTTACCTTCGGGAATGCGATCACGTCACGGATGCTGTCCTGTTTTGCCATCAGCATAACCAGACGGTCCAGACCGTAAGCCAGTCCTGCGTGCGGCGGTACTCCGTATTTGAATGCTGTCAGAAGGAATCCGAACTGCTCCTGAGCCTGTTCTTCCGTAAATCCAAGTACTTTGAACATCTTGCTCTGAATATCCTGATCGAAGATTCTGACACTTCCGCCACCTATTTCATTACCATTTAATACGATATCGTATGCTTTCGCACGCACTCTTCCCGGATCACTGTCGATATACTGAAGATCTTCTTCCATCGGCATCGTAAACGGATGATGCATTGCCGTAAAGCGGTTCTGTTCTTCACTCCACTCAAGAAGCGGGAACTCTGTTACCCACAGGAATTTGTATTCGTTTTTATCAAGGAGTTCCATCTGGCGGGCAAGTTCCAGACGAAGTGCTCCAAGTGTATCCCATACAACTTTATTCTTATCTGCCGCGAATAATAACAGGTCACCGTTCTCTCCGCCCATTGCCTCGATCAGCGCTTTCATCTCGCCATCTGTCATAAATTTGGCAAATGAGGATTTTACAGTTCCGTCTTCATGGATTGCAATATAGGCAAGTCCCTTTGCGCCGTAATCTTTCGCAAAATCAACCAGCTTGTCGATCTTCTTGCGGGCCATTCCACCCTGTCCTTTGGCGTTGATACCGCGAACGGTTCCACCATTTGCAATTGCATTTTTGAATACAACGAACTCGCAGTCTTTTACAACATCTGTAACATTCGTCAGTTCCATACCGAAACGGATATCCGGCTTGTCAGAACCAAAGCGATCCATTGCCTCCTGCCATGTCATTCTCTGGATCGGAAGGGATACTTCTACCCCCAGTACTTCTTTGAATAATTTTGCAAGCAGTCTTTCATTTACCTCGATGACATCATCAACATCTACAAAAGATAACTCCATATCAATCTGTGTGAATTCCGGCTGACGGTCTGCACGTAAGTCTTCGTCACGGAAACATTTTGCAATCTGAAAATATCTGTCATATCCGGAGCACATCAGTAACTGTTTGAATAACTGCGGCGACTGCGGCAGTGCATAGAACTGTCCCTGTTGGATACGGCTCGGTACCAGGTAATCTCTTGCTCCTTCCGGTGTACTCTTGATCAGGACCGGTGTCTCAATCTCCAGAAATCCTTCTTCTGCAAGGAACTGACGTGTCAGAGTTGCAACTTTACTTCTCATTATCAGATTGCGCTGCAGATCCGGTCTCCTGAGGTCCAGATATCTGTATTTCAGACGTACTTCTTCTTTTGTCTTGGAATTTTCTTCAATGTGGAACGGAGGTGTCTCTGACTCGGAAAGAATACGGAGTTCTTCCGGAAGTACCTCAATTTCACCTGTTGCAAGATGATCATTCACCGCACCGGAACGCTTTGCAACCGTTCCCACGATTGCTACTACATATTCTGCACGAAGCTTTGCTGCTTTTTCGATCAGCGCTGCTTCTGATTTTCCTTCTTCAAATACCACCTGAATGATACCGGAGCGATCTCTGACATCTACAAATACCAGACCTCCTTTGTTGCGGTTCTTCTGTACCCATCCCATGATGGTAACTTTTTCTCCTACATTGGCTGCAGATAATTCTGCACATCTATGGGTTCTTTTCAACCCTTTCATTGATTCTGCCATGTTCTTTTTTCTCCTTTTTCGGCGTCTTTACGTCGTGATTTATTGTTCTCTAAAACATATTATAAGTTCTCTACGGAATCTGCATAGCAATCCACGATTTCTATATAACCATCTTCTGCCAGTTGTTCTTTCTGGAATTTCTTATTCTTTTTCATGTTGACGATCAGAACCTGTTTTCCTGCCTGACGGTCTGTCTTTGCAAGTGACATTACTTTTAAAAGACCTTCTTTTGTCATCTTCTTTTCTAACAGATATGCTTTCTTCTCTTTTACAGTCGGAACTTCATATCCATTTTCCAGGAGCAGCATAACAATTCTCTCGAATCCGATGGAGAATCCACATGCAGGTGTATCCTGTCCGGTAAATTTACCGATCATCTTATCATAACGTCCGCCTCCGGCTACTGATCCGCCGAAGTCATCCATTGTTACTTCAAAGATAGTTCCTGTATAGTAAGACTGTCCTCTTACAAGTGTCGGGTCGAATTTGATATTAAATTCGCATTCCTTTGCAGTCTCAACGCTGGAAATGATCATTTCCATACTGTCTGCTGTCTCTCCACTTAAGCAGTCTCCTAATTTTTCTTTCAGAAAACGGATACCTGTCACATCCGGTGCAACATCCTGAAACAGCTGAAGATAAGTCTCTACATTTTCCTTTGCATATCCCATCTCTTCCAGTTCTTTTGCAACGCCTTCTGCCCCGATCTTGTCCATCTTATCCAGGATAATGAAGACTTCATCATAGTCTTCCTCACGGAAGCCACTATATGCAGCCATTGCCTTCAGTATGTTACGGTCATTGATACATACCGTAAAGTTCTGGAAGCTTAACTTTCCAAGCATAGCTGTGGTTGCAAGAATCAGCTCAATCTCTGCAAGATTTCCCGGTTCACCCAGAATATCAATATCGCACTGCATGAACTGTCTGAAACGTCCTTTCTGCGGACGGTCTGCTCTCCATACATTCCCGATCTGCAATGCTTTGAACGGTGCCGGAAGCTCATTCGAATGGTTCGCATAATATCTGGCAAGCGGTACGGTAAGGTCGTAACGCAGACCTCCATCCACCAGATCATTCTCTTCTTTTGCTGTATCGATCTTCAATTTTTCACCTCTTTTTAAAATCTTGAAGATCAGTTTCTCGTTGTCTCCTCCCTGCTTACTGCACAGGTTCTCGATATGTTCCACACACGGTGTCTCGATGGAACAGAATCCGTATGTCTTATACGTCTCTTTAATAAGTCCGATCAGGTAATCACGGATCTCCATCTCACGTGGGAGCATGTCTTTCATACCGGTAACCGGTTTTTTCTTTAATGCCATAACCATTCTCCTTTGCGTTCTATCATTTCGTCGATCCTGTCGATATAGGCATCTACTGCCTTGACATTCTCCTGACGGATCAGACGTGTCATTTTCTTCTTTTTACTGCCCGGCATAGGAATCGGATTCTTTAATACGATTTTTGTCGACGCACCTGCGCCTGCGGCAATAATAGATTGTTTTTCTTCCATAATAAGTATATTGTATATTCCGGCTTTGTCAACCTTTGCATATCCAACATTTTCAAAATTTCCCGCAATATTTTTCTGCCGGTACAGATAATACGGCACAAGTCCCATGCGTTCTGCCGCCCTGGCACTCTCTTCTACCATCTGTTCGATCTCAGAATGCAGATCAATCTTGCGCTGCTCCTGGCCGAACTTCGCCGCCCGCTTGATCGCCAGCGCATGAACCGTCAGGCTGTCCGGAGCGAGTTCTTCGATCTGCCGAAGGGTATCTCTCATATCCTGTGCGTCTTCGCCCGGCAGCCCTGCGATCAGGTCCATGTTGATGTTGTCAAATCCCAGCTCCCGGGCCATGTAAAACCGATCCTTCACCATATCCACGGTGTGGTGGCGGCCAATCAGGTCCAGGGTTTTCTGGTTCATGGTCTGGGGATTAATGGAAATACGGGTGATGCCGTGGTCCCTCAGTACCTTAAGCTTGTCCATGGTAATGCTGTCCGGCCTCCCTGCC
>SKEU01000357.1_pt1 | contig 12775 bp, 10 predicted proteins | sample 4819571 | NCBI WGS metagenome assembly SKEU01 (sample SAMN11008801, study PRJNA524170) | human gut metagenome | biome: Human fecal sample; material: Feces; isolation source: fecal sample from pouch patient p8, p16 | host: Homo sapiens | place: Israel: Tel-Aviv | collected 2015-06-23
GTCATCGGAGGAGATATAACTGTCAGGCAAATATCGTCATCAAATAGGCGGCAAACAGTGCCAGATGCGCTGCGCCATTGAGCACGTTAGTACGTCCGGTGGAGAAGGAGATATGGCACAGCACTAAAGAGGCCACCATCACCACCATTTCTGGCGCACCAAGTGCAAACTGTAATTCGTTACCCGTCATAAAGGCAATTAGCGTGACGACAGGTACGGTAAGCGAAATGGTTGCTAACACTGAACCAAAGAACAGATTCATCGCGCGCTGGACCTGGTTGTTCAACACTGCTTTTAACGCACCTAAACCTTCCGGCGACAGAATCAACAGAGCCACCAGGAAGCCAGTAAAGGCGACAGGGGCATTCATGCTGTCGAGCAATGTCTCCAGCGGGCTGGCATTCATTTTGGTGACTGCAATAACGGCAATCAGATGGATAATCAACCAGATAGCATGCCACACGCTGCTATGGGCAGACGGTTTACCGTGATGCGGGTCGTCGTCATCACTGTCATCTTCGTGCTCGTAGACAAACAAACTTTGATGCGTTTTGGTCTGGATCAGCAAAAATACGCCATACATTGCCGCAGAAATTAATGCTACCAGTAACGCCTGACCGGTTGAAAAATTCGCCGCAGGCAGAGCCATTGGAAATACCAGTACGATTATCGCCAGGGGGAACAGCGCAATTAAATACTGCTTGATACCAAACAGATTCATATATTGGGTGGCAAACTTACGACCGCCCAACAATAATGAAAAGCCAACCAGCCCACCGGTAACAATCATAATGATTGAATAGAGCGTATCACGCATTAGCGTTGGCGCGGCGTCGCCGGTTGCCATTAAAGCTGAAATCAAACTGACTTCAAGAATAACCACTGAAAGGCTAAGAATAAGCGAACCGTAAGGTTCTCCCAGGCGATGGGCTAATACGTCCGCATGACGGACAACACTAAAGGCGCTACTTAAAATACCAATAAGCGCAAGAAGATTGATGGCAATGACCACTGGTAGTGTCTGGCTGCTTCCCCACAGGAACAGCACTACCAGCGCCAGAACCGGGAAAATAAGCGAAGTCTCCTTGTGGCGGGTTTTTACCGCCTCTTGAGCATTTGACATTATGGTTATCCCTTTGCAGATGAATTTATCGAAAATGTAAAAAATAGGTAGGAAAAATAACAGAAAGTGTCTGGATATCGGTAACATTTTACGAATTTTTACCCCACTGTCGATTTTTTACTCATTGGGACATAAAAATAAGTATTACGTTTAGACAATGTTTGTTTTAGCGTTTCTTAAGAACAGTCTGACATGAAAATTCTTATGTTTTGGCAAGAGTAGATATTGTTGACCACACTTAATGTTCAACTTTGTAAAAGGAGTCAACGATGCCGTATAAAACGAAAAGCGATCTGCCGGAAAGCGTAAAGCACGTTCTACCGTCTCATGCCCAGGATATCTATAAAGAAGCGTTCAACAGCGCATGGGATCAATATAAAGATAAAGAGGATCGGCGTGATGACGCCAGTCGCGAAGAAACCGCGCATAAAGTGGCCTGGGCTGCTGTGAAGCATGAATATGCCAAAGGGGATGATGATAAATGGCATAAAAAATCGTAAAACCGGTAGCTTAGTTAAAGCTATTCGTGCGGTGTTGCCTTGCAAGTGGTCCGTGGATTGCATATTGTCCCGTTAGTGGTTTCAAAATGAGCAGTAAAAATGTCCGGAAGACACCAAAAAGTTGTCGCAGGGAAGTATGCAGTGGCGGAGGTGTAAGGTGATAACGCGTGATTTCTTGATGAATGCCGATTGTAAAACGGCATTTGGTGCCATTGAAGAATCACTCTTATGGTCAGCAGAGCAACGGGCGGCTTCGCTGGCGGCGACGCTGGCTTGTCGACCTGATGAGGGACCGGTGTGGATCTTCGGTTATGGATCGTTGATGTGGAATCCGGCACTGGAGTTTACCGAGTCGTGCACCGGTACACTGGTTGGATGGCATCGCGCGTTTTGCCTGCGCCTGACCGCCGGGCGCGGGACTGCGCACCAGCCGGGACGGATGCTTGCACTGAAAGAGGGCGGACGCACTACAGGCGTCGCCTATCGACTGCCAGAAGAGACGCTGGAGCAGGAACTAACCCTGTTGTGGAAGCGCGAGATGATTACCGGCTGTTATCTGCCAACCTGGTGTCAGCTTGATCTTGATGATGGATGCACAGTAAACGCCATTGTGTTTATTATGGACCCGCGACATCCAGAATATGAATCTGACACTCGCGCTCAGGTCATCGCGCCGTTGATTGCGGCGGCGAGCGGTCCGCTGGGAACCAACGCACAATACCTGTTTTCACTGGAACAGGAGCTTATCAAACTGGGAATGCAGGACGATGGGCTGAATGATTTGCTGGTATCGGTAAAAAAACTGCTGGCGGAGAATTATCCGGATGGTGTGTTACGGCCGGGATTCGCCTGAGTAAACTTCCCTCATAGTGGGGCGTCAGACGCCCCCTCAAACATTAAAATGTGAGCACTTTATCGGCTGACAGCGTCCATTGCGCCAGTTCCACAAGAGTACCGATTTCCACCCCATCAATAAGAGGAAGTGTGCTAATCCCGCGCCCGTCGGTACAGGTTTTGCACAATTTCACCGGTACATTCTGAGCGGTAAGGATCTCCAGCATTTGCTGAATGTTGTAGCCTTCCCCTGGTTTTTGCCCGCGCAACCCGGCTGTGACCGCATCAGACATGAGGAACAGACGCAGATCCAGATTGCTCTCCTGCTCTCGTAACGCAATGGCCAGCCGCAAGCTGTTAAACAAGGATTCGCTCCCGTAAGGTGCGCCATTGGCAACGATCACGATTTTTTGCATTATTTACTCCTGTATTCAGGGAATTAGACACTCATCTTCTATCTTACTGCTTCTGCAGCGTCTGACCAATCGGTCACATTTTTAAGGATTTTCCTGAAAGCGCGAGAAAATACGACAAAAGTTGCCAGTAATCGTTATTCTTAAAGGCTATGGTTTTTCATTTTTTACCGGAAGTTACCGACGTTTTGAGCCGTTTCGTTCCTCGCATTATTTCGTTTTATTTACTCTTGCTGGCGGCAGGCGGTACAGCTAACGCACAATCTACCTTCGAGCAAAAAGCGGCAAATCCCTTTGATAATAACAATGATGGTCTGCCGGATTTAGGCATGGCACCTGAAAATCATGATGGGGAAAAACACTTTGCTGAAATTGTGAAAGATTTCGGCGAAACCAGTATGAATGATAACGGGCTGGATACTGGCGAGCAGGCAAAAGCTTTCGCATTGGGAAAAGTCCGCGACGCGCTTAGTCAACAGGTTAATCAGCACGTAGAGTCCTGGCTATCACCGTGGGGAAATGCCAGTGTTGATGTCAAAGTGGATAACGAAGGTCATTTTACCGGCAGTCGTGGAAGCTGGTTTGTGCCGTTACAAGATAATGATCGTTATCTCACCTGGAGCCAGCTTGGTCTTACTCAGCAGGATGATGGGTTGGTGAGCAATGTGGGCGTTGGGCAACGCTGGGCGCGCGGCAACTGGCTGGTGGGTTATAACACTTTTTATGACAACTTGCTGGACGAAAATCTTCAGCGAGCGGGCTTTGGTGCCGAAGCGTGGGGCGAATATTTGCGACTATCGGCAAACTTTTATCAGCCATTTGCTGCATGGCATGAACAGACAGCCACGCAGGAACAACGGATGGCGCGCGGGTACGACCTGACAGCCCGGATGCGCATGCCGTTCTATCAACACCTCAATACCAGTGTCAGCGTAGAACAGTATTTTGGTGATCGTGTTGATTTGTTTAACTCTGGTACGGGTTATCACAATCCCGTCGCGTTGAGTCTGGGATTAAATTACACCCCTGTGCCATTAGTCACTGTGACGGCCCAGCATAAACAGGGTGAAAGTGGCGAGAATCAAAATAACCTCGGGCTGAATCTTAATTACCGCTTTGGTGTACCGCTCAAAAAACAACTTTCTGCGGGCGAGGTTGCCGAAAGTCAGTCGTTACGTGGTAGTCGCTATGATAATCCGCAGCGAAATAATCTACCGACTCTTGAGTACCGACAGCGAAAAACGTTAACGGTGTTTCTGGCGACACCGCCGTGGGATCTAAAACCTGGCGAAACAGTGCCGCTGAAATTACAAATCCGCAGTCGTTACGGTATTCGGCAACTGATTTGGCAGGGCGATACGCAGATATTAAGTTTGACGCCAGGCGCACAAGCCAACAGCGCGGAGGGCTGGACGCTGATCATGCCTGACTGGCAGAACGGGGAAGGGGCGAGCAATCACTGGCGATTGTCGGTGGTGGTGGAAGATAACCAGGGGCAGCGTGTCTCCTCCAATGAGATCACGCTAACGCTTGTCGAACCGTTCGACGCATTGTCAAACGACGAACTGCGCTGGGAACCGTAATCAGAAAATGCGCTCCTGATGCACCCATACCGCTGCTTCCACGCGAGACTTGAGCTTCATTTTCTTCAGCATGTGCTTGACGTGCACTTTTACTGTGCTTTCGGTGATATCCAGGCGGCGGGCAATCATCTTGTTCGGCAAACCCTGGGCAATCAGCTTGAGAATATCGCGCTCGCGTGGGGTTAACTGGTTAACATCGCGCTCAGTAGTGGCACGGTTAGCGCGCAAGCTGGCGGCCAGAACAGGCGTTAATGCTTCGCTTAATACCATTTCGCCAGCAGCTGCCTGATGCAATGCTTTCAGCAGATCTTCCGGTTCCATATCTTTTAACAGATAGCCATCCGCGCCGCGTTTCAGTGCGGTGACCACATCTTCTTCATGGTTAGAGACGCTGAATACCACAATGCGCCCTGAGAGGGACTTTTCGCGCAGTTTATCCAGCGTTTCCAGACCGTTCATGCCGGGCATATTGAGATCTAACAGGATCAGATCGGGATCAAGAGACTCCGCCAGTTCAATACCCTGTTCGCCATTACTCGCTTCGCCAACCACGGTGATATCTGGTGCCATACTGATAAGCTGTTTTACGCCAGTTCGCAGCATCGGGTGATCGTCAATCAGCAGGATAGTAGCCGGTTCCTGATTACTCATGGGTATCTCCTTGGACGTCTGTGAAAGTTTTTTCGGGAATAAAGGTGACCACCACTTCGGTGCCACCTGATTCACGACGGCGGACGCGGCAATCGCCTCGTAAACTTTGCGCACGGTCGCGCATTATTATCATGCCGTAGTGATTGCTGCGGATGGCATTTTCAGGCACGCCGCAGCCGTTATCCTGGACGGTCAGTTTGACCTGATTATCGTTTTGCGCCACCGTCACCACGACCTCACTCGCTTGCGAATGTTTGAGGGCGTTACTTAATGCCTCACGGGCAATTTGCAACAAGTGGATTGCCTGATGTGAAGGCACCAGACGAGGCGGCAATTGATAATCCAGCTTCACCGGGAAGCCAAATTTGGCGCTGTACTCTTCGCAACTCGCTTCCAGCGCCGGACGTAATCCAGGCTCGGTGAGCTGCAAGCGGAATGTGGTGAGCAATTCACGCAACTGCGCCCAGGATGCATTCAGTTCGTTACGGATCTGACTTAACAGTTCGCGGCTGCTTTCTGGCAGCGCATCGCCCTGCATCTGTAAACAACTCACCTGCATCTTCATGCAAGAGAGAGATTGGGCAATAGAATCATGCAGTTCGCGCGCAATGGTGGCACGCTCTTCCATCACGATCAACTGTTGCTGACGTTCCTGATGCCGATCCAGCGCCAGCGTGGCGGTGAGTTGTTCAACCAGGGTATCCACCAGTTGTTGTTGATCATGGCTAAGATGACGCCCCTGCGGTAGGGTCGCCAGCAAAATACCGTACTGCGTATGTGAGTCAGCCAGCCGCCACTTCAGGGTTGTGCCGCGATCGCCAACGGGTAATACGCCGCGCGGGCAGAGCTGGCAGCCTTTATCATCACAAGTCATATCTGGCTGGCAGGTAAACTCCTGATGATTCTCTTCATCATCAGTGTCATACACCCGCAATTCGATATCACGTAGCAGGGTTAAATTCTGTAAGCCGTTGAGTACAGGTGACAGGCGTTCACACAGCGGGGCGCGGGAATGCAAACGGCGGTTAGCCTGCCATAAAAAAGAGAGGATCTGATTTTTATGCTCCAGCCCGGCGGTTTTCTCCTGAACCCGCTGCTCAAGTACGGCATAACTTTCGGCCAGTTCTGCAGACATATTGTTCAATGCAGTTCCAAGCATCGCCATTTCGTTGCGCCCGCTGATGTTTGCGCGTTGGGTAAAATCGCGATGACTGACGGCACTCGCCATTGCCAGCAGTTGCCGCCACGGTTGTAGCAGTCGCGCCCGCAACCAGATAATAGTGAACACCAGTAAAAGTGCCATAAATACCGCCATTACCCGATGGACCAGTACCACTGTCTCAATGCGCATTTCCGTGGTGCGGTCAAAACCAGATACCAGCTGATCAAGCCCGGCAACAAACTGGCTGACATCCGCTGACACCGTTTCGCGGTTTTGTGCACGCATCAGTGCAGGGATCAGTTCATTACGCCAGTAATCTTGTAAACCCTGTAATTGCGCCAGTTGTCCGTCTCGTTCTGCTGCTCGAGTCAACTCGGCGCTAAATGCCGTTTGTTCCATCTCTTTAATTAAGGGCTTGTCTTTCTCGCTTAATGGCACTGCTGCCAACAGACGGTAACTTTGCATGCGCAGCGATCCCGCTTTGTTGATCGCATGGGCGCTGCCCTGAACGCCTTGCACCAGCCAGCCAGAAACCGCCATCCCTGCCAGTCCAATAGCAGTAGAAAGCAACACAATAAGCGCAACCTGATTAACCAGGGTGAGCGGAGAGAGACAACGTTTAAGCATGTAAACCTCTTCCTTCAGGCTTTAAATGAGCAATAACCTTAATGAATGTGACGATACATTCTGGAATGGCAGTATTCTCGGCTATTGGCTGAAGTATACCCATACCCGGAAAGAGTTACTCCTTATTTGCCGTGTGGTTAGTCGCTTTACATCGGTAAGGGTAGGAATTTTACAGCACCGTGAAAAATCTCATAATTTTTATGAAATCACTGTACTCACTATGGGTAATGATAAATATCAATGATAGATAAAGTTATCTTATCGTTTGATTTACATCAAATTGCCTTTAGCTCCAGACACTAAGGTGGCAGACATCGAAACGAGTATCAGAGGTGTCTATGAGTCACTCATCCGCCCCCGAAAGGGCTACTGGAGCTGTCATTACAGATTGGCGACCGGAAGATCCTGCGTTCTGGCAACAACGCGGTCAACGTATTGCCAGCCGCAACCTGTGGATTTCCGTTCCCTGTCTGCTGCTGGCGTTTTGCGTATGGATGTTGTTCAGCGCTGTTGCGGTGAACTTACCGAAAGTCGGTTTTAATTTTACGACCGATCAGCTATTTATGTTGACTGCGCTGCCTTCGGTTTCTGGCGCGTTATTACGTGTTCCATACTCCTTTATGGTTCCTATCTTCGGTGGTCGTCGCTGGACGGCGTTCAGCACCGGTATTCTGATTATTCCTTGCGTCTGGCTGGGTTTTGCCGTGCAGGATACCTCCACGCCTTATAGCGTCTTCATCATCATCTCTCTGCTATGCGGCTTTGCTGGCGCGAACTTCGCATCCAGTATGGCAAACATCAGCTTCTTCTTTCCGAAACAGAAGCAGGGTGGCGCGCTGGGTCTGAATGGTGGTCTGGGAAACATGGGCGTCAGCGTCATGCAGTTGGTTGCTCCGCTGGTGGTATCACTGTCGATTTTCGCAGTATTTGGTAGCCAGGGCGTCAAACAGCCGGATGGGACTGAGCTGTATCTGGCGAATGCGTCCTGGATATGGGTGCCGTTCCTTGCCATCTTCACCATTGCGGCGTGGTTTGGCATGAACGATCTTGCTACCTCGAAAGCCTCCATCAAGGAGCAGTTGCCGGTACTCAAACGGGGTCATCTGTGGATTATGAGCCTGCTGTATCTGGCAACCTTCGGCTCCTTCATCGGCTTCTCCGCGGGCTTTGCAATGCTGTCAAAAACGCAGTTTCCGGATGTTCAGATTCTGCAATACGCTTTCTTCGGGCCGTTTATTGGTGCGCTGGCGCGTTCTGCAGGTGGTGCATTATCTGACCGTCTGGGCGGAACTCGTGTCACGCTGGTGAACTTTATTCTGATGGCGATTTTCAGCGGCCTGCTGTTCCTGACCTTACCGACTGACGGGCAGGGCGGAAGCTTCATGGCGTTCTTCGCGGTCTTCCTGGCGCTGTTCCTGACAGCTGGGCTGGGTAGTGGTTCCACTTTCCAGATGATTTCAGTGATCTTCCGTAAACTGACAATGGATCGCGTGAAAGCAGAAGGGGGTTCTGACGAACGTGCGATGCGTGAAGCGGCAACCGACACGGCGGCGGCGCTGGGTTTCATCTCTGCGATTGGCGCGATTGGTGGCTTCTTTATCCCGAAAGCGTTTGGTAGCTCGCTGGCATTAACGGGTTCGCCAGTCGGCGCAATGAAGGTATTTTTGATTTTCTATATCGCCTGCGTAGTGATTACCTGGGCGGTATATGGTCGGCATTCTAAAAAATAAACCGTTACTCGTCATACTTCGGGTTACATGTGCTGCGGCTGCGTTCATTCACCCCAGTCACTTACTTTAGTAAGCTCCTGGGATTCATTCACTTGCCGCCTTCCTGTAAACCGAATTATATAGAGTAAAATATTTGATTATCCTTTGCGCGGCATGATGTCGCGCTTTTTTTATGCGTTATTTAGTTACAACATACTAATGTTATATGGTTTATTTCGCCGGATTTCATTAAGAGCCATTAATATGTTACCCATGGGGAATACTCCTTAATACCCATCTGCATAAAAATCTTAATAGTTTAAATAACTACAGGTATAAAACGTCTTAATTTACAGTATGTTATGTGGTAGCTGTTAATTATCCTAAAGGGGTATCTTAGGAATTTACTTTATTTTTCATCCCCATCACTCTTGATCGTTATCAATTCCCACGCTGTTTCAGAGCGTTACCTTGCCCTTAAACATTAGCAATGTCGATTTATCAGAGGGCCGACAGGCTCCCACAGGAGAAAACCGATGAGTAAATTCCTGGACCGGTTTCGCTACTTCAAACAGAAGGGTGAAACCTTTGCCGATGGGCATGGCCAGCTTCTCAATACCAACCGTGACTGGGAGGATGGATATCGCCAGCGTTGGCAGCATGACAAAATCGTCCGCTCTACCCACGGGGTAAACTGCACCGGCTCCTGCAGCTGGAAAATCTACGTCAAAAACGGTCTGGTCACCTGGGAAACCCAGCAGACTGACTATCCGCGTACCCGTCCGGATCTGCCAAACCATGAACCTCGCGGCTGCCCGCGCGGTGCCAGCTACTCCTGGTATCTTTACAGTGCCAACCGCCTGAAATACCCGATGATGCGCAAACGCCTGATGAAAATGTGGCGTGAAGCGAAGGCGCTGCATAGCGATCCGATTGAGGCATGGGCTTCTATCATTGAAGACGCCGATAAAGCGAAAAGCTTTAAGCAGGCGCGTGGACGCGGTGGATTTGTTCGTTCTTCCTGGCAGGAGGTGAACGAACTGATCGCCGCATCTAACGTTTACACCATCAAAAACTACGGCCCGGACCGTGTCGCTGGCTTCTCGCCAATTCCGGCAATGTCGATGGTTTCTTACGCGTCGGGTGCGCGTTATCTCTCGCTGCTTGGCGGTACTTGCTTAAGCTTCTACGACTGGTACTGCGACCTGCCTCCTGCGTCTCCGCAAACCTGGGGCGAGCAAACTGACGTACCGGAATCTGCTGACTGGTATAACTCCAGCTACATCATCGCCTGGGGTTCAAACGTGCCGCAGACGCGTACTCCGGATGCTCACTTCTTTACTGAAGTGCGTTACAAAGGCACCAAAACTGTTGCCGTCACACCGGACTACGCTGAAATCGCCAAACTGTGCGATCTGTGGCTGGCACCGAAACAGGGCACCGACGCAGCAATGGCGCTGGCGATGGGCCACGTAATGCTGCGTGAATTCCACCTCGACAACCCAAGCCAGTATTTCACCGACTATGTGCGTCGCTACACCGACATGCCGATGCTGGTGATGCTGGAAGAACGCGACGGTTACTACGCCGCAGGTCGTATGCTGCGCGCTGCTGATCTGGTGGATGCGCTGGGCCAGGAAAACAATCCGGAATGGAAAACTGTCGCCTTTAATACCAATGGCGAAATGGTTGCGCCGAACGGTTCTATTGGCTTCCGCTGGGGCGAGAAGGGCAAATGGAATCTTGAGCAGCGCGACGGCAAAACTGGCGAAGAAACCGAGCTGCAACTGAGCCTGCTGGGTAGCCAGGATGAGATCGCTGAGGTAGGCTTCCCGTACTTTGGTGGCGACGGCACGGAACACTTCAACAAAGTGGAACTGGAAAACGTGCTGCTGCACAAACTGCCGGTGAAACGCCTGCAACTGGCTGATGGCAGCACCGCCCTGGTGACCACCGTTTATGATCTGACGCTGGCAAACTACGGTCTGGAACGTGGCCTGAACGACGTTAACTGTGCAACCAGCTATGACGATGTGAAAGCTTATACCCCGGCCTGGGCCGAGCAGATTACCGGCGTTTCTCGCAGCCAGATTATTCGCATCGCCCGTGAATTTGCCGATAACGCTGATAAAACGCACGGTCGTTCGATGATTATCGTCGGTGCGGGGCTGAACCACTGGTATCACCTCGATATGAACTATCGTGGTCTGATCAACATGCTGATTTTCTGCGGCTGTGTCGGTCAGAGCGGGGGCGGCTGGGCGCACTATGTAGGTCAGGAAAAACTGCGTCCGCAAACCGGCTGGCAGCCGCTGGCGTTTGCCCTTGACTGGCAGCGTCCGGCGCGTCACATGAACAGCACTTCTTATTTCTATAACCACTCCAGCCAGTGGCGTTATGAAACCGTCACGGCGGAAGAGTTGCTGTCACCGATGGCGGACAAATCCCGCTATACCGGACACTTGATCGACTTTAACGTCCGTGCGGAACGCATGGGCTGGCTGCCGTCTGCACCGCAGTTAGGCACTAACCCGCTGACTATCGCTGGCGAAGCGGAAAAAGCCGGGATGAATCCGGTGGACTATACGGTGAAATCCCTGAAAGAGGGTTCCATCCGTTTTGCGGCAGAACAACCAGAAAACGGTAAAAACCACCCGCGCAACCTGTTCATCTGGCGTTCTAACCTGCTCGGTTCTTCCGGTAAAGGTCATGAGTTTATGCTCAAGTACCTGCTGGGGACGGAGCACGGTATCCAGGGTAAAGATCTGGGGCAACAGGGCGGCGTGAAGCCGGAAGAAGTGGACTGGCAGGACAATGGTCTGGAAGGCAAGCTGGATCTGGTGGTTACGCTGGACTTCCGTCTGTCGAGCACCTGTCTCTATTCCGACATCATTTTGCCGACGGCGACCTGGTACGAAAAAGACGACATGAATACTTCGGATATGCATCCGTTTATTCACCCGCTGTCTGCGGCGGTCGATCCGGCCTGGGAAGCGAAAAGCGACTGGGAAATCTACAAAGCCATCGCGAAGAAATTCTCCGAAGTGTGCGTCGGCCATCTGGGTAAAGAAACCGACATCGTCACGCTGCCTATCCAGCATGACTCTGCCGCTGAACTGGCGCAGCCGCTGGATGTGAAAGACTGGAAAAAAGGCGAATGCGACCTGATCCCAGGCAAAACTGCACCGCACATTATGGTCGTAGAGCGCGATTATCCGGCAACTTACGAACGCTTTACTTCTATCGGCCCGCTGATGGAGAAAATCGGTAACGGCGGTAAAGGGATTGCCTGGAACACCCAGAGCGAGATGGATCTGCTGCGTAAGCTCAACTACACCAAAGCGGAAGGTCCGGCGAAAGGCCAGCCGATGCTGAACACCGCAATTGATGCGGCAGAGATGATCCTGACACTGGCACCGGAAACCAACGGTCAGGTAGCCGTGAAAGCCTGGGCTGCCCTGAGCGAATTTACCGGTCGTGACCATACGCATCTGGCGCTGAATAAAGAAGACGAGAAGATCCGCTTCCGCGATATTCAGGCACAGCCGCGCAAAATTATCTCCAGCCCGACCTGGTCTGGTCTGGAAGATGAACACGTTTCTTACAACGCCGGTTACACCAACGTTCACGAGCTGATCCCATGGCGTACGCTCTCTGGTCGTCAGCAACTGTATCAGGATCACCAGTGGATGCGTGATTTCGGTGAAAGCCTGCTGGTTTATCGTCCGCCGATCGACACCCGTTCGGTGAAAGAAGTGATAGGCCAGAAATCCAACGGCAACCCGGAAAAAGCGCTCAACTTCCTGACGCCGCACCAGAAGTGGGGTATCCACTCCACCTACAGCGACAACCTGCTGATGCTGACTTTAGGTCGCGGTGGTCCGGTGGTCTGGTTGAGTGAAGCCGATGCCAAAGATCTGGGTATCGCCGATAACGACTGGATTGAAGTATTCAACAGCAACGGTGCTCTGACTGCCCGTGCGGTTGTCAGCCAGCGTGTTCCGGCAGGGATGACCATGATGTACCACGCGCAGGAACGTATCGTTAACCTGCCTGGTTCGGAAATTACCCAACAGCGTGGTGGTATCCATAACTCGGTCACCCGTATCACGCCGAAACCGACGCATATGATCGGCGGCTATGCCCATCTGGCATACGGCTTTAACTACTACC
>SKEU01000930.1_pt2 | contig 12768 bp, 7 predicted proteins | sample 4819571 | NCBI WGS metagenome assembly SKEU01 (sample SAMN11008801, study PRJNA524170) | human gut metagenome | biome: Human fecal sample; material: Feces; isolation source: fecal sample from pouch patient p8, p16 | host: Homo sapiens | place: Israel: Tel-Aviv | collected 2015-06-23
ACGCTCGCTAGGGATATCCGAAGGCCACCGTTGGCGACGTCGAATCGTATGCAGCCAACTAGAGCTGCAGAATACTCCAAAAAATGCACGGCGCACCCCATGGGACCCATTGCCGCATGGCAGGAAACAGGTCCACGGCATCCTCTAGATGCATTCCCGAGGAAATCACATTTGAACTAGCGATCGGATACGGCAAACAGAAAGGGCCCCGAACGTAGTTGCTCGGGGCCCTTGGTTCGCCTCGCCCTAGCGGGCGATGCGTATGTTACTTGCGCTTGCCGCCGCCGTCACCGGGGCGACGGGAGCTGCCGCCGCGCTTGCCGCCACGGCTGTTACCGTAGCTGCCACGGTTATCGCGACCGCCGGCGCGGCCGCCACGGGAGCCGGCCTGGTTGCCGCCACGCCCGCCACGATAGCCGCCACGACGCTCCTCGTGGGTATCGTCGTAGTTGCGCCAGTCATCGCGACGATCTCGGCTGGCACGCGGGTCACGACGATCGCGCGACTCGTTAGAACGACCAGCGCCGCCGCGGCCGCCATTGCCGCGAGCACCCTCGCGACGCTCGCCGCCGCGGCTACTGCGCTCTTCAAAGCGCTTGCCGCCACGGGACTCACCGCCACGGGCAGCACGCTCACCACGACCCTCGCCGCCGCGACGCTCATCACGGCCGCCGCGCTCGTCATCACGACCGGAACGACGGCGGTCGCCCGCACCGCGCTTGCCACCGCGCGAACCGCGGCCCTCGTCCTCGCGCTCGACACGACGACGGCCACCGCGATCCTCGTCCTCGCGGCGGCGGCGATGTGCCTCGCCCTGGAACTGCTTGGCACGACGCTCGGCACGGTTGCCACGCGGGGCCTGCTTGACGGCGTCAGCACCGCCGCGCTCCTCGGCAGCAACCTCGCGGGCCACGCTCTCCACGGCCTCGTCCACGCGAGCCTGAACGCCCTCGCGCACGCGGGTCTTGCCACCGCGCTTGGGACGGCTCGGACGCTCGCCGTCGCCACGGCGCTCGTCGCGACCGCGGTTGGAACGACCAGCCACGTCGCCGTAATCGTCGCCGTTGCGCTTGCCGTCGCGACGCGCCTGCTCAAGCTTCTTCTTGCTCTTGGACTTGCCGCGCTTGGTCTTCTTCTTCACCTTAAAGGCCGCAGGGTCGCGCTCGGGGTCAACCGCGGGCGGGTTGGGACCCACATGCAGATCGCCGGCCTCGTAGATATCGGCGGTCTTGTCCATGAGCTTCTCGATCTCGTAGAACTCGTCCACGTCCTGCTCGGTCACAAACGTAATGGCCCAGCCCAGCTCGCCTGCGCGACCCGTACGGCCAATACGGTGGATGTAGTCGGTCGGCTCGGACGGCACGTCAAAGTTCACGACGTAGCGCACGTCGCTGATGTCGATGCCGCGGGCAAGCACGTCGGTTGCCACCAGCACGTCGACGGTGCCGTCGCGGAAGGCCGAAAGGGCACGCTCGCGCTGGGCCTGGCTACGGTTGCCGTGAATCGCGGCGGCCTTGATGCCCTTGCGCTCCAGACGACGGCAGCAGCTGTCGGCGCGGTGCTTGGTGCGCATAAAGACGATGGTGCGCTCCGGGCCCTCCTTTTTGAGGAACTCGGGCAACAGGTTGTTCTTGGCCTCGATGGACACCGGGAACACAAACTGGTCGACGGTGTCGGCGGTCGACGTGGCCGGCGCGATCTCCACGCGGGCCGGGTCGCTCACCAGGTCGGTGATCTCGCCCACGGCCTCCTCGTCGAGCGTCGCCGAGAACAGCAGCGTCTGGCGCTCGGCCGGCGTCTCGCGCACAATGCGGCGGACGGCGGGCAAAAAGCCCATGTCGAGCATGCGGTCGGCCTCGTCGAGCACCAGGACCTTAACCTCGTCCAGGTGGCAGGCGCCCTGCTCGATCAGGTCGACCAGACGACCCGGCGTGGCAACTAGGATATCGCAACCGTACTTGAGTGCCGCGGTCTGCGGCTTGTAGCTCACGCCGCCCACGACGGTCACGGCAACGTGGCCCGTGACGTCGGCGATTTTGCTTGCGACCTCGTCGATCTGCTGGGCAAGCTCGCGCGTGGGGGTGATGACGAGCATCACGGGGCCACGGCCGTTGCCCTCGGGTTTTTTAGCACCGCGACGGCGGTTGCGGCCGCCACGCTCGCGCACGGGTTTGGGAGGAGCGATGTGCTCCAGATTGTTCATGGTCGGCAGCAAAAAGGCGGCCGTCTTGCCGGTGCCGGTCTGGGCGGCGGCAAGCAGGTCGCGGCCCTCGAGCACTACGGGGATCGAGCCGGCCTGCACGGGCGTGGGCGCCGTGTAGCCCAGGTTCTCGATAGCACGAAGCATCTCGTCGGAGAGGCCCAGCTCGTCAAAGGCGGGCAGGCTCTCGGTAGCAGACTCGACGGCCTGGGCGGCATTGGCCTCATCGGCGGCATCGAAGGCAGCCTGGGTCATGGCCTCGCGGGTCTCGTCCAGAATCTCGGCGTCGGTGACGTCAGATACAGAATTACGCATATGTTGTTGTTCCTTATCTGCACGCGCAATGGGCACGGCATGCGGCCGCGCGGGCGTGCTTGGTAGTGCGCTAATACATACAAAAACAGGTGCGCACAGAGAGGACGTTGCTCAGCACGCTGGCGATCGCTTTGGCAGCCCTATCACGCGCCGTCCAGACGCAGCAGCTCTAAGCGATGAAGCAGATTCGCCGCCGGTTAGTATACCCGTGCTTCGCATGCCCCCACGTAAACCACAGATGACGAGGCGGACGAGGTGGGCCCGGCTGATTGTCTCAATCTGTAACATCTACAGGGCGAATCTTCCTCTACGTGTTACAGATCGAGACAAACGGTCGACACGGCTCACAAACGTCTCAATCTGTAACAGTTAACGAGTAAAATCGGCCCTAATTGTTATAGATCAAGACAGAGGGGGATTTCCGTCCAGTCCAAACCAAATCTCTCGGTCTTCCTGCAATTTCGAACATGTGGCCTATAATGTTGCTTTGGTTACGCTATATATTGCGCAGCCATTTAATACGTCGCCCACCGGGGGCCATTAATTCCTATCGCCATATTGGCTAGGAAGCAATCAAAGGAGGTATCCGTGGCAGCAGAGACGCCTTGCTCGGTCCTCTATAACGATATTCGCTCGTTCGGCGGTCTTAAACATCTCGAGATCGCCCGAATGCTTATCAATGGAAACTCTTATCTCGGCAGTACCCTGCTCGAGAAATGCTCTTCCAACCGCTCGTATCTCACCCGTTACATCGTCCATCGCAAGCCTGACCAGTGCGCGCCCTCCATCTACAGCGACTTTACCGTCACCACGCTCAACCTTTCCTCGGCAATCTGCAGCAAGCTCGGCGGCGGCGAGTCCGCCTATCGGGCAATCGCCGAGCACTATCGCGGTCCGGCCGCCAACGAAATGATGTCGGCTCTCGCCAGCTACAAGCTGGACAGCCGCCTATATGCAAATGCCCTCAATCGCATCGACAACTTCGACGGCAATGCCGTGCGCGAGAAAAGCACGCTTTACCTTATGCTCTTTGTGGCAACGGGGGCGCTCGCCGATCCCGTTCAGGGCGTGGCCACCGTCGAGCGCTTTTGCGACAGCAAGACGGGCGGGCACTTTGGCACCACCGAAACTACCGTCGGACGTGGCTTTATGAGCAGCCTGGAGCAGCCGCGCACCGTCGCTCCCAACCTCGGTCTGCTCAGAACCCATGCCGACAACTGCGCCGACATGCAAATCCATCCCCTCACACGCGATCCGCGCGGCACCGTGATTGGTTCTTTGCCCAAAACCTCGCCCAGCATCACCGATGTAGGCGCCGACGCCTCGCGCGAGCATCTTCGTATTTGGCTCGAGGGTGAGCACTGGTACGCCCAGGGCCTTGGATCGACCAACGGCACAGTGCTCGAATCGGGCGCGGGTGACGACGATATTGTGATTGAGCCGCCGCGCGACCAACGCGAGCCTGGCAAGATCTATCCCCCGGTGGAAATAGCCAACAGCGACAGGCTCCATCTGGGTCTCTACACGACATTCCTTGTCATTGTGGACTAGCACGGACGGCGATCGAAAGACGGTCGCCGTCCGTCTTACGTCTTCTACCTTCTGCGTCGTAAACGACAATGCTCAGCGGTATACGTGGGCAGTGCGGCTATCATGGTACTTTACCGATATCCGCACTGCTCGCGTATACGTGCGGCAACCCATGCCAGACAAAGGAACGCCATGGATACTACCGATAGCGCCTATGGCGACAAACTCATCCGTCTCGATACGTTCGATACCGCCGTGGCGGTCGACCCCAGCGCCGAGGACGACGCCAAGCGTCGGTTTATGACGCTTATTCTCCAGACGGCCCACCGCAACAACGGCAACATCGGACACGTGCTGCGCGCGACCAACACGAGCGGCGAGGTCTTTGCCGTCAAGCTACTCAAGGACAACGCCGTCCTTTCCGGCCAAGCCCCCGACCGCTCCGCCGAGCAATCGGCAGCGCACCTGGCCAACACCGCCGCGCTGTTCGAGGAGTACCGTCATCTGTGTACCGTCTCGCACCTGCGCGGATTTCCGCGCGTCTATGGCTACGGATCGTGCGAGGATGACCCTCTCATCCTCATGGAGTGGGTCGAGGGCACCTCACTCAAGCAGGCGCTGCCCCTGCTTCCGCACGACGCCTCGGGCGGGCTGACCACCCAGATGGTCGCCGCCGTCGGAAACGCCGTGCTTCGTGCGCTCTTGATGACCCAAGGCCTCGTGAATCCGGTCATCCATCGCGACCTGTCGCCTGCCAATATCATGTTCCGCACCACCAGCCGAACGCTCGAGCAGCAGATTGCTGATTGTTCCTTTGACCCCTGCCTCATCGACATGGGCTCCGCGACCATGGCTCTCGGCGACGACACGATCACCCGGCGCGCCGACATCTGGCGTTTTGCCACGCCCGCATACGCCGCGCCCGAGATGCTCACGCAGGATATCGAAGGCATCGCGGCCCTTCGCCGTTCGCCGGCAATCGACGTCTATGCGCTTTCGAGCATTCTGTACCAGCTCTACAGCGGTCGCAAACCGTTTGACTTTGAGTCGACGGACGCCGCTGCAACCGGCTCGTTCTATCTCGTAAAGACCAAGACCAAGCCGGCACCGCTCGAGCCGCGCTGCGAGGGCGATGAGGCGCTCGTCCAGATCATCATGAAGGGTCTCTCAGTCGAGCAGTGCGATCGTCCCACCGAGCAGCAGATGCTCGAGGTGCTCTCGGCATACCTCACCGACGCCGAATCCGAAGGCCGCGAAGGTGCAGGAGACGAGGCCGCAATTGATATCGATTCTGGCACGCACCTTAAGGTCGACGTCGCCGGCGAGCGCGCACGAGAGATCCTGAATCAGGCCCGTCACGATGCCATGACCCGCCGCCGCTTTATTATCGGCGGCGCTATCGCAGCCGTTGCGGGGCTCAGCGTTATCGGGGCGGCAACCCATGGCTTTGGCATCCCCGACTACCTTGACGGCATCCGCGGTTCGCTTGACGACTACACCTGGGATCAGCTGCAGGAGATTTCGCTCAAGATTAAGGCCGCCGAGGCCCGTAGCGAGGCACGCGAGATTGCCAAGCGCTATCATCTGCTCGATGCCGATGGGCATATCCCCTATCCGTGTACCAAGCGTGTCACGCTCACCAACGGGCTGCAGGTTGGCGCGCAGCTTGTGGGCATCCGCCACGATGAGCTTCTGGACGGGACGGGCAAGGCCGGACTAACGTTTATGTTCGATGCGGGTATTGCCGAGCGCAACGCTGCGGCTGAACCGCCGAGCGCCGGCTGGGCAGATTGCGAGCTGCGGGAATGGCTCAACGGCGACGGCCTTAAGCTGCTGCCCAACGAGTTGCGCGCACTCATTAAAGGGGTCAAGAAGGTCTCGAACAATGTGGGCACCGCCAACAGCGCATCGTGCCTGAGCGAGTTGCCCGCAACCCTTTGGCTGCCCGCCATGGTCGAGCTGTGCGGTACGCAACCGCCCGATTCGTTTACCGAGGACTATCACTACCTGGCAGACATCTACAACGGCGAGGGCAAGGAGTATCAGCTCTTCCGCGAGCTCAAGGTAAGCCCGTATTCCACGAACGAGACGATGGTCCGCCAGTGGAAGGGCAAGGACACCTGTTGGTGGGAGCGCACGGTAAGCCCCGACACATCGGAGAGCGAAGGCACGCTCTATATGAACCGCGTGGGGCACGACGGCGACGTCTTTACGTACGCAACGCCTGCGGACAGCCCCAAGAAGCGGACTTGCGTGATCCCCGGATTCTGCATCTAGGGAGCGGGCGTCTTGCCGTGACGGGACCCCTCCCCGGCAATTGTCTCGATCTGTAACAGTTAGAGGTCATTTTCCCTGCTAGATGTTACAGATTGAGATGATTGGTTGGGACGGTCCATCGGTCAACCATCCATCCTCATCTGTAACGAAATCTCATATATTATTTCTGTACTGGACACCCCCAGGGGGTATGGGTGTATAGTATCAGCAGGTTAACAATTCCAACACCGAACTACAGAAAGGAGAAGCCATGGCTCAAGATAAGTTCGACGTGGGCGGCATGACATGCGCCGCCTGCCAGGCGCATGTGGACCGTGCCGTGAGCAAACTCGACGGCGTCCAAAGCGTCGCGGTCAACCTACTCGCCGGTTCCATGATGGTCGACTACGACCCTGCGCAGGTCTCCCCCGACGATATCTGCACCGCCGTCGACCGTGCCGGCTACTCGGCCTCGCCCGTCGATGCGGGCACCGGTGCCGCCGGCTCAAACGGCAGTGCGCAAGTCAGGTCCGGCGCCGCCCACATGGAGTCGCCCACCAAAAAGTTGGAGGCCGCCGCCTCTGCCATGCGCACCCGCCTCATCGTCTCGATCGTATTCCTCATCCCACTGTTCTACATAGGCATGGGGCACATGCTCGGCTGGCCGCTGCCCGGCATCTTCACCGACCACACCCACAGCATGACGCTCGCGCTCACCGAGCTCGTCCTGCTCATTCCCATCGCCTACGTCAACGACGCATACTTTATCAACGGGTTTAAATCGCTTACGCACGGCGCGCCTACCATGGACGCCCTTATTGCCGTGGGCGCCACTGCTTCCATCGCCTGGTCGCTCTACGCCATGTTCATCATGGCCGACCAGCTAGCCGCGGGTCAGGTCCACGAGGCCATGATGACGGGCATGGACAACCTGTATTTTGAGAGCGCCGGCACAATCCTGTCGCTCGTCACCGTGGGCAAATATCTCGAGACACGCAGCAAATCCAAGACCGGCGGCGCCATCGAGGCGCTCATCGACTTGGCGCCCAAGACCGCGACCGTCGTGGCAGAGGACGGCACCGAAACCACCGTCGATGTCGACGCCATCCTTCCCGGCCAGGTCCTGCGCGTGCGCCCCGGCGAGTCCATCCCCGTCGACGGCGTGGTGCTCGAGGGCAGCTCGGCCGTGGACGAGAGCGCGCTCACCGGCGAGTCCATACCCGTGGAGAAGACCGCCGGCGACACTGTCAATGCGGCCACGGTCAACCGCACGGGCTCGTTTACCTTCCGCGCCACGCGTGTGGGCGCCGACACGTCGCTCGCCAAGATTATCCAGCTCGTCGAGGACGCCAACGCCACCAAGGCGCCCATCGCCCGCATGGCCGACAAGGTCGCCGGCGTGTTCGTGCCCGTGGTGTTCATGATCTCGGCCGTGACCTTTGTGGTGTGGACGGCACTGACCGGAAGCGTCAACGAAGCGCTCACCTCCGCCGTCGCCGTGCTGGTGATCAGCTGCCCGTGCGCGCTGGGCCTGGCCACGCCCGTCGCCATTATGGTCGGCACCGGCAAGGGCGCCGAGATGGGCATTCTCTTTAAGAGCGCCGAGGCGCTGGAGAACCTGCGCAGCGTGGGCACCGTGGTGCTCGATAAGACGGGCACGGTCACCCGCGGCAAGCCTGCCGTGACCGATATCGTGGTAGCCACGCGCGCTGACGGCTCGCCCGCTATGAGCGAAAAGGCGCTGCTCAAGTTGGCCGCCGCGTTGGAGCGCTCGAGCGAGCACCCGCTGGCCGAGGCGATTATGGCCGAGTGCGAGACACGCGGGATCGTCGCGCGCATGGTCGAGGACTTTGCCGCCGTGCCCGGGCGAGGCGTTACGGCGCGCGAGGGGCAAAATGTCATCGCAGCCGGCAACGTACGCCTGATGGACGAGCTGGGCGTGAAGGTTCCCGCCGGCCTTGCCGAACAGTTCGCCGCCGAGGGCAAGACGCCGCTGTTCTTTGCCAAGAACAGCGAGCTTGTCGGTACCATCGCCGTGGCTGACGAGGTCAAGGAGACGAGCGCCGGGGCCATCGCCGCACTGCGCTCGCTTGGCGTCGACGTGCGCATGCTCACCGGCGACAACCGCGTGACGGCCGAGGCCATCGCCCGCCGCGTGGGACTGACCAGCAAGCAGGTCATCGCCGACGTGCTTCCCGCCGACAAGGAGCGCCACGTGCGCGAGCTGCAGGATGCGGGCAGTAAGGTCGCCATGGTGGGCGACGGCATCAACGACTCCCCCGCCCTGGCGCGCGCCGACGTGGGCCTTGCTATCGGCACCGGCGCCGACATCGCCAAGGAGGGCGCCGACGTGGTACTCATGCGCAGCGACCTCATGGACGTCGCCCGCGCCATCGAGCTTTCGCGCGCCACGATCCGCAACATCAAGCAGGACCTGTTCTGGGCGCTGTTCTACAACGGCATCGGCATTCCGCTGGCGGCGGGCGTGTTCTTCCCGCTCACCGGATGGCAGCTCTCGCCGATGTTTGGCGCCGCGGCCATGAGCCTGTCGAGCGTATGTGTCGTAAGCAACGCTCTGCGCCTAAAATCCTTTAAGCCCAAAGTGGCAAAATAGGCTCACCATTAAGTCCATTTAGAACGGGTTTGCCAGGTGCCCGAGATTGACCTGAAAGAGGAGCGACGCGTACTTTGGTACGCGAGCGACGGCTTGAAGGTCAAGGTCGGGTGCCTGGGAAAGCCGACACAACAGAGAGGAATACCCATGCGTTTCACAATTAAGACTTCCGGCCTTATGTGCGGCCACTGCGACGCCACCGTCGAGACGGCGTTGCTCAACGTGGCCGGCGTGACCGACGCCGACGCCGATCACGAGACTCAGACCGTACAGGTGGAGTGCGCCGACACCGTGACCGCTGAGCAGCTCGCTGCCGCCGTCGAGGGCGCCGGCGAGAAGTTCCACGCCCTTTCGGTGACCGCCGCATAACGACCCGCACGTACCCCCGACCAGAAACGAGGACCCGCCATGATGGCAGACCATAAATCGGTGACCCGCATGCTCAAGACGGCACGCGGTCAGATCGACGGCATCCTGCGGATGGTCGAGGAGGACCGCTACTGCGTCGATATCTCCACACAGCTCATGGCCACACAGGCGCTCCTCGCGCGCATTAACGCCGACGTGCTCAAGGCGCATATCGAGGGCTGCGTGACTTCGGCAATCGAATCGGGCGACGAAGACCTCAAAGCCGCCAAACTCGCCGAAATCGAACGCGTCGTCGACAAACTCTCCAAGTAATTGGGGCATTGGGGACAGGTACGTTTGCACCGTCTTGGTATTCCGGGGACAGGTATGTTTGCACCACATTGGTGCAGATTAACCTGTCCCCCTTGCTCTAAATCGGGTATAAAGGCGTGCAGCATATCGAACGAAAGGCAATTTGCATGAATGACTTTATGAAGGGTCGCAATGGTGCCGATGAACTCACCATCGTGATGGGTTTTGCCGGCATCGTCATCGCGATGATCGGATCGATAGCCCGCATCCAGTGGCTCAGCTGGATTGCCATCGCCGTAATCGTGATTGGCGTGCTGCGCGGCCTGTCCAAAAATATCGACGCACGTCACAAGGAGAACGAGGCCTTTGTCGCCGCGACTGCAAACGTACCCGGCTTGGGCAAGTTTGTAGCTAGCTTGGGCGGCGGAGCTGCAGCGGCCAACGCCTCGCGCGCAGCCGGTACTAGCAAGGAAGACTTTGAACGTGCCAAGCGCACAGCCAAGAAGATGTGGAAGGGCCGCAAGACCACGGCATACCTCAAGTGCCCCAACTGCGGCCAGATGCTCTCCGTCCCCAAGGGCAAGGGCAAAATCCGCGTCACCTGCCCCAAATGCCACGCCAAGATGGAGACGCGCTCCTAGCCGCCATACCATGGGACAAATAAAAGCCGAGGCCTCGCACTGAGACCTCGGCTTTTTTGATTATGACAAAGGGATTGCCCCTTTGTCACACCTATGCCACGCCGTCGCGGGCGAGCTCCTCGGCCAGCGCCTCGGACGGCATGGCCATAATCGTGTCGAGCTCGGCGTCCACCTCGGGAATATGCTTCACCTTGAGCTTGCGCATCAGATCGCCACGACACATCACGTGCATCGGCTCTCGCAGGGCGCGCAGGTCATCGAGCGGGTTCTTGCGCGTCACCAGGATATCGGCGGCCTTACCGCACTCGATTGTGCCGGTCTCGCCGCCCAGCCCCAGCAGCTCGGCATTGACCTGCGTGGCCGTATGCAGCGCGAAGGCATTGCTCACGCCGACATACTTGGCAAAATAGGCCACCTCACGCCACATGTCGTACTGCGTCACGAACGGGCAGCTCGAATCTGTGCCAAGGCCCACCTTAACGCCAGCTTCCAGTGCGGCACGGGCGCTCTCGATGATGCCCGAGCACACGATGTCGCCGTTCTTCTTTTGCGTATCGGTCGAATGGGTCTTTTTCGGGTCGAGCAATACAAACGGCAGCGCCGGGCTGATAGTGCAGGTCACACTCGGCGCACGTCCCTCGAGCTGCGTACCCGCGGCGCCGCGGTACAGTTCCAGGATCTCGGGCGTCAACGGAGCGCCGTGCTCAATCGTGTCAACGCCGGCCTCAAGCGCGGCCTTCACGCCCTCGGTACTCTCGACATGGGCCATAACCGGCAGGCTCACCTCGTGCGCAGCCCTGCACGCCGCCGCGGCAACCTCCACCGGCATACGCAGCACGCCCGGCTCGCCCACCTCGGTGGCGTCGAACACGCCGCCCGTTACGAACAGCTTAATGACGTCGGCACCGCGCGCATACAAATCGCGCACCTGTTCGGCTGCCTCGGCGGGACTGTTTGCCACCTGGGCGAACAAGCCCGCACCATGGCCGCCCGGAACCGTTACGCCCGTTCCCGGCGCCACCAGGCGAGGACCTTGATACTTGCCGGCATCGATAGCATCGCGCACGGCAAGATCCGCAAACAGCGGGTCGCCTGCACCGCGCACCGTGGTCACGCCGCTTGCAAGCTGCTGCTGGGCGCTGCCTTTGAGGATATGGCGCACAATGGCGCGCCCCACGGGGTTATCGAGCTTCTTCATCAACGCTCCCGCATCGCCAGCCGAAACCGGCTTGCCCGAGCCGCACAGATGCACATGCATATTGATGAGGCCTGGCATGAGATACGCACCTGCCAGGTCGATAACCTCGGCACCCGCAGGCGCCTGCGCCACAGCACTCGGCCCCATCCACGTGATGACACCGCGCTCAACAGTCACGGCCATATCGGGTTGCGGCTCCATATGCTCCGAACCATCCAGGACGGTCGAATTGATAAACAACGTGGAACGATCGGCAGACGCCATATCGAGCTCCTCCCTCACGATTAACTTGAACATTTGTCCATTATCACCTAGTCCCGCTGGATTGCTGCAGACGCATCGGTTAACGGAGGGAAGAGGGGATGTGGGGGACGGAATACGTTGCAGTCCCACCCCAGCGACACCAGGGAAATGTCTCGCTCTGTAACAGGTACAGGGTTATTGGGCCCCTTGCTGTTACAGATCGAGACATTCGGTCGACGTTTCACCGGTTTGTCTCGATCTGTAACAATTACGAACTCAAACAACTTCCAAACGTTACAGATCGAGACAAAACCTCTTAGCGCCCATACCACTGACGTCTCCACTCCTCAGCCAAATCGGGCCGTCGCGGAATACCCGCCAGCCTCATCTTTTCAACCAGCTTCCCCGGATTCTTGAGCTCATCAAACGTAAACCGAAGCACCTTATGCCCGAGCATTGTCAGATGGGACTCCCGTTGACGTTCTGCCACGAATGGGTCGACCGACTCCCGGCCCTCGCCGTTCTGCAAGGTATACTTCCCCTTTCCGTCGAGCTCGCCGATGACACATGTCCCGTCCTCGAGCCTCCAGAAATAATCAACGCGAAACACCTGACTCGAATCGAGCGGATCGCGAAACTCCACCTGCAACTCCGGAACCGGAAAGCCGTATGCAATAAAGAATGCTCGGAACCGAGACTCGCCACCGTTTTCGGACAGCCCGTCCGCATACGACGCAATCACCTGTGCTCTGCGATACCCTCGCCTGCCCTCGCAATCGGCGCGGAGGCGCTCGCACAAATCCCCACGTGATACGCCTTTCGCCCGCAGTGCAGAATCGGCAATCGCCAACCCGTAGGAGAACGGCGCACGCAGCAAGCAATCCTCCACCGTGCGCCAAAACGACGTCACCCGCACGCCATCAACACGCTCGAGCGCGCCCGCCATCTGTGGACGCAACAACCTGCACCCGCTGCTCAACGTCACCGAACAACCCGTCTTAACAAGAAAACGCGGCCCAAGCAGATCATTCGGCACCTCCAGACCCCATATCAGTGCGGCGTCATGTCCCCAAAACGCCCAATCGGGGTGAAACTCGGCAAGCCCCTTGAT
>SKEU01001310.1_pt1 | contig 12650 bp, 12 predicted proteins | sample 4819571 | NCBI WGS metagenome assembly SKEU01 (sample SAMN11008801, study PRJNA524170) | human gut metagenome | biome: Human fecal sample; material: Feces; isolation source: fecal sample from pouch patient p8, p16 | host: Homo sapiens | place: Israel: Tel-Aviv | collected 2015-06-23
CGCCCAGCCGCCGCTGCAGACCGCCTACGAGATCGCCCGCTGGCACCACGAGCGCTGGGACGGCAAAGGCTACCCGGACGGGCTGAAGGGCGACGATATCCCAATCAGCGCCCAGCTGGTTTCCATGGCGGATGTGTATGACGCACTGACCAGCGAACGGTGCTATAAAAAGGCTTTCCCGCACGAAACGGCTGTCCAGATGATCACGAACGGCGAGTGCGGAGCCTTCAACCCGCTGCTGCTGCAGTGCCTGCTGGACGTGCAGGGAGAACTGAAGCAGGAAATTTTACAATGGTAATGTGAGGACATCTACGCGTGACAGAACAGCGATTCAACCATAAAATACCCCGCCGCACCTTTTTAAAGGTGTGCGCGGCGGCAGCGGCAGCCGGGCTGACCGCTTGCGGCAAAACGCAGGCGGCGGCAGCGCTGCCCGAGCTTACGGTGGGCAGCGATAACTACCCGCCGTTTATCTACCTGAACAATGACAGCACGCCCACCGGCATTGATGTGGACATTGCCACCGAGGCCTTTGCCCGCATGGGGTATGCGGTGCGGTTTGAGATCATTGACTGGGAGCAGAAAACCAAGCTGGTGGAAAGCGGCGCCATTGACTGCATCTGGAGCTGCTTTTCCATGGATGGGCGGGAGCAGCTGTACCGCTGGGTAGGGCCGTATATGGTCAGCCGTCAGGTGGTGGCGGTCAATGCCGACAGCAGCATTGAAACGCTTGCCGACCTTGCGGGCAAGACCATGATGGTGCAAAGCACCACCAAGCCGGAGGAAATCTTCCTCGCCGGCACCGACCCCCGCATCCCGCAGTTTGGTGAACTGCTGAGCGCCGAGGACCGCAGCGTGCAGTACGCCATGCTGAACTGCGGCTATGTGGACGCCATTGCTGCCCACGAGGCCGCCATTTTGCGGTATATGCAGGATTGCAATGCCAATTTCCGCATTCTGGAGGAGCCGCTGCTGGTCACCGGCATCGGCGTGGCTTTTGCGCTGAACGACACCCGCGGGCTGGACGAAAAGCTGACCGAGACCTTTGCCGCCATGCGCGCCGACGGCACGATGAAGCAGATCGTAGGCAAATATCTGCCGGACCCGGAAAAATATCTGGAGGTGGACGCACTTGAACCGTAACAAGAAAACGTTCACGCCCAATATGCGGGTGGCGGCGCTCTACCTGCTGATGGGCGTGCTGCTTTTGCTGGCAGTGACCCTCTTCTCCGGGCGGGAGTCCATGCGCGCTACCGAGGAATACTTTGACCGCACCATCAACTTTGTAAAGGTGCAGTCCACCAGCTACGAAAAATATAACGATACCATCACCGCAAAGTCGCTGCGCCGGATGGCGGTCTCGGTGCGGCAGCTGGCCGAAAATGACGCTTTGGATATTTACGACCCCGAAGCCCTCCGGAAAGAAACGGAATCCCTCTGGCTTACCGGCATTGCCGTACTGGACGAAAATGGAGAATCACTGTGCGAATATACGGATGGTAATATCGATTATGCGCAGTTTGCGGAATCACTGCGAGAGCAAGCCGCGCTGAACGTGCTGCAAAACCCGCAAAAGACCTATCTCAAGCGCATTCTGTTACAGGATGGTACAGCGGTGAATGTTGCCACCCGCCGCGCCGCAGCAGGGGACGCTGTGCTGCTGGCTTACCGGGTGACCCCGCCGGAGTTTGTGGAGGGGACAGCCCTGTCCATCCAGAGCGTGCTGGACGGCTACCCGAAGAACATCAGCGGCACCATCTTTATCGTGCAGGACAACAAGGTGATCGCCGCAAACGACCCGAGCCTCATCGGACTGTACACCACGAACAGCCCGCTGGTGCAGGGCATCCGCAAGGCCGGTGCGCCCGACATTCTGACCCACACCCGCGACTGGGCAAATTCCGGCTGCTATTTCGGGATGTACAGCAACGGACAGAATTTTGATCTGTATCTCTATATCGACGAAAAATCGGTGTTCCGCAATTTCAGCAGCGCACTGCTGACGGCACTGATCTTCTATCTGATCTGTGTGGCAGTGCTGCAAACGCTGCGCCGCCGCTCCATGAAGCTTGCGGAGCAGCAAAAAAGGGAGCAGGAGCAGAAGTATCACGCCCAGCTGGAAGAGCAGAACCGCAAGCTGGAGCTTGCCGTCCGGCACGAGGCAGCGGCAAACCGCGCCAAGCGGGAGTTCTTGTTCAACATGAGCCACGACATCCGCACCCCGATGAACGCCATTATCGGCTTCACCTCGCTGGCGGCGACCCATGTTGATAATAAGGAACAGGTGCTGGACTACCTGAAAAAGATCTCCACCTCCAGCCAGCACCTGCTCTCCCTCATCAACGATGTGCTGGATATGAGCCGTATCGAGAGCGGCAAGGTGAAGATCGAGGAAAAGGCGGTGCATCTGCCGGATCTCGTGCACGATATACGCTCCATCATCCAGCCCAACATCAGTTCCAAACGGTTGTCGCTGTTCATCGACACCATGGATGTGGTGGACGAGGACATCATCACCGACCCGCTGCGGCTGAATCAGGTGCTGCTGAACATCCTTTCCAATGCTATCAAGTTCACCCCCACCGGCGGCATGGTGAGCATCCGCATTGCTCAGAAGCCCGGCGCGCCCAAGGGCTGCGGCAATTATGAGTTCCGCATCAAGGACAACGGCATCGGCATCAATAAGGAGTTCCAGAAGCACATCTTTGAGGAGTTCACCCGGGAGGAAAGCTCCACCGTCAGCGGCATCCAGGGCACGGGTCTGGGCCTTTCCATCACCAAGAATATCGTAGACCTGATGGGCGGTACCATCACCCTTGAAAGCGAGCCGGGCAAGGGCAGCGAGTTCATCGTGAACCTCTGCTTCCCCCTCAGCGGGCAGAAGGCGGAGATCAAGCAGCTGCCCCAGCTGGAAGGGCTGCGGGCGCTGGTGGCGGACGACGACACTAACACCTGCCTGAGCGTCAGCACCATGCTTTCCAAGATCGGCATGCGGCCGGAGTGGACCATCTCCGGCAAGGAAGCAGTCATCCGCACGAAGTACGCCGTGGAGCAGGGCGATGCTTTCAGCGTGTATATCATCGACTGGCTCATCCCGGATATGAACGGCATTGAGATCGTGCGGCAGATCCGCAAGGTCATTGGGGACAGCTGCCCCATCATCATCCTGACCGCCTATGACTGGGCGGATATCGAGGAGGAGGCGAGCGCCGCCGGTGTGACCGCCTTCTGCGAAAAGCCGCTGTTTCTCTCGGAGCTGCGCAAGGTGCTGGCAGAGCCCTTCCGGGTGCAGCCGGCACAGACGTCCGTGCTGCCGCCCAAGGCAGACTTCAGCGGTAAGCACCTGCTGCTGGTGGAGGATAACGCCCTGAACCGGGAGATCGCCATGGAGATTTTAAAGGAAGCGGGCTTCCTTGTGGATACCGCCGGAGACGGCGTTGAAGCAGTGGAGAAGATGGAACAGTCCGTGCCCGGGCAATATGACCTGATTTTGATGGACATCCAGATGCCCCGGATGGACGGCTACGAAGCCACCCGGCGTATCCGCGCCCTGCCCGACCCCCGCAAGGCGGGCATCCCCATTTTTGCCATGACCGCCAACGCCTTTGAGGAGGACAAGCAGAACGCCCTGAATGCGGGCATGAACGGCCACATCGCAAAGCCGCTGGATATCCCGCACCTGCTGAAGGTGCTGGAAGAAGCGCTGAAATAAGAATCCTCTCAGTCACCGCTGCGCGATGACGGCTCCCCCTCGGGGGAGCTTTTTTTGTTTCTGCCGGTCAGCATCTTTCCCGCTCACGCAGTTTCCTCTTCCTGCATAGGATGGTGCACAGCGGAAAAGGGGAGATGACGACATGAGGCAGACAAAGCGGTTTGCGGTGGTGGGCAGCGATGCCCGGCAGGCGGCGGCAGGGCGTGCATTGGCGCGGGCGGGGTATACGGTGGGCGGCGTGCAGCAGCTGCCGCAGGCAGACTGCATCCTGCTGCCGCTCCCGCTGGAACAGCCTGGTCTGCCGCTGGCGCAGCTGCTGGGCATGGCAAAGCCCGGGGCACTGGCGCTGGGCGGTAAGGTGACGGACAGCGCAAGGACTATCGCCCGGGCAGCGGGGGTGGAACTGGTGGACTACTTTGCCCGCCCGGAGCTGACCGTGTATAACGCCATCCCCACCGCCGAGGGCTGCATCGGCATTCTGCTGGAACGGCGCAGCCGTACCCTGTGGGGCGCGGCGGTGCTGGTGCTGGGCTTTGGCCCGGTGGGGCGGGCGCTTGCGGTGCGTCTGGCGGCGCTGGGTGCGCGGGTGACCGTGGCGGCACGCCGCCCGGTGCAGCGGGCCATGGCAGAGGAGCGGGGGCTGCGGGCGGTGCCGCTGACAGACCTTGCTGCCGCAGCTGCCGCCTTTGATACGGTGGTGAACACCATCCCCGCGCCGGTGCTGACGGCGGCAGTGCTGGCGGCGCTGCCGAAGGGGTGTCTGATCGTGGATCTGGCCTCAAAGCCCGGCGGCACGGACTTTGCCGCCGCCCGGCGGCTGGGGCACACAGCGCTGCACGCGCTGAGCCTGCCGACGGTCTGGGCACCGGAAACGGCAGGGGAGGCGCTGGCGCGCACGGTGCAGACCATTTTGCAGGAGCGGGAGGAGAAGATATGATCATAGAGAAAAAGGGCTGTCTTGCCTTTGCGGTGTGCGGCAGCTTTTGCACGTTGGAGGACGCCTTGGGCGCGGCGCAGGCGCTGACGGCACAGGGCTGGACGCTGCTGCCCGTCATGAGCTTTGCCGCGCAGCAGGATACCCGGTTCGGCACCGGGGAAAGCTGGCGGCAGCGCTTACAGGCCGTTACCGGGCAGCCGGTGCTGGACACCCTGCAGGCGGTGGAGCCGCTGGGCCCCCGGCGGCTGGCGCAGGCGCTGGTGGTTGCCCCCTGCACCGGCGCAACGCTGGCGCGGCTGGCGGCGGGACTTTCGGATACGCCGGTGACCCTTGCCGCCAAAAGCCTGCTGCGGGTGGGCAGCCCGGTGGTGCTGGCAGTCTCTACCAACGACGGCCTTGGCGCCTCCGGCGAAAATATGGCGCGGTTGTGCCAGCGCAAGCACTATTACTTTGTGCCCTACGGGCAGGACGACCCCTTTGCCAAGCCCCAGAGCCTGAAGGCCGACCTTGCCCTGCTGCCCGCCGCCGTGGACGCCGCTTTGCGGGGTGAGCAGCTGCAACCGGTGCTGCTGGGACAAAGGAATGTGTAAATCTCTTTTCAGCGGGGAAAAAATGTGGTATACTTCAAATGATGTCTTGTCGGCATAAAACGGATAAGCGGAGAATACCAGATGAAAAAATTTACCGCAGCACTGTGCACCGTGCTGCTTTTGATAGGCGCTGTGCTGGTGCCCGGCGCGGCAGCAGCCGGCCCGGCGCTGGCCAATACCCGGGCATACTGCATCATGGATGCAGACACCGGCCTTGTGCTGGCGCAGCAGAATATGGACGAGGAACTGCACCCGGCCTCCATTACCAAAGTAATGACCCTTGGTCTTGCCTGCGAGAAGGCGCAGGGGGACTGGGACGATGTAAAGCTGACCGTGACCCACGAGGACGTCTACTCGCTGGCGGGCACGGATTCCAGCCATATTGCCCTGCGGGAAGGGGAAGAAGTTCCCCTGGTGGATGCGCTGTACGCCACCCAGATGGCCAGAGCCAACGACGGCGCCAACCTGCTGGCGGAGTATTTCGGCGGCGGCACCATCGCGGACGGCGTGGCGGCCATGAATGCACAGGTGGAGGAACTTGGCCTTGCCCACACCCACTTTTCAAACCCCCATGGCATCAGCGATGACGACCACTATACCAGCTGCTACGATATGGCACAGATTTTGCGCTGGGCGCTGCAGCAGCCGGGGTTTGAGGACCTGTTCACCCGCAACGAGATGTACACCATGCAGCCCACCAACATCCAGCCGGTGACCCGCTACTTCTCTCAGCAGGATAAGATCCGCATCGGCTCCAGCCGCTACCATATCGACAGTGTGCTGGGCTCCAAGCTGGGCTATACCAACACCGCCCGGTACAGCTATGTCTGTCTGGCGGAGCAGGACGGGGTGCGGCTGATCTGCGCGACCATGCAAAGCCAGCTGAGCACCGATAAATATAACGATATGCGCACCCTGCTGGACTACGCCTTTTCCACCTATAAAAGCTACACCCAGCTGCCCGGCGGCACGGTCACCGCACAGCTGGCTGTGGCGGGCGGCGGGCAGAGCCTTGGCACCGTTACCGTAGCGGACCCCGGGGTGAAGCTGCTGCTGGCCGAGGGCTTATCCGCGCAGGATGTGACCGTGGATCTGGAGTTGCCGGAGCAGTATCTGCTTGGCGCAGAGCCCGCCGTGTATGCGGTGTACACCCTGAACGGCGGCGCGCAGCAGGAGAGCACCAGCGTGCGGGTAAAGGCGGAGATCACAGGTCTGGCGGAATTGCTGGAGCAGAGCGTCGGCACAAAGCTGGAAGCCGCCAGGGACGTGGAACCGGGCAGCAGCGCATGGCTGCTGGCGGGCATCTCGGTGGGGTGCACCATAGGTGCAGCCGTGGTTACCGTACTGGTGCTGCGGGTACATTCCCGCCTGAAAAAGCGCCGCAAAACGGCAAGGCACCATAAAAAAGCGTAAAAGCCTGTTCAAAACCAGACTTTTCCAGATAAAGAAAAAGCTTTCAGAAAAAAAGAGAGGTACAATATCATGGGTAAGTTTATTTTTACGCAGACCGAGATCCCCGGCGTGGTGGTCATTGAGCCGCAGGTGTTTGGCGACGACCGCGGCTATTTTATGGAGACCTACCAGAAGGACCAGTTCGCAGAGGCCGGTATCGACAAGGAATTTGTGCAGGACAACCAGAGCCGCTCCACCCGGGGCGTGCTGCGCGGGCTGCACTTCCAGAAGAACCACACCCAGGGCAAGCTGGTGCGCGTGACCAAGGGCGAGGTGTATGACGTAGCCGTGGACTGCCGTCCCCACAGCGCTACCTTTGGCAAGTGGGTGGGCGTGACCCTTTCCGAGGACAACAAGAAGATGTTCTATATCCCGGAGGGCTTTGCCCACGGTTTTCTGGTGCTGAGCGATGTGGCAGAGTTCTGCTATAAGTGCACCGATGTCTACGACCCCACCAGCGAGGGCGGCATCCCCTACGATGACCCCACCGTCAACGTGCAGTGGCCGGACTGCGGCTGTGAGCACAAGACCAGCGCAAAGGACAAGCTGCACGAGCCCTTTGCCGCCCAGAAGTTCGAGTATTTTGAAAAGTGGTGATCGCCCGTGGCAAAACTCAAAGCAATGTGGAACGGCTTCTGGCGCTACCGCTATCTGCTGTGGAACCTTGTAAGCCGTGATTTCAAGCTGAAATACCGCCGCAGCGTGCTGGGCGTGGTGTGGAGCGTTTTGAACCCGCTGCTGATGTGCCTTGTGTACTGGGCGGTGTTCAGCAGCCTGATGGATATGCGGGGCAGCGGCATCGACAACTTTGCCGTCTTTCTGATGTGCGGTCAGCTGCTGTTCAACTTCTTCAACGAGGCTACCTCCACCAGTATGAGCAGCGTGCTCAGCGCCGCCCCGCTGCTGAAAAAGGTGTATATCCCCAAGTATATCTTCCCGTTGGAAAAGTGCTGCTTTGCCATGGTGAACTGCATCTTCAGCTTTGTGGCGCTGCTGCTGGTCATGATCTTTACCGGCGCGCCTTTCCACCTGACCATTTTTGAGGCGCTGTACCCGCTGGTGACCTTGTTCTTCTTCAGCCTCGGGGTCAGTATGTTCTTAGCGGCGGCTACCGTGTTCTTCCGGGATATCATGCACATCTGGAGCGTGTTCGTCACGGCGCTGCTGTATTTCTCCGCCATCTTCTACGACCCCACCCAGATGACCTTTTCCATCGGCGGCTTCAATATGCAGCAGATCATCAAACTGAACCCCATGTACTGGTATATCACAGGCTTCCGCCGCACGGTGATGTGGGGCATCCCGCTGGATTGGAATATGTTCCTTGTCTGTGGCATCTGCGCCGTAGTGTCCATGGTAGTGGGGCTGCAGGTGTTCCGCAAAACGCAGGACCACTTTGTGCTGCACATTTAAGGAGGGTGAACAATGGAACCGATCATCAAAGTGGACAATGTTTCCATGTGCTTCAACCTTTCCAAGGAAAAGCATGAGAGCCTGAAGGAGTACTTTCTGGCCATGGTGCAGGGACGGCTGCAATACGACGAGTTCTACGCTTTAAAGGACGTCAGTCTGGACATTATGCCCGGCGATTTTTACGGCCTTGTGGGCTTGAACGGCTCGGGCAAATCCACCCTGCTCAAGACCATTGCCGGGGTGTACAAGCCCAGCAAGGGCAAGGTGACCGTAAACGGCACCATCGCCCCGCTCATCGAGCTGGGCGCGGGCTTTGATATGGATCTGACCGCCCGCGAGAATATCTATCTCAACGGCACGGTGCTGGGCTTCTCGCCCAAGTATCTGGACGAAAAATTTGACGAGATCGTAGAATTCAGCGAGCTGGAAAACTTTCTGGATGTGCCGCTGAAAAACTACTCCTCCGGCATGGTGGCGCGCATCGGCTTTGCCATTGCCACCATCACCAAGCCCGATATCCTCATTGCGGACGAGGTGCTGTCGGTGGGCGATTTCCTGTTCCAGCAGAAGTGCGAAAAGCGGATGCAGGAGCTGATGGCGGGCGGCACCACGGTCATTCTGGTGTCCCACTCCATCGAGCAGATCGAGCGGATGTGCACCAAGGTGGCATGGCTGAGCCACGGTCACCTGAAAATGAACGGGGACACCCAGACAGTCTGCGCCGCCTACAAGGCGACCCAGCGCGGCGAGGTCTGATATGAATGTACGGTTGAAACGCGCCAAGGAGCTGGCCGGCTACGCCGTGCAGCTGACAAAGGAAGAGGGCCTGCCCACCATGGTCAGGCGCGGCGCGGGCTTTGTCAAGCGCCGCTGCTTTGGCAAGCGCGCACGCTACCTGCCCGCCAAAAAGGTGCTGGAGGCCCAGCGCGCAGAGATGGCAGGCAAAACGGCGGTAGACTGCGGCCTGCCCACCATCTCGGTGCTGACCCCGCTGTATAATACCCCGGAAAAATACCTGCGGGAATTTCTGGATTCCTTTGTGGGGCAGACCGCGCCCAACGGGCAGCTCTGCCTTGCCGATGCTTCGGACGCCGCCCACGGGGACGTGGAACGGATCGTAAAGGAATATCAGCAAAAGAATCAACAGATCGTATACAAAAAGATCGAAAATAAGGGCATTGCGGCCAACACCAACGCTGCCGCGCAGCTGGCAACGGGGGAGTATCTGGCGCTGGCTGACCACGACGACATTCTGGCACCCCATGCCCTGTACACCATGGGCAAGGCCATTTTGCAGCTGCGGCAGCGCGGCGAGCCGGACGGCTTCCTATACAGCGATGAAGCACTGTTCACCAAGAGCATCCGCCGCCCCATGGTGGCGCACTTCAAGCCGGACTACGCCCCGGATTACCTGCTGTGCTGCAACTACATCTGCCATCTGGCGGTGTTCCAAAAAGCGCTGTGGGAGCAGCTGGGCGGCGAACGCCCGGAATGCGACGGCAGTCAGGATCATGATCTGTTCCTGCGGCTGCTGGAAAAGACCGGCGGTGCCGCCCATGTGCCGCAGGTGCTCTACTACTGGCGGGTGCACGCGGGGTCTACCTCCGGCGGTGCAGACGCCAAGCCATACGTTGCGGCAGCGGCCAAAAAGGCGCTGGCAGACCACCTGACCCGCACCGGGCGCACCGGCACGGTGGAGGACGGCCTGTTCCCCAGCACCTACCGGGTGAAGTGGGACATCGTGGGCGAACCCAAGGTGAGCATCCTCATCCCCAACAAGGACCACACCGAGGATCTGGAAAAGTGTCTGCACAGCATCTGGACAAAGACCGAATGGGAGCACTTTGAGGTGATCGTGGTGGAGAACAACTCCACCGACCCCGCCACCTTTGCCTACTATAAAAAGGCGCAGCAGCGCTATGACGGTCTGCGGGTGGTCACCTACCCGAAAAAGGGCTTCAACTTTTCCGGCATCAACAACTTTGGCCGCAAATATGCCACCGGCGAGTATCTGCTGCTGCTGAACAACGATGTGGAGGTGCGCAGCGGCGAATGGCTCACTGAACTTCTGCGCCAATGCGCCCACCCCGGCGGGGCGGCAGTGTGCGGTGCAATGCTCTGGTACCCGGACGAGACCATCCAGCACGCGGGCGTCATTACCGGGCTGGGGGGCTACGCGGGGCACAGCCACAAGTACAAAAAGGCCGGTGGCAGCGGGTATCTGTTCCGCACCGCCACGGTGCAGGACTTTTCTGCCGTTACCGGTGCCTGCCTGCTGGTAAAGACCAGCGTGTGGGACGAGGTAAAGGGGCTGGACGAAGCCTTTGCGGTGGCCTTCAACGATGTGGACTTCTGCCTGCGGGTGCGGGATGCGGGCTACCGCATTGCGTGGACGCCCTACGCCCAGCTGACCCACTACGAGAGCAAGAGCCGCGGCGGGGACGAAAAAGACCCGGTAAAGGCACGGCGCTTTGCCGCCGAGCAGCAGCGTCTGTACGAGGTGCACGGCAAGGAGAACATCCTGCATGACCCCTACTACAACCCCAACCTGACCATGGACCGGGAGGATTTTTCCGAAAGTGATGATCTGCGCGGGCTGAAAGAGGGACGCATCACGGTGCAGTGGAGGGAATAACAGCATGAACATCAAAGGTCATTTCGAGACTATCACCCGGCACAAGCTGCTGGTGATGAAATACTGCTTTGAATGCGGGTTGTATGAGCAGGGTCTTGCCCACGACCTGAGCAAGTACAGCCCCACCGAATTCATCCCCGGGTGCATCTATTATCAGGGTGACCACAGCCCCAACGAGGCCGAGCGCGCAGCCAAGGGCTACACCTCGGCGTGGCTGCACCACAAGGGGCGCAACAAGCATCATCTGGAATACTGGATCGATTACAGCACCACCAAGACCGGCCTGACCGGCATGAAGATCCCCCTGCGCTACGTCTGCGAGATGGTGTGCGACCGGGTGGCGGCAAGCCAGATCTATCTGGGCGATAAGTACACCGATGCCTCCGCGTGGGAGTACTACCAGCGCAGCAAGGATCACTACCTGATGCACCCGGAGACCCGGGCGCTGCTGGAAAAGCTGCTGTGCATGGTGCGGGACCTTGGACGGGAGCGCACCTTTGCCTACATGAAATTCCTGCGCGGGTGTGAAGATAACGATTAAATAAAATCAAGGAGGCATTGCAATGAAACGTTTCAAAAAAGTTCTGGCACTTGTTCTGGCCGGTGTTCTGGCACTGGCAATGCTGACCGCCTGCGATGGCACCACCGACCCGGATAAGATCATGCCGGACGATGGCACGGTCGAAGTGGTTATGACGATCAATAATACCGCAGCTAATAAGGGCCTGGGTCAGGTGTATTACAGTGCAAAGTACAGCGAGATCACAAAAGAACTGCTGAACAACTGGCTGGAAAACCGTGAGAAGTCCGTTACTTACGCAGAAGAGTATCAGAAAATTGTCGCAAAAATGGGCGGCAATGCGAAGATCGTAGTTGGCCTGACGGATAAAAATGTGATTCCTGGTCTGACAAGTGGCAACCCGGCGGTGAAGGGCAGTGCCAAGTATGATGTGCTGTTCAAAGATACCAGCGCATACAATCTGGCAGACAGAATCGGTGTAGCCTTTGTAAAAACAGAAAACAGTGCTGGTTTGACAACGACTTATCAGCTGGTCTGCCTGTTTGACGTGAACTGAGTGGTCCCCGATACAGAGGAAAAAACCATAAAGCATAAAGATCCCCCGGAGGGCGGCGCGGCCGCTTTCCGGGGGATCTTGTTTGTCAGAGAAACTGCTTACTGCTCGTTCTCGTAGATCTTAATATAGTGGGGGGCGTTTCTGTCCTGCACAAAGAGAAGCGTGCAGGTGAGTGCGGCGGCTAAGAACGTGAAGATGGCAAGCAGAGCTTTGAGAACTTTCATGGTATCCGATCCTCCTTGGCGGGCATGGCCCGGTCGTTCAAATGCGGAGCAGGGGACGTTCCGCAGGGTCATTAGCAACAGTATACCATAATCCCGGTAGAAAGGCAAACGGTAGTAAAGTTGCGTGAAGTTGGTGGTTGTTAATAAAAAAACAATTGGTTAGATACGACTAATCGTTAAAAATGGCAAAGAAAATTGAGGAAATTGCATCATTTTGGTGCTGTTGTCGTTGAACTTCCGGCTGTAAAATGATACAATAACTGTGTTAAGCAGCTGCTGTCCCTGCCGCAGTGCGCCCGCATGAGGGCAGGGGTGGCAATTCAAGCAGAATGGGGGATTTATTCCATGTTGAACAAGCTGAAACGTGCGGCGCTTGGCGCGCATACGCCGCATGACAAGGCAACCGCTGCAAGCAAACCAGTTCCGATGCCTCTGCCCGCGCAGGTACGCATCCTGATGAGCCAGCACATCGGCGCTCCGGCGAAAGCCCTGGTCAAAAAGGGCGACGAAGTGTTTGTTGGCACCAAGATCGGCGAGGCAGGCGGTTTTGTCTCTGCAAATATCCACTCCAGTGTTTCTGGCACTGTGGCCGCTGTGGAACCCTTCCGTCT
>SKEU01001312.1_pt1 | contig 12643 bp, 12 predicted proteins | sample 4819571 | NCBI WGS metagenome assembly SKEU01 (sample SAMN11008801, study PRJNA524170) | human gut metagenome | biome: Human fecal sample; material: Feces; isolation source: fecal sample from pouch patient p8, p16 | host: Homo sapiens | place: Israel: Tel-Aviv | collected 2015-06-23
GGATTTAGGGCTTGGGTATAGGGTAAGGACCCCCTCTTCGCAAGAGGGGGACAGGGGAGTCGAAACAATACAATAATTAATAAGGATCTTACGTTATGAACATAGAAGAAAAAAAGGCAGGTAAGGAAGCAGAATCATTTTGTGTGTTGTAATGTTTAGTCATAAGCCAAGTATAGGTTAATAAATGCATTTTTTCTCTTAAATCCTTGGTGGTTATGAAATAAAATCGTACTTTTGTCGCTATATTAGCAATAAAAATGTATGATTATGGCAAACGACAATAATATACAGCCTGTGGCTGATGATTCTCAGATAGTGCTCTATCAACCAGATGAAAGCATTTCTCTTCAAGTAAAAATAGAAGAAGATACGGTATGGCTTACGCAAGCTCAAATGGTTGAACTTTTTGGTTCTAGTAAAGCTAATATTAGTGAGCACATTACTAATATTTATCAGCAAGGAGAATTGATGCAGTCAGCAACTGTTCGGAAATTCCGAACAGTTAGAAAAGAAGGCAATCGTATGGTTACACGTAATATGGATTACTATAATCTTGATATGATTATATCCGTCGGCTTTCGTGTAAATAGTCATCAAGGTATTCGCTTTCGTCAATGGGCAAACAATGTTTTGAAGGAATATCTTCTTCGTGGATATGCAGTACATCAGCAAATGCTTCAAATGGAGCAACGTATTGACAGCAAACTTATGTTGCAGCATGATGAGATGCAACGAATAAAGGATACCCAAGCTAAGCAGCAACAGCAGCTTGACTTCTTTATTCGGACCTCCACCCCTCCTGCAGAGATGGTCTTCTTCGAAGGTGATTTCTACACAGCAAGAGTTGCTTTGGAGAACTTAGTTCGTACAGCCAATCATCGGGTAATCATCATAGATGGCTATGTTTCATCGCTAACTCTTCCCCAACAATCATATAGATATCAGAAAATGGCGTAATGAGTCTCATGACCGCTGGCTTATCATAGATGATAGCCTCTATCACTGTGGTCATTCATTAAATGCCAATGGCGGTCATAAAATTTCCGCTATAACTCTGATGGGAACCTCCCCAGAGGTAATCCTGTCAAAAGTAGAATAAACAATATTCCTCATTCGAGCGACGACCAGTGCAGAGCGATACTGCAATGAGGAACAATTCTGGCTGTCCCAGTCAGCAAGCTATAGTAAGGCGGTCCCATCCCGCAAAAACTGGCGAAGACCTTTGATTGGTCCGCCAACCTTATAGCGTAGCGGTTCCGAGCACCAGAGGGCGGTTACATCCCCGCTTCCTGAGGAAGAGGGGCTTGGGGAGAAAGTGGAGCCCTCTTTGGCTAAAGAGGGACGGGGTAATTCGAAAAAATCTTATGTAAGAACTTAAGTTAGAATAATGAATATAATCAAAACCGATATAGATGGCGTACTCATTATTGAGCCACGCCTCTTCCGTGATGCTCGCGGCTACTTCTTCGAGAGCTTCAGCGAGCGAGAGTTTGAAGAAAAGGTAGCCCCAATCTTAGGTCACAGTGTTCACTTTTGCCAAGACAATGAGTCTATGAGTAGCTATGGCGTGATGCGAGGCTTGCACTTCCAGCACCCACCATATACTCAAAGCAAGTTAGTACGCTGCGTAAAAGGCAGAGTCCTAGATGTCGCCGTAGATATTCGCAAAGGTTCACCAACCTATGGCAAGCATGTGGCTGTAGAGTTAACCGAAGACAATCATCGCCAGTTCTTCATCCCAAAGGGCTTTGCTCATGGTTTCGCCGTTCTCTCAGAAACAGCAGTCTTCCAGTACAAGTGTGATAATTTCTATCATCCTGAGGCAGATGGAGGCATCAGCATTCTTGATGATTCCCTCGGTATCGATTGGAAAATCCCAACCGAGCATGCCAATCTCTCCGAAAAAGATACGAAGCATGCGATGCTGAAAGATTTCGATTCACCATTCGATATCACCGTAGATTTCTACAAGTAATTGGTCAGAGTTGAAAAAACTCCTCCCAAAATTTGGTAGTTTCATCAAAAACCCTTATATTTGCAGGCAGAATTAAATATAGAAGTTATGGCACAGTTAACATTACAGGTAGAAAGTCCATCTTTGTTGGAGCAATTAAAGACAGTCCTCTCTCTTATGAGAGGCGTTAAAATAGTTTCAGACTCCCCTATTTCAAGGAGTGCTGCTTTGGAAGATGTTCCAAACGCAGAAACTTTGGCTGCAATGAAAGAGGCAGAGAGTGGTCATGATGCAGGAGTAGTTCGAGTAGATAGCTTAGAAAGTTTCATGGCATCAATGGAGGAATAGAGTTTATGAAAGAAATTCGAAAGACCTCGCAGTTTAAGAAAGATTACAAGCGTTTTAAGAATGATAAAGAATTTGTAGAAACGCTTATGGGGATAGTTAAGCTTTTAGCAGAAGGCAATCAGATACCGGAAGAATATAATCCTCATCCTTTGAAAGGTAACTGGAAGAACTATATGGAATGCCATATAGAGAATGATACACTTTTGATTTGGTTTGATAAGAACAATAACGCAATAGAATTAGTTCGTTTAGGTTCGCATTCTGAATTATTTGGTAAAGGACGTAAGCGCTGATCTTTGCAGTCATTCCTTAAATGCCAATGGCGGTCATAAGATTTCCGCCATAACCCTGATGGGCACCTCTCCAGAGGTAATCCTCTCAAAAGTAGAATAAAAATAATATTCCTCATTCGAGCGACGACAAGTGCAGAGCGATACTGCAATGAGGAACCAAATATAACATCATGAAATCTTATTTCTCAATAAAGCCTGGAGCAACCTTCTTTTTAGGTAGCTCCCGCACCCTCGTCTATCATAAAGACGATGTCGAGATCATTTACAAGACCAAGACACCATCCGGCAAAACCTACTACGCCCATGTCTATTTGATGTTGGGCGGAGAAAACTCCGTTACTCTTTATGCCGATTGGGGTGATTATTTTTTGCATCTTTCAAGCATCAAAGACCAGGGGCATTTCTTTGGTATAATGAAGCGTCCGTGCCCAACCTTTGTCCAGATATGGCAAAGCGAGCATCCCGACAATATATTTGTTATGTCTGCCAATGCCGGTCAAACCATGGGTTTAGGAATGGATATCGAGAACGTAGATTATCGCAATCTCGCTCCAACTTACCTTCCTTTCCATCCGTTGGTAGAGTTAGGTCTAGACAAGTTCCTAGATGCTGTCAATAAACTATATGTAGAACTCAATTCCCATTGTCCTCTGAAACTCTGGAAAGACCGTCTAGTAGCTGTATGGGGACAGGAAACATTATAATGTTATGATAGCAATTGGAAAACCATGAATGGCACATGCTGATGCCGTCAGAGTTAACCAAAGCCTTATCCACCAGTCTCAACTTCTATTTGGATATGGCCAACAAAGGCGTCAAAGCCCCATCTGCCAAGCAACTCCGAATGATGTCCGCCTTAGGTCAATTCTTTGGTGGTAAGGGGCTTTAGTGATTTGCCATCGTCGAGTCTAAAAGTCACATCAGGCATGTTTTTATTAAAGAAATATTTAATATGAAAGCAATAGGATTTAGTAATTTTAGGAAGTTTAAGGATTTTCCTATTTTAGAATTTGGGGATGTAACAATATTTGTAGGTGGTAATAATGCCGGTAAATCTACGGTAGTAAAAGCCATAGTTACAGTACTAACTTATTTGAAAGAAGCGCAATTCGATGTCTTAGGCAACAAAAGTTCTATTTTAGATAATAATTTCTATTTTAACAGAAATCCCTATGCTCATGTCGGTACTTTCAAACGTGCATTATGTAATGAGGCTGATGAGGATATTATAAAGTTTTATCTCCAAATAGAAGAACTTTGTATTGATATCGAACTGATTGGTGATAGAAATGATGAACATGCAGTATCTGCACATGTGAATCGTTTGAAGATAAAAGATAATCGTAGTGCTATTTGCTTTGACTTCAAATTTAATGAAAATATAGTTGAAATAAGACTTCATAATAATATTCGATTATTTGAAGATAATGAAGATTTTATCAGACGATATGAGGATATAAAGAGTAAAAGAAGTCTTAATTACAAAAGAGATATTCGGACTGATTTTAAAAACAGAATGTTTTATAGTCAGTATCCTTTGGTTGAAAAAGATGAAGTTTATACATTTAGTTTAACTGATGTTTGTGATAATCGTATGATTGGGGGACCACTGATTTCAGGATTGATCTTTAATATTTACTCTTATGTAGAATCAAAATATGAGCGTGAAGAAGGTGAGAATAATGTGCAGTTATATTCATTCTACAAAATAATTCCATATATAACTCGATTGATGCGTAGAATAGACCAAATTCTACGTTTTTCTCCTGTTGTCGAATATCTTTATGCTCATTCTGCCTCACAAATGGTCCTTTATAATTCAATGGATACAAAAGATTTTTTAGTGCAAACAATTCATAAGTTTGCAACTATGAGATTTCCCAAAGATAGTGTGCCATATGAATTTGTAAAAAAATGGATGAAAAGTTTTGGTATAGGTACTGATTTTGAAATTAAATCTATTGGTGGTGAAGCCCATACGGTTGAAATTAAGGAAACTGAAGATAAAATAATTCCGCTTGCAGACAAAGGTATGGGATCTATACAGATAATGATATTACTTCTTAGGTTAGCTATTGATGTATATGAAAAAAATTCAAGTAGAATTCAGAGGAACACACCAGTAACAATACTGGTTGAAGAACCGGAACAGAATCTTCATCCTAAGATTCAGAGTATGTTGATGGATTTTTTCTATAGCGTAAGCGTTCAGTATAAAATACGTTTTATAATAGAAACTCATTCTGAATATCTAGTTCGCAGGTCTCAATATGTCATTGCCAATAATCGATATTTAAATCAAGTTGAACTTGATGAAAAATGTCCAATCAAAGTTTACTATTTTCCGGAAAATGGCGTACCTAGAGAAATGAAGTATAGTATTAATGGTAGATTTAAAACTTCATTTGATTCTGGTTTTTTTGATGAATCGTCAAAAGCTTCGTTAATTCTTTCAAGGATGGAACGAGAATTTAAAAAGCAATAGTATTATGAAAATCTTCTTAACAACAGAAATTTTACAGCTAATCTTTCTGTTTCAAGATGAATATCCTAATTTGAATAAAATTTTGTATGATAAGTCTACTCTTATTCTGGATGTTGATGATGTAGAACTAGATTCAATATTAGACGATTCAGAGAATGATATTACAAAGGTTTTGCTGGGTTATGATTTGGATCATGAAGCCCATAAAGGCATAATTGATACATTTAAAAATAATGCAAAATCTATGATGGATATTCCTAGAGCAATGTTCTTCTTAGATATAGATGATGATACTGCAAAGAAATGGAGAATTCAATATGGTATATTAGTTATAAGTACAAATAATATTGATGATTCAATATTTGATAAAGGTGTATTTCGTTGTAGATTAGACGCTTCATTTTTGGAAGGAGGATCTGTACAATCTAATTGGTTGAAATTATTACAGGGTATGGAGATGTTGCCTTCTAATAGTCTTGTCATTTCTGATTCTTATTTATTTAGTACATCTAATGTAAAAATAGAAGATTGTATCCGTAATATTGAAGGTCTTCTTGATGCGGTACTTCCTTATACTTTTGATGATACATATCATATTGTATTATTTACAGAACCAATATCAATAGACAATAAAAAAATAGAGCAGGCCATGGGGGATATTAAAGCTTTTATCTGTTCTAAAAGATCTTATAATATAGTATTAGAAGCTGTATTTTACAAATCGTTGCATCAGCGTAAACTCATAAGTAATTATAATGTTATTTTATTTGATAAGGGTATAGTGGCATTGAAAGAAAAAAATAATATGAGTCAAGCAGTTGGGACTAATTATATACAATGTTCTACTATTTATGAAAATGCTTGCAACTCTTTGGGACAAAGCGATTATGATATTACAACAAAAGACTTGCAAGATTTGTTGGGATGGTATAATGAATGCAAATTACTATGTAATAGCAAAATAAAAGATACGAGTAAGAAAATACTAGGAACAAATAATAAGGATAAAACTTTGAATAACAGATTAATGAATTGTTTGTAAGAATATTATTTATATATAATAATCTGTAGTCTCCATGCGGTCCCATCCCGCACAATATGGCGAAGACCTTTGATGGTCCGCCAACCTTGTAGCGTAGCGGTTCCGAGCACCGGAGGGCGGTTACATCCTCTCGTTCCTGAGGAAAGAGAGGCTTGGTGAAAAAGGTGGAGCTCTCCTTGCAGGAGAGACGGAGAGGTAGAAAAACCTCCTTCTTTAACGGTAAGGAAGGACGGGTAGGTTTTCGACCAGTGTTATTGATCAATAAATAATAATAATATGAAAGGAATCGTATTAGCAGGTGGAAGCGGAACACGCTTGTACCCCATCACAAAGGGTATCAGCAAACAGCTGATACCAATCTTTGATAAGCCGATGATATACTACCCAATATCAGTATTGATGTTGGCAGGTATCCGTGAGATACTCATTATTTCAACACCATTTGATTTGCCAGGCTTCAAACGCCTCTTAGGCGATGGAAGTCAGTTAGGTGTGAAGTTCGAGTATGCAGAGCAGCCATCACCAGATGGCTTAGCCCAAGCTTTCATTATCGGAGAGAAATTCATTGGTAATGATTCCGCTTGCCTCGTATTAGGCGATAATATCTTCTATGGTGCAGGATTAAATCAGATGCTGCATCAGGCAGTAGTAGATGCTGAACAGAATAACAAGGCTACCGTTTTTGGCTATCGTGTAAGTGATCCGGAGCGATATGGAGTTGCTGAGTTTGATGAGCAAGGCAATTGCCTGAGCATTGAAGAGAAGCCTGAAGATCCAAAGAGCAACTATGCAGTGGTAGGCTTGTACTTCTATCCTAACAAGGTGGTAGATGTAGCTAAGCATATCAAGCCATCCGCTCGTGGTGAGTTGGAAATCACCACCGTAAATCAGGAGTTCCTGAAGGATAAGCAGCTGAAGGTACAGACCATGGCAAGAGGATTTGCCTGGCTCGATACCGGAACTCATGATTCTCTTTCTGAAGCATCCACCTTTATTGAGGTCCTGGAGAAGCGCCAGGGCTTGAAGGTGGCTTGCTTGGAAGGTATCGCATACCGCCAAGGTTGGATTACCGCAGAACAGTTGAGAGAGAATGCTCAGCCTATGCTGAAGAATGACTATGGCAAGTATCTCCTTTCAATACTTGAAGAGAAAGATCTAACATTAAAAAAGAATTTAGAATTTTAGCAGGAAATAATTATGGCAGGTGAAATGCCTGGGGCTTATTTTATAAGCTACTTTTCGGCTCTTGGTATGGAGCCTGCCTTTCTTAAAATATAAAACGATGAATATAATCAAAACTGAAATAGAAGGCGTTCTCATTATAGAGCCACGCCTCTTCCGCGACTCTCGTGGTTACTTCTTCGAGAGCTTCAGCGAGCGAGAGTTTGAAGAGAAGGTTTCCCCGATCCTGGGACACAGTGTTCACTTCTGCCAAGACAATGAGTCAATGAGCAGTTATGGTGTGATGCGAGGCTTGCACTTCCAGCGCCCACCTTATACCCAGAGCAAGCTGGTACGCTGCGTAAAAGGTAGAGTACTTGATGTCGCAGTAGATATTCGTAAAGGATCACCAACCTATGGCAAGCATGTGGCTGTAGAACTGACAGAAGACAATCATCGTCAGTTCTTCATACCAAAGGGCTTTGCTCATGGCTTCGCCGTTCTCTCAGAAACAGCAGTCTTCCAATACAAGTGTGATAACTTCTATCATCCAGAGGCAGATGGCGGTATCAGCATCCTCGATGATACCCTCGGTATTGATTGGAAAATCCCAACAGAACATGCCAATCTCTCAGAGAAGGATACGAAGCATGCCATGCTGAAAGACTTTGAATCTCCATTCGATATCAATGTAGATTTATACAAATAAGTTTCTTATGGCTGATAAAGAATTTTTAGAGCGAATGCTCTCGATGCTCCCAGAAGAGTTTCAAGACATTTACGATGATACGATTCCTGAGGCAAAGGAGATACGCAAGAAGATGGGGAAGAAGGTTTCTTCCGTAAAGTCCTATTCCTGTGCCATGCCGATGTTTGAAGATATTCGTAAGCTCAATTACAAGGGGCAAGCCAAGGTCTGCAAGACCTTTCATCAGTACTTAAAGAAGAATCCTAATGTGGTATCCTTCTTTCTCGATCGTTTCGAGGAAACTTATTCTCGAATCAATATGAAAGACTTGGAAGACTCCATTGAATGGATAGGCTATGCCGTTAATGATATGGACAACACCATTTCTGAGATTGACTATAACGACCCTATGACTTTCTTCGATATAGAGAAGCTGATGGGAAAGGTACTCAGTAAGGAACTGAAGAGTAATTCTCTAGAGTAAATTCTGAAAGCAGCTACTGATGACATATCCTCAGAAAATATGCCATTTGCGCAGTTTCAAAGATAATTCATTTATAAATATTTTCTTATGCATCTTCAAAAATGGATTGAACACTCTTATGCGGACTACTATACCATGTTCATCAATTCTTGGATACCATTTAATGCATGGTATCAAGAAACTTATTATGACGAGCAGACTTGTAAAACTGATAAACTAATGGTTGAACAAGTCAAAAACAATGATAATAAGTATAAGAACAAGCTGAAGAACCTGCTGGAAGGTAGAGGTATAGGAGAGGAAATTGCTGAATTTCGCTTTCATTTGTCCCAGCTTTACAGCCAACTTGAAAGTCATACGATTCCGAATGGAACAAACCGTTTGTCTTTTCATACAATTTGGGCTGTTGATTCAAATTTAGATAGTTATACATTATGTAATGGTACTTATTCTTACAAGATTCAAAAGATTGCAGGTGCTGCAAGAGGTGCAAAGCAATACAAAATAGAAGTAATCAACAGAAATAGCAGTGTAACAACAGATGTTATCGAATTATTTAAAAAAGATCTCAATGAGTTGGAGGCGAATGCCAGTTTTGTAGCACTGTCGACAGATACGAAGAAAGCCAAGGTTCGAGAATGTCTTTCACATATTCTACGACATAAGCCTGCAAATTTTGTAAAGCCTGCAACCGCCTCAGGTCGAAAACCTGCGCACAGCATAGTTATAGATGAGAGCACTCCACTTTATCTTTCAGATGATATAAATTTGGATGCCCAAGCTATAATACAGTTGATATACCAATTGCGCTGCATCATATTTCATGGAGAATTGGAGCCAACTTTGGCTAATATGCCAATTTATGAACATCTGTACCACGTTCAGAAAATATTAATAAAAGAACTTGTTTGATTATGACACATATAGCTAATCATATTGAGGCTAAAGATAAGCAACTTATTGACATCTTGACCAATAATCGTTTCAAGATAGATGTTTTTCAACGAGAGTATCGGTGGAAACGTAACCATATAGAAGCTCTTATAAGTGATTTGTATTCCAACTTTATGGTTAATTACCATGATGGAGCTTCTTTGGAAGATGTAGAGGGATTCGATTATTATTATATGGGACCTATCGTTTTGTGCCAAGAAGGTACTAATGGAATGTCTATTATTGATGGTCAGCAACGATTGACTTCTTTAAGTTTGTTGCTTATCTATATGAGCCATTTTCAAAGTCAATTAATGCTCCTAGAAGAAGAACAGCATGACTTCGCAGATTATCTTTACGTGAAAAAGGGAGGTAGAAAGTCGCTTGTTCTTGATGTCCCAACAAGAAATGAGGTTGTTGAACTTTTGATAGAAAAGGAAAAGACAGCCGATATATATGAGCAACTTCAACCTACGGATGAGTCTGTAGTCAACATTATTGATAGGTATGATGATATTGTCTCCCTTTTTCCTGAGGAATTAAAAGAGGTAAAAGTCTTTCCTTTATTTGCAGAATGGTTGTTGCATAATGTCACATTAGTAGAGATAAAGGCCTTTTCTTTAGATAATGCTTATATTATATTTGAGACCATGAATGACAGGGGAATGAGTTTGAACCCAACAGAAATAGTCAAGGCTTTTTTGTTGTCTAAGATGGAAAATGAGGAGCAGGCTGAGGAGATGAATAATGCTTGGAAGGATAGAATGATGGAAATCAAGGCAGTAGCTGGTGACGAGGGCGATATGATCTTTTTCCGAGCTTGGCTAAGAGCCAAGTATGCTACCACCAAGCGTTCAAAGACTGCAAATTCTGAAAATGAAGATTTTGAAAACATAGGAACGCAGTTCCACTCTTGGATGAAAGGACATCTAAAGCAGTTGTATTTAAATAAACCGAAAGACTTTTATCTATTTGTCAAGTCAGACTTCGATTTCTTCTCAAAGCTATTCTTGACGATAGCAACTATGCGTCAGGATAAAGATTCTAATATAAACTTAGTCTCAAATTATTGTATTGCTGATTCTTTATATATCCCTTTACTAATGGCTTCTATATGTAAGGTGGATGAACCGGAAACGATAAAAGATAAGATTGAGCAAGTTAATTTGTTTGTAGATAGTTTTATTAATATACGAACGTTATCTGCTCGTTCTGTAACCCAGAGTACGATTCGTGACACCATATACGACTTGGTAAAAGAGATACGGAATCTATCAACAGAAGAACTGGTGGAAGTATTGAAAACAAAATATAAGCCTTTGGATGAGTTTTATGACAATATGGTTTTAGGCAATTATTCACCAGCCTATATGCATTATTTTTTGGCAAGGATCAAGTTCAATAATCAACCCGAACTCTCTTTTGAAAGTTTACTGCGTAGCAGAAAGCATGACTCGTATGTATTATATCAGATCATTCAAAATTCTGACTATGACAATAATGAGACAAGAGATTACATAAGTAATCAGAGTAATTTAGTTTCTGTGGCCAATTATTGCTTGGTTAGAAGATATGATTTGGAGTCATTGAATTCTTTGCCAAAAGTGAAGAGGTTAAAGCTTCTAGAGGAGAAAGGTTATATAGAAAAGATCGATAAGTATATTGGAAATGATGACCTGTACTTTTGGAAACTACGCAACGATGACTTTATGAATAAGATAAAAAGTATTTGGTTGGAGTAAGTTTTATAAAACTGGTGGAAAAACTATAAACTTAAGTTTTATGTTCGTTCTGATAGATAAATTTGAAAAATCGTAACAAGGTAGCGTATGGCAAAGTATATTTTATATCGTTATCAGTTCTCTCCTATTCAAAGCAATGTTCAGTCTTTGTTTCCTGTGAACGTAGATAAAATGTCTGATGAGGAGTTGATGCAAAAGAAACAAGTTTTATTTGCATCCCTATTTGATGAAAATGTCGAACTGAAGTTTAAGAAGGGAAATAAGCGTTATAATCATAAGATGCTTTTCTGTCAAGGTGGCTTTTTTGTCTTCAAGATTGCTAATGACAAGAGCGTAAATTTGGAGGAGAACTTCACTAAATGCAAGCATGATTATTCACCAAGCTGCAATGTTATTATTGATAATCGTAAAGATATTCAAATCATTGCTGTGGAGGAGAAGAAAAATGTATTTAAATCAACAGATGTGGTTTCTTCCATCTTGCAAGATACATTCTCTAAAGACTTACAGCCATACAGACTATCTATAGCCATCAGACGAATTTATGATGAGACCGACTTTTGGACGATTGTTACTAGTAATCGTGATTCAATAGAGAAGGTACGTTTTCGATTCTCTTATCCAAATTTGCCTGCCTTAAACAAGAATGTCAAGGAGGCTATTGCGGAAGTGGCAAAATCTACTGCAAGTGGAAAATCAGAATTTACGTTGGAGGCACAAAAGGGCTCTTCCTTAAATGTTTCAGAAGAAGATACTAACTTATCTTCTCTGGTTCAAATGTCTGCTGATGGTGGTGAAGAAATCAAGATAAAAATTAAAAAACTGGCTGCATGGCAGAAAGTTGGTGACTCGTCGAAATCCATCGAAATTGAAGATTTGGACGTTACTCTATCTAATGGATTGTTTGAAAAAGCATTAGACAAACTATCTGGATGCTTCAATAAATTGTTTAGGTAATGTGTATTCCTGTTAGATATATCATATATGTAGTGCTTACCGCATGTATAGGTTATGTTTCGTCTTTATGTTCTGAAGAGAATGATTATCTTTATGGAATGAGTCGAAATTTACTTACAGTTTGTATCACTCTGGTTACACTATATACTACGATTTCTAATCTCGTCATGATGCAATTGTCAAAGTTTCATGAAGAGTCAAAAGGAAACATTCTAAAATGTTTAGAAGGTCTAAGAAGGAATATAAAGATATTAATGGGATTGATAGCATGTGATGCTTTTATTCTTATTATACTTCCCAATATTAAACTCCAGCTAGAGCAATGGCTTTGGGTACTTAATCATTATCGGTTAGTTGTAGATATGATGGTGTTCTTTACATTGTTTTATTTCTTGTATGTGATATATGACAGTACACTTGCTTTTTATACCTCAAATCCGCAATCTATAGGGTTTAGTGGGATTTTGCTTGCAAAACGACAAAATTCATTTTATTGTACATATTTCTTACACAACAGAAATGTCGCAGACACAAAATCCCCTTACCCCATAAAGCG
>SKEU01001315.1_pt1 | contig 12636 bp, 14 predicted proteins | sample 4819571 | NCBI WGS metagenome assembly SKEU01 (sample SAMN11008801, study PRJNA524170) | human gut metagenome | biome: Human fecal sample; material: Feces; isolation source: fecal sample from pouch patient p8, p16 | host: Homo sapiens | place: Israel: Tel-Aviv | collected 2015-06-23
CGCGAAGAGGGAGACGCGCTGGAAGATCATGCCGATGTCGGCGCGCAGGGCGCGAAGCTCGCTGCCACGCAGGCTCGTGACGTCGCGGCCGTCGATGACGACGGAGCCCGAGGTGGGCTGCTCGAGGAGGTTGATGCAGCGCACGAGGGTCGACTTGCCCGCTCCCGACTCGCCGATGATGCCGAAGACCTCGCCGGTGTCGATGGTGAGCGAGACGTTGTCGAGGGCCTTGACGGTGCCCGCGCTCGTCTCGAACGACTTGGATATGTTAGTAAGTGTAATCATGGTGCCAGTGAGTATACCAGCAGAACTGAAGGCCGACTGGATAAATACCCTATAAACCCGGTAGGAAAAGTCAATAATTGGCGATAGCTTCAGGCTATGGAAAAGGGTCCCTCGGGCAGCCGATGTTGTGGCTGTGTCCGAGGGACCCTATGCGCGCCCGCCGTGCGGCGGCCGTCCGTGCTGACGGGTGCCCGATGAACGTTGCCGCGGCGTTCGCCCAGCTTGGACGATGCCTCTGGTGCGGGCGGGGCCGGCGGGCGCCGGGGCGCGGGCGGGGGGGGTCTTGGTGACGCCCTTGAGGGTGCCGGTCACCTCGACGCTTTCGCCGGGCTTGAGCACCTTGGTGTCCCAGTCGGCCGGGTACTTGAGGTCCACGACCTCGCCGTCGCCGACGATGGTGGAGTCCTCGAGCTTGATGTCCTTGGTGCGGAACACCGCGCCCTGCTTCGTGTCGGGGTCGGTCTTGCTCGTGTTCGTGATGGTGAACACGATCTCCGTGTCGCCGGAGACGGTCAAAGCGTCCTTCGAATTGTCGCGGTCGCCGTTCGGCCAGCCGGACTTGCGGTCCCACTTCTGGACGTCGATGCTCGGGGTCATGTCCGGGGTGCGGGTCCACACGACGTTGGATTCGAGAGTCTTGTCGTTGTAGTGCTCCGTGAACTGATTCTCGTGGCGGTCGGTCACGGCGAGGCGCTTGCACTGGATGTAGGCGCGCCAGCCGGCCTCATGGGAGTCGTCGGACACGAGGGCCCTGTAGCGGTCGGTCGCTTCGATGGTGACGACGTTGCGGCCGTCGACGGTGGCCGCGGAGAGGGTGAAGAGGTCGCCGCCGAGCTTCGAGCTGTCGAAACCGGAGCCGGCGATCCTGTCGCCCTTGGACGCGAGGACCTCGCCGTCTGAAAGCAGGTCGCGGGTCGCGTACACGGCCCATTGGCCGGTGTATTCGTCGAAGGCCGGATCGAGGGAGTCGACGATGTCCCACTTGTCGACCTGCGGGTAGGCGCGGTTGGCCGGCAGGATGGAGCTGTCGAGCTGGTAGAGGAAGCTGCGGCCCTTGTAGATGCTCTTGCCGTTGGCGGATGCGCCGCCGACCTTCACGGTCACGTCCTTGGTCGGGTTGATCTCCTTCAGCGGGTTGGTGACGGTGTTGGTCTTGTCGCGCTTGTCGTTCGTGACCTGCGTGGCGGTGTTCTCCACCGTGTGGCCGTCCTTGCCCTTGGTGACGGTCATCGGCATGACCACCTGGTAGGTGTGGCCCAGCAGCGACTGGTCGATGCTCGGGTCCTTCAGCGGGTCGTAATCCTTGTCGGTTTTCTCGCTGTAGGCCTTCAGGTCGTCGGGTTGCGGGTCGCCGGGAACGGTCTCGCCGGTCGCGGGGATCTGGGTGTCCACGGTTTTGGCGAAGGCGTAGAGCACGCCGTCCTTGTCCTGGATGTTGAACTCGCCGGTGCGGTCCCTGCCGGTCTCGTCAAGGATCTCCACGTGCTTCGCGTCGAGGGTCAGGTACTCCTGGTCGTAGTCGTCCGTCATGCCCAAGCGCCATACCTTGTAGGCGGTGTCGGTGAGTCTGGAGGCGTCGATGTTGACGCGGTAGTACACCTTGTCGCCCAGCAGCGCGGTCTTGCCGTCGATGTTGATGGTCGGGTCCTTCTGCGTGTCCTGCTTGGAGGGCTTGATGACCGGCGGCTCGTTCTCGACCTTGTTGGACGGGGTGACGCCGTTGTTGACGGTCAGCGCGGCCTTGTTGTCGACGGTCTTGTCGGTGGGCGCGTCCTCGTTCACCTTGGCCTCGAAGCGCAGCAGCACGCGCGGGTTGGAGCCGGCCTTCCAGTTGGCGGCAACCCAGTCCTTGGCGAACGTGGCCTCGAACGAGTGGTTGGCTTCGTCCCACTGCACCTTGTAGGCGCTCTTCGGGATGATGCCGCCGGTTCCCAGGTCGGTGATCTCCAGGGTCTGCTTGTTCGCGGTGGTGTACTCGGAATAGGTGTCGCTCAGCTTGATGGCGGTCACCGAATATGCCTGGTCCGCGGGGATCTGCGGGTCCACGCGCACGGTGTATTCCACGGTCTGGCCGGGGAACACGGTCTGGGTGTCGATGCTGGACTGGTCGCCGCCCTGGGAGGATTCGGCGATGACCTGCTTGTGGATCGGGGGCACGGTCACGCAGATCTTCGGCGTGTTGGTGTCCACCGTGCTGCCGCCGACCGTCTGGCCGCCCTTGTTGTCGAGGTCGTCGCCCTTCGGGTCCGCGCACGTGTTGAGCTCGTCGCCCTCGGACTTGCCGTAGGATTCGAGCAGCTTCACGGTGTCGAAGTTCACGTCGAAGGGGATCACGACGCTGATCTGCTTCGCGGTCTTCAGGTCCTTCTGCGCGGCCTCGTAGGAGTCCTTCGCGCTGACCGTGACCTTGGTGCCCTCGGCGGTGATGTCGAACTGGTCGGTCACGTCCTTGCCGGTCTTGTTCAGGTCGTTGACGCTGGCGTTGGCCTCGTCGGTGGTGTCCTGCTCGTAGACCTTGATGTTGGAGGTGTCCTTCAGGTCGAGGATGCTATCGACGTTGGCGAAGTCGTCGGTCCACGCGATCTCGGGCACGCGGCCCAATCCTGTGGGCAGGGTGCCGGAGATGACCGCCGCCACCTCGTCGCCGAGACGGTAGTACTTGTCGTCGCCGCCCACCTTGTCGCTTTTGGTCGGATCGACGGTCAGCTGCCACTTGCCGCCGACCTTCATGGCCCACGCCTTGTTGGGGTTGGGTGTCCACACGAACACCGGCGGCTCGTTGGTCGGTCGGGTCTCGTTGTTCCACTTCTCGTACGCCTTGTTGGTCAGCTGGATCTTCTTGCCCTCGGTGGCACCCTTTTTGATGGTGCCCGTCAGGTAGAACCTGACCTTGCTCGCGCTGTTCCTGAACATCGTCTTCGCGATGTACGAAGCCTTCGCGGTGGCGGTCGCGGTCCCGGCCTTCCGGTCGATCACGATATCGAACTGGTCGGTCTCGTCCTTGCCGTCGACGAACACCTTGCCGGACTTCCAGTCGATCCACTGGTTCGAACCGGTCAGATCATCGGTGATGGAATAGGATGCCAGCGGGTTGAGCAGGTGCGCGGGGATGCTGCCGTTGACGACCACGCCCACCTGGTCGCCCACGAGGAACGTCTTCTGATCGACGCCCTGCTGGTTGGTCCATTGCTTGTCCTCGGCCACGAGAGCGCCGGACTCGTCCAGCACCCACACCTTGTCCGGGGTCGGCGTGACCTTGCCCACGCTGTCGCTGTTGCCGGTCTGGCAGTCGGCCAGGCTGCCGGTGCCGTTGTCTCCGTTCCAGCACGCCACGGAACCGTCGTTGATCTCGTAGTCGCCGCCGGTGGGCTTGGCCGACTGTGGCACGTTCAGCGTGTAGAGGCCGGAATGCGGGGCGGTGGCGTGCGCCTTGACCACGCGCTTGCCATCGATGGAATCGTCGATGGAAATGTCCGCCGGCACGATGTTGCCGTTCGCGTCGGTCACGGTCACCTTGCTCACGTCGTCCTGCTCGGTGCCGCCGATCACCACGTCCCTGGTGTCGATCGTGTCGTAGATCCAGAACTTGCCGGAGGCGTTGGAATGCGCCTTGATGTGAGCCGTGTACAGCGAACCGGAGGCGATGGAGTCGTTGCCGTCCCGCACCGTGTCGCCGGCCCCGTTGGTCAGCCATTTCTCGGGCGGGGTGGTGGTCTTCTCGCCGGACTCCTTGCCGTCGTTCTCTCCCTTGTGGGAGACCGCCTCGGCCATGTTGCCCTGCTTCGCCACGTCAACGTCCCACCAGCGTTTGCCCGCAGGCCACGACTCCCACGAGGCGTCCATTTCCTTGAAGGACGCGCTCACTGTGGCGCTGCCCTTGTTGGATGCGGTGAACTGCTTCGTCACCGTCTTCTCGGTGCCGTCGATGCCGCGCCAGTGCAGGGTCGCGGTGCCGTTCACGTTCTCGGTCTTCGACCCGTCGGTGGACAGGGTGATCGTGTCCGAGGCGTCCTTGGTGTCGCCCGACTGGCCCGACATCTCCGCAGCCTGCGTGCTGATGCTCAGGTGATATGAGGGCGGCGCGGGCTGGTACTTGTCCAAAACGATCACCACGATCGACGGCTTCGAGGAAGCCTCCACATTACGGCGCATGATCGCATCCACGCTGTTCGACGGATCATCATCGAACGGATTGGATGTCAGATATACGGTGCTGCCGTACTGGTATGTTCTTGGAGCTACGTAGGTGTTCCAGTTGTCGTACCAGCCACCGGTCCCGGTCGGCGAAGCCACGCCGGACCCGTTGTAGATGTAGTTGCCGCCGATGACGGCTGGCACCGCGCCGACCGCGACCACTCGGCAGTCGCCGTTGCCCTCGCCGGGGTGACGCCGCTGGAAACCGGTCTCGCATTCCGTGCGGGCCTGGTCCAATGCGGCCTGCGCCTTGGTGATGCCGTTGCCCTCCAAAGTGACGCCGGCATTGTTCATGGCGGCGCGCACCGAATCAAGACTCGTGGCCGGGCCCCATGCGCCCGAAGCGTCGTCCTTGTACTGCCAGAATTGCACCGCGTCCAGGTTGCCGCCCGTGCCGGGCTGGTTGCCGCCGCCACCGCCCGCGAACGCGGTCGATGCGACGACGCCGCCGGCACCAAGCGTGGCGATCGCGGCCAACGCGGCGACGCCGGCTTTCATCTTCCTACTAAAGTTCATGTAAATGAACCTCCGTTAACCTTGTCTGTTCATCCCCTCCCTTCAAACTTTCCGGTCATGGCCCCGCCGCCTCTTTTTTCAAGGGGTGGCGGGGCTTCCGACCGCAGGAATAACGGGAGGTAGCCACCGGATGATCCGGCAGCCACCAACAAGCCTCACAGGCGACACGCCGAGCCACGGAGCATGGCGTCTACAAAATTCCAGGAATATTTCCCGGCAACACGGATACACGGGAATGCGGGGACACGGGTTCACGGGGAAATGGGTTTCCTTTGCGGAATCCATGGAAAAGGCCCGTACCGGTTTCCCGATACGAGCCATAATCAGTCAATCGTCGATCAGTGATGGTAGTAGCCGTCATACTTGCCGGTGCAGCTGTTGCCGCAGCCGTAAGCGCCGTTGAGGTTCGGCTTTGGGGCGGCGGCGGCCGGGCCGGAGCCGGACGTGGAGCCGGAGCCGGTGCCGCCCGATGTGGTGCCACGGTATGTGTTGGAGCCGGAAGTGGAGCCTTCCGTGCGCCTGTACGCGCCGCCGGAGTAGGAGGAGCCGCCGTTGTAGGTGGATTGGGCCTGCGCCTGAGCCTGGGCTGCCGCTGCTGCCGCTGCGGCGGCTTGCGCATCCGCGTCCGTCTTTGCCTGGACGCTCGCGTTCACGCCATTGATGGCATCCTCCACCGTCTTGCGCGCCCCGTCGATCTTCGCCGGATCGTTCCCGTCCTTCAGCCCGTTCGCCGCGTCGATGGCGTTCGACAATGCGTCGCGGGTGGCGTTGTCCGCGACCTTGCCGTCCGAATCCGCAAGCAGCTTCGACGCCTCGTCCAGCTTCGCCGTCAGATTCGTTTTCGCGTCATCCAGCCTCTTCGCGGCCTTGGATTCGGTGACGGCCCTCACCGCCTTCGACAGGCTCTGTTCGTGGGTCTTGTACCAGTCGGCCTGTTCGCCCAGCTTCACGGTGGCGGCATCCAAGCCCTTCGCGTCCTCGGCCACGCAGCCCTCGTATTCGGGTGCCGAGGCCTTGAGCTCCTTGCCCAATGATTCGACGGTCTTCGCGTCCTTGACCTGTTCGGCCTTGACGGCGGCGGCATCGGCCGCATCCCCGTTGAGCAGCGCGTTATACTCGTTGGCCTGGCTGCGCACGCCGTCGGCGGCGGTGGCGCACGCCTCCTTCGCTTCCGCGAGCTTCGCGCCACGGTACATGTTCCAGCCGACGACTCCCGCCACGACCAGCACGACCGCGCAGACGACGGCGATCAGGGGCAGCAGCCACTTCGGCCGCTTCCTTCCGTCCACGCCGCCACGGGCCTCCGCAACGTTTGCGGCAGCGGTTTCGACGGGTTCGAGGGCTTCCGTCTTGTCGATCTCGTTCTCGGGGTTCATTGTCGTTCTCCTTGTTTTGATTGTCGTCTCAATTTCGTCTCTCATCGCAGCGTCTCCCGCGCGATGTCGAGTAGCCGCTCGTCGCGGCCGGGTTGGGCGTCCGCTGTGTGGGGGAGCCAGTCCTGATCGACGTCGAGGGTCAGGTCATCGAAGGCCTGTTGCCCGTCGTCGCGGCCCAGCAGGCCGCGTAGCCTGAACGTCTCGTTCATGTGCTGTCCGTCCCATTCGATGCGCCGGGCGTACAGCAGGAAATCCAGAGTAAGGAACCCCGGCCCGGCCTTGTCCACCTGCACGTACCGGGAGCGCGTCGGCGCGAGCCTCACCCGCGGCACGCCTTTCAGCCGTTCGTGCAACGGACTGCCCGGCACGATGTAGCGTTTGACCAGGTTCTGTCCGCCGGCCGCGAAGAACAGCATCTGCGGCAGATTGCCGTAGGTCGCGTCGTAATAGCGCCATCCCTGGTCGTCCCGCCATCTGCGAAGCATGTCACGGGCGGCCCCCGGCCCCAGATGGATGCCGGAGAACCGTTCCCACGCCAGCGTCACCCGGTCGAACTCGCCGCGCATGAGACCATACAGGGCCCGACCTGTCGGATCCTTCGGATGACGTCTCGCTCGGGTGTCCGTCCGATGGTTCGGATCCGCATACGGGCAGTGCAGATAGGCGTCCTCGTCGTAGCGGCACAGGCCCGGCACGTCGCCCCGGTGGTGCCGCCCGTAGGGCCGGCGCGCACGGCTTTCCTCCTGCCGGCGGAACAGGCCGACGATCTGGATGGGATTGTCGCACAGCGGGCACACCGCGTAGTAGGACGGCCCCGTGTCGCCGTCACGACGCCACGGGGCCACGCCGCCGGTGCACCCCATGTATGACTCCTGGCTGATCACGATGCTTTCCGCCCTTCCCGGCCATGCCTTGAACACATCCATAGTCGGCCCCCCTCGCCGCGCATCGTCGTCATCGATACCTCCTGTTGATATTAACCCACCAATCCGCCGGCAGCTCGGGCACCGCGCCCTCGCGTTCGGCGAACGCGAGGCACGCGAGCACCGTGCGCAATCCCAACGGGAACTCCCGCCGTCCCTGACGCATCAGGAACGTCCAGTCCTCCACGCAGTCCTCGCAATCCGAATGATCCATGATCCCGCGACGGGCCAGCACGGCCCGCTCCTCGATGTCATCCGTCATCATCCACTCCTTCTTCCGTCTTGCTTCGCCTCGGCCCTTGCGTCCGCCGCGTCGAGGGGAGGGCAGTCATGTTCGATCCATGCCGTGAGCATGTCGCGGATGGTGGTGCCGCGTCGCACGGCCTCGGCCTTGAACCGTTTCTTGAGCTCGGGGTCGAGCTCCACCGTGATCTTGGGCAGCTTGACCGGTTTCTTGTAGTCCGTGAGCGTCGATGCCAGCATGTTCCTCGTGGTCATCGGCTTGTTGATCTCCATGATGTTGTTCCTTTCCGTGTCCCCGTATCCACGGGTTTACGTGGACACGGGTTTGCGGGTTTCCGGTTCTGCGGGTGTCAGGCGGCGAATGCGTCGCTGAGTTCCTTGGCGATAAGCCCGTAGCCCGAGGCGGACGGGAACCGGCCCTCGTCCGATGCGAGACGCATGGCCTCCTTGTACGGGATGGTCTCTTGGCATCGGGCCAGTCCGTTCTCGGCCAGGAACTCCTCGGCGTGCCTGAGGCTGCGCGTGCCGTAGCGGGTCTGGGTCAGCAGCACCGAGGAGGGCTTGTTGATCTGCCGGATGGTCTCCAGCATGCGTTCCAGGTCGATGGGGCCGGTGGTGGTGACGAGCAGCACGAGGTCGGCCGCGTCCACCGCCGCCTCCACCAGATCGGTCTGCAAGGGAGGCGTGTCGATCAGCACCCATTCCTCCTCGGCGGGCGCGGCGACGGTGAACCGGTTGACGACCTCCACCCCGAAGGGCAGTGGGCGGCCGGCCGATAGGGCCTTGTGCGCCCACAGGGTCGCCGCGCCGGACGGGTCGGCGTCGCGCACCGTCACGGTATGGCCCAGTCGGGCGAGTGCTTCGGCGGTGCCGATGGCGCTGGTGGTCTTGCCGACCCCGCCCTTGAGGTTGACGAAGGCCACCGTTTTCGTGTTCGTGGTCATTGGGATTGTTCCTTTCATTCGGGTTTCCGGCTTCCCGTGTCCACGGGTGCACGGTTCCACGGTTTGCCGCGTATACGGGTTTCCGGAATGGTTCGTCCTTATGGGGCCGGACCGGTTATCTGTATCGGATTGTCTTCAGAAGAGGGTGTCCTGCAAGGGCGGGGTGTGTGTGGCGGCGGCCGGGGCCTTCGCCTTGCCGGTCGAGCGTGTGGTGGCGCGCCATCGTTGCTGGCGTGCGTTGCGCTGCTCGGTCTTGCGGCGTTTGCATTCGCGTTCGCGTGCCGCCGCCACGATCTCGGGGTTCTCGCGGATGTACCGGGCGAGCCGCCGTTCGGCGGTCGGGTCGTCGGGGTCGAACCGGAATCCGGCCTCCTGCGCGGGCTTCAGCACCTGGCGTCGGGCCCTCAACGGCAGTCCGCCGTAGATGCCGTACTGGTCCCGGACCATGATGCCGAACGCGAGGCATTCGGCCCTGACCGGGCAGGCCTCGCAGATCCGCACCGCCGCGCGGCGCAGCTCGTATTGGGTTCGCTGGTTGGGCAGGTCGTCGGGCCCCCACATGCGGTCCGACCACGAGTCGGGGAAATCCGCGCATTCGCCTTTCAGGAACATGCCGGCACCTCCTTCGGCCCACGGCCGCCGATGAAGCCGAAACGGACGGACGCCGGCCCGGTCCCAGCCGGCTTCCGCCGCCCGAAGCCGTCGTCCTTCTCCCTGGATTCCGCGTCCAGGAAGGCGCGGCCCGCCCGCAATGCCTCCAGCACGGCATTGCGTTCGCCTTCTGCGTCGTTCGCGGGGACGCGCTTCAACAGCCGGCGCAGGGTGCGCGGTGCCTCGAACCCGTCATTGCCCGCATCGAAGTCGTAAGGGTCGAGCAGTTTCCACACGCGCCGGTCCAGGTTGTCGGGGATGCCGTAGTTCGGCACCTTCGGCGTGGATTCCGCGCTCGGCGGCTGCGCCGTTTCGCCCTTGTCGGCGATGACGCCGTGTTCGGCGAGCAGGCGACGCCCGTGGGGGGCGGCGGCCATCTGGAGGCATACCTGGTCCCAGTGCCGCGCGAGGGAGCGGGGGCCGGTGAGCGCGCGACGCCAGAAACCGTCATACGGTTTGCCGGAAGCGTCGCCCTTGTCGGTCTTGGAAGGCGGCAGCGACACCCATTCGGCCACGGCCAGCACCAGTGGCATGCCGTGGCGGGCGATCAGCCGTCGGGCGGCGTCGAGTTCGCGTTTGCCGGGCCGGGCCAACGGTTCGGGAACCGGCATCGGCGGCATGGCGCGCAGCCCGTCCGCCATCGTGCGGCACACCGCCTCCGCGTCGGAACCGGCCTCGGCGGATTCGGTGCTTGGGGGTTCGGCTCCGGCGGCGTCGGCCCATGAACCGTCCTCGCGGATTCCGTCATCGTCCGGGGAGGTCTCTCCGCTTGCGGGGAGATGCCCCGTAGGGGCAGAGGGGTTATTACGTACTAGGGACGTACTGTAGCTCACCAGGTGAGCTGGGGGTGGGGTCACAGCTGTGAACCGTGGTTCACCCGTGAGCTGGGGTTTCCCCGTGTCCCCGTCGCCATAACCACGGTCCACATGTGAGCCGGGGTTTCCCTTCGCCCTGTTTTCCGTGGAAGGCCGTCCGCCTCGGGTCGCGTCGATGTCGTTCGAGTCGAAGAAGTCGGGGTCGAGCTCCAGACGGTTCCCCAGGCACAGATCCCACACGACGGGCCGGTGCCACTCGCTGAAATGCCCGGCCTGACGTTGGTCGCCGCGACGGATCAGCCCGTTCGCTTCCAGCCATGACAGGTGGCGTTTGACCGTGCTCACGCTGCACTTGCACCACGCGGCCAGCTTCCTGTGCGTCGGATGCGCGTTGCGCCCCTCGTCGTCGGCCACGTTCGCCAGACACATCAGCACGCGAGCGGCACCGTTGTGCCTGGCGTCCACGGGCGCGAACCTGAGCGCCCAATCGACCGCGTTCACGCTCATGCGGCACCCCCTCGGCGGGAGTCTTGCAGACGTGCGCGCAGCATGGGCACGCGCGGCACGGGAACGTCGAGCATCATCGACAGGTAGAAGTCGTGGCTGCCGTCCGACGGGCAGGCCGCCAACAGGCCCGAAACGGACCCACGGGCCGGGAAGCCGCCATGACGCCCGGCACGCTCAAGCGTTTCATGCGCTCTCATGGCTCTCCTCACTCACGGAACCGGCCGACTCCTCACGCCAACGGGCCTCAAGCATGTCGCAGCGCGTGGCCGCGCGGCACAGGGCGAACGTCAGCAGACAGGACGCGGCGAGAATGATGACGACGGCGATCACGAGTATGAGGTGCATCATCGGCCCGCCCCCATTGATCGCGCGAGGGAGGCCAGCAGACGGACCGCGAGAAGCACGATGCCGACGGCCAGACGCAGGAACGGCAGCAGCAGGCCGAAACAGGCCACCGCGAGCACCACGAACAGCAGGATCACCAATTCCACCACTCATCACCCCCGCTCACCGAAGGATGCCTGAGCATCGAGAACACCGCGTCATCGCCTCTGAGGGCCTCCACGTCGCGCATCAACGCGTCGATCTCGTCGGACACCATGCCCGCACCGGCCTCGTAGCCGCGGTTGAACACGCAATCCGACGGACCGCCATGGATCAGACGACGGTTCACCGTCCGAGCCGGCGACGAAGCGTTCCGCACGTCACGAAGCGCGTCATGCCGGCCGATCAGATAGGCGACCGCCATGACCTCCCTCACGGTCATCGACGCATCCACGGACAGGGACAACAGGGACATGTAGTCCCGGAAATTCGAGCGCTCCTCGTTATCGAGGGAACGCGCGCCAACGGTCATGGTCATTGCCTCACCTCCGCGTGAAGGGACCAGAAAGCGAAATCCCAGGCATCACGCGAGTTACGGTCGCACCAGCAACCCACACAAGCCAGGCCGCAGGCCACCGGCACCAAAGCGAATCCCGGCAGAAGCAGATTCCTCGCGGCAAGCAGAATCGCCAGAAAAACCACGCACGACAATGCGGCCAGCATCGAAGCGGCAAGACCCGCCAGCTCGTAGCGCCGGGCAGAACGCCGCCAATACAGGGATTCGGAAAATGTAGACGCCATGTCCCTCGAACCATTCGCGGGGGCGTTACCATCAAAATCAGAAGTCGGCACAGCGACTTCGGTTACACTAGACATTTGTGCAGCCTCCATAATCTAAAAGGCAATGCGAACGATTCGAAGTTTGGCGACTGGGGAATCGTCCGACATTGGATGTGTTGCATACGCCCGGTTTCGATGTATCAGATCGAGACCGGGCATTTTCTTGAAATGAGAAAAACCACTAACCTCCTCTTCTACTGGGTCCAGCCATCAAGTGATTGCCTTCTCGCAAGAGGGCAGGTTATTGATGCCAAGAACGAAATCAGCGGAAAGTCCGTAGTGGTCATAAAGAAACAGCAAGTCCTTCTGCTGCCAGCCCAAATGCCCGTTCTCTTTCTGAGAAAGAGTGGAAGCGGATTGGCCCATGTCGGCAGCAAGGGCAGCCTGAGTCACATCGTGATCCTTCCTCCACTGTTTCATCGGAGAAGCCATATCTACTCTTTTCCTAAAGTCTTTAGCCTAACTAATGTTTTTAGAATACACTTTGGTTTGACTAAAGTCAAATCGCAAACTAGAGTATCTTAATGAGATAAAGGTTTATTGATAGAATAGGATTAGAATATGCGTACATTATTATCCGCAGATCAGGCGAATCAGACACCCCCCGATACCTTGGGCGAATACACAGAACGTGTGCTCAACTACAATGTGGACGCCCGCCGCAAGCAGCTGAAGCGAACCCAGAAATCACTGATGCAGCCGATGGGGGTTACAAGCGAAGGGGCTGTATCTCAACGACTCAAAGGCATTACTCATTGGTCTCTGATTAGCGCGGTCAATGTTGCCCAGAGCCTCGATACAAGTATTGAAAAACTACTTGATGACAGTGCCATGAAGATGGAGATCGAACGCCAAGCGGTCGCACTGCGCGTTCAACTGGATCAAATAAATCAGATGACGGGAAACAAGAAAGCCACCGGCGACACGCCGGTGGCTTCAGGTGAGCTCCTGCGGCTGGGCTTGAACCAGCGACCGTCCGATTAACAGTCGGATGCTCTGCCAACTGAGCTACGCAGGA
>SKEU01001320.1_pt1 | contig 12605 bp, 7 predicted proteins | sample 4819571 | NCBI WGS metagenome assembly SKEU01 (sample SAMN11008801, study PRJNA524170) | human gut metagenome | biome: Human fecal sample; material: Feces; isolation source: fecal sample from pouch patient p8, p16 | host: Homo sapiens | place: Israel: Tel-Aviv | collected 2015-06-23
GTATGTGTATTCGCCGTGTCGGACGAAGTTTTGAGCGTTTTTGTTATCAGCTCGCCCACTCCGCTCTGCGGCAGGGATGAGAGATCCGCAGAAAAAGTCAGATTGCCGTAGCTGAACGTGCAGGTCGAGCCGCTGAGCTTCACTTTCAGGCCGCGAACGGTTGCCGGGGAAGTGAACTCAAGCTGAGCTTCGGTGAGCGAAGTCTGATCGTACTTTGCCTCATACTCGCGCTCGCCGTTTATGATATACAAATCGGCTGTGAACGCAGTCGGGATATCCGGCGGCCGGTCTTTGCTGTTTTTCAAAGGTGCGTTTTTGCATCCGAGAAGAGACAAAACAAGCAGCAAGCTTAAGATAAACGGAAAAGTTCGTTTCAAGCTATCACTCCAATTGCCCGTTACCTCTCCAGGGTTCGCAGCACGCGCGGCAGAGCGGCTATGCAGTCGGAGGCGAGCATCGACGAGAGCGACAGTTCGCGCGCCGCGGCATCTCCGGCGGCACCGTGGATATATGCGCCGAGCACCGCCGCATCAAACGGATACACGCCCTGAGCGAGGAGCGCTAAAATGATGCCCGAGAGCATATCTCCGCTGCCGCCCTTTGCCATGCCCTGATTGCCGGTGACGTTGATATACGCGTCACGCCTGCCCGCGCCGGCTATTACCGTGCTCGCGCCCTTGAGCAGGAGCACAACGCCGTATTCATCGGCGAAGCGGCGGGCGACATTCACCCGGTCGCGCTCGATATCGGCGATACTCATGCCGGTAAGGCGGGACATCTCGCCGGGATGCGGAGTGAGGATAACGGGAGCTTTGATATTTTTCAGTATATCTATATTTGCGGCGAGCGCATTTATGCCGTCGGCGTCTATAATCATGGGCTTTGTGCAGTTCTGCACGAGCGCCGAGACGAGTTCTTTCGTATGGAGATTGAGTCCGAGACCGCATCCGACGAGCACAGCCGAGGATTTTTCAGCCTGTTCGAGCAGCGCGGGTATCGCGCCGGACGAGAAAGTTCCCGCCTCGTTTGACGGCAGGGGCAGAAGCAATGATTCCGTGAGCTTCGGGGCTATCGCGTTATATGCGGCATCGGGAAACGCGGCAGTTACAAGACCCGCTCCGCATCTAAGCGCCGACGAGGCGGCAAGCACCGCCGCGCCCTGCATATTGCGGCTGCCGCAGATACTCAGAGCGCGCCCGAATGTGCCTTTATTCGCCATAAGGTCACGGCGCGGGAATATCTTTTTCGCCTGGGCGGGAGTCAGCACGGCGAGGGTATCGTCCTCAATGCCGTCGATTATATCGTCATCGATGCCTATTGCGACGGTTATTATTTCGCCGCAGAGCACGCGCGCGGGTTTTAATATGTGGACGGGCTTCATGCACGACACGGCTATTGTGATATCCGCTTTTATGCAGCTGCCCGGCACATCGCCGTTGTTGCTTTCGAGTCCGCTCGGGACATCGATTGAAACGACTTTTGCGGGCGAAGCGTTGACAGCCTCAAAGACCGCTCTCACCCGCTCGTCCTCTCTGTATTTATAGCCCGTGCCGAACACGGCATCGACTATCACGGCAGCAGATTCGATTGAATTTTTAGCGTTTTCCTCTCCCCAGAATAACTCCGGGACGAGCCCTGTTTCGACAGCCTTTTCGCGCATGAGTATAGAGTCCTCGGCGGTAGGCTCGCCAAACGCCTCGACAACGGCAACATTAAAGCCTGCGAGGGCGAGCTTGCGTGCGATAACAAAGCCGTCGCCGCCGTTCTTTCCCTTTCCGCAGAGGACGCATATGAGCCCGCGCGACTGCTCAAGAGAGGCAAAGCGCTCTCTTATCTCCCTTGCGCAAGCGCTGCCGGCGTTTTCCATAAGGCGCGTAAAGCTCATTCCCCTGTTTACCTGTGCCTGCTCCGCAGAGAACATCTGCGATGAAGTCAGAACTTTCATTTTGCCGCCTCCACATATGCTTTTTCATAACGCTCACTGCGGGTATTCCGCGCGAAGATAAAACAAATATCCATAATATTCCTCACTTTTATAAAACAAGGGACTGCCGCACGACAGTCCCCGATTATCATTTTGCGTCGATAACTACTTTTCCGTCCTCGACAAGAGCGCGGACTTCGCTCAGCGGAGACGAAGCGTGGTCAACGATAGCGTTGGCTATCTTATCCTCGACCTGCCGCCTGATATTGTTCCTCAGGTCGCGCGCTCCGCGCAGACCGCCCTCGGACATCGAGGCGATAAGCTTCGGCACGCTTTCATCCCACGAGAACGCGATGCCCTTGTCGCGCAGAGGCTCGACAAGCTCGGTGAGCATGAGATTCGATATCTGCTCAAGATTCTCTGGGGTCAGGTCGTTGAAGACGACTATCTCGTCAACTCTGCCGATAAACTCCGGGCGCAGGAACTCTCTGAGTGCCTTGAGCGCCTTTTCTTTATTGGCGTCGTTCTGATTCTTTGCAAAGCCCATGACACCCTCGCGGCGTTCGCTGCCAGCGTTGGAGGTCATGATGATTATCGTGTTTTCAAAGCTCACTGTTCTGCCCTGCGCATCGGTTATTCTGCCCTCGTCAAGTATCTGGAGCAGGATATTCATAACATCGGGATGCGCTTTCTCTATCTCGTCGAAGAGTATAACTGAATAGGGCTTTCTGCGGACTTTTTTGGTCAGCTGACCCGCCTCGTCATAGCCGACATAGCCGGGCGGCGAGCCGATGATACGCGAGACGGAGTGCTTCTCCATGAACTCAGACATATCAAGGCGGATAAGCGTCTCGGGAGTGTTGAACAGCTCCTGAGAGAGCAATTTTACAAGCTCGGTCTTGCCGACTCCGGTCGGTCCGACGAAGATAAACGACGACGGGCGGCGGCGCGGATTAATCTGCACTCTGCCGCGCTTTATCGCGGCGCAGACGAGTTCAACTGCCTCATCCTGACCGATAAGCTTCGCTTTGAGATGCTGTTCCATATCGGCAAGGCGGGTAAGGTCGCTCTCCATTATCTTATTTGCGGGTATGCCTGTCCAGAGCTGGATAACTCTGGCGATGTCACTCTCCGTCACCGCATTGTCGGCGGCGAGAGGCTTCAGCGCTTCGATATCTTTCTCTTTGGCGGCGATACTGCTCTTAACTTTGAGCAGACCCTCGTAGTCGGTATTCTCGGTCTCCTCCATCATCGCCTGCTGGCGGTCGTTGAGGAGCTTGAGGTCGTCCTCGGCGGTCTCGAGATCGCTGATGCTCTTGTTTCTGAGGTTCGCGCAAGTGCATGCCTCATCGAGCAGGTCGATAGCCTTATCGGGCAGGAAGCGGTCGTTTATATAGCGCTCGGAGAGCACAACCGCTCTGTGGACGAGCGAGTCGCTTATGGTGACCTTGTGAAAATTTTCGTAATAGTCCTTGATGCCGACGAGCATCTGATAGGTCTCCTCTATCGACGGCTCCTCGACTTTTATCGGCTGAAGGCGACGCTCAAGAGCGGCGTCCTTCTCGATATATTTTCTGTATTCGGTGAAGGTCGTTGCGCCGATTATCTGTATCTCGCCTCTCGAAAGGGCGGGTTTCAGGATATTCGCGGCGTTCATCGAGCCCTCCGCATCGCCTGTGCCGACGAGGTTATGCACCTCATCGATGAACAGGATTATATTGCCCTCTTTTTTGACCTCGTCTATAAGACCCTTTATACGGCTCTCGAACTGGCCTCTGAACTGAGTGCCGGCGACAAGAGCGGTGAGGTCGAGCAGGTGTATTTCCTTCTTGGCAAGCTTCGCGGGAACTTCGCCATTGGCTATGCGCAGGGCAAGTCCCTCGGCTATAGCGGTCTTGCCGACGCCGGGTTCGCCGATAAGGCAAGGGTTGTTCTTCGAGCGGCGGCAGAGAATCTGCACCGCGCGGTAAATCTCGTTATCGCGTCCGATGATGCGGTCTATTTTACCCTCGCGGGCTTTTTCCGTGAGATCCGTGCAATAGAGCGAGAGGAACTTTCTCCCCTTTTTCTTCTTGCCTTTTTTCTTTTCGCTCGGACCCTTGGCGTTGATAACGGGGATGCCGAACGGACCGACCTGGGGTTTGTTATCGTCGCTGTCGCCCTCGTCGATCTCATCCTCGCCGTCGGAGTCCTCGTCCTCTTCATCATCGTCCTGCTCGGACTGGTTCATGAAAGGAAGAGTTCCCGCGCCGCCGGGCATGAAGCCTGTTCCGTCCTCGCCGAACAGCTCATCGAACTGGTCGCTGACGGAATCCACCTCGTCCTCCGAGATGCCCATGCTCTCCATTATCTGCTTTATGGGACCTATATTCATTTCCATGGCGCATTTCATGCAGAGTCCTTCCTGCTTGGTCTCGTTGCCCTCGACCTTGGTTATGAAGAACATTGCAGGGCGTTTGCCGCACCTGGAACACATCATCTTTTTCATTTAAATAATCTCCGGGATTCTGATTTGACTTTTATCGGAACGCATGTGACTAAACACCGCTGACACGGTTCATTTGCGGATTCCGATTGTTATTTTTTGCCCTTTGCTTCCATTCTGCTCTGGTGCTTTTCCTTCACCTGTCTGTAGGTCGCGGGCATATAGCTTGCGAAAGCAACTATAGTAAGTATTGCCGAAATTATGACAAGTACCATGAGAACGGGGTCGGGCAGAGTCCAATAATTTCTGAACGCGCCTATCTCGGGGCCGAAGCCGATTATGACGAGCATAACGAGATAGAACACGAAGGTTGCGACCTTGCCGTATATCTCGGCTGCGCCGGGCTTGATGCCGCAGGCTATCATTATAGCTCCGCCGATAACCATGACCGCCTCTTTGGCGAGAAACACGAGGAATACCCAGCTGAAAGCGACCATCAGCTGATCGTTACAGCTGCGGAAAGCTATGTAGAGCATGACTGCGATAGTTATCTGAGTAAGCTTATCTGCGACGGGATCAAGTATCTTGCCGAGCTCGCTGACCTGATTGAAGCGGCGGGCGATTTTTCCGTCGAGGAAATCGCTGATGCCGGAAAGCGCGAGCATGAGCACTGCCCAGCCGATATGACCTTTATAATAGAGCACGGCGAATGCGGGTATAAGAAAGATTCTTATAAGCGAGAGCAGATTCGGGACAGTCAAACAGCCCTTAAACAGATTTTTTACCATAGTTATCCTCCTCAAATATGTTCCTCCCTGTGCGGGGACGGAAATATCAAACCGTTATCAGCCGCGAAAATATATCGGTTGAAACGATCAAACTCACGAGTTTGGATGCGCCGACTGCCGAGGCGAACTGCGTGCCGGGCGCAAAGGATGCGGCGGCATCGAGCAGCAGACAGGCAAACACGGCGACGAACACGCCCTTCAAAGCCCCGAAAACACCGCCGAGAGTGCGGTTGACGGAGCGGATAACGGGCAGTTCAAACAGCTTGCAGACAGCCTTTGCGGCAATCTGAAGAAAGAAGTCGCAGACAAAGAAAATGACGGCGAAGCTCAAAACTTTGAGCACGGCGACAGCGATAGGCTTCGCGACGCTGTCGCAGATTTCGACGGCGATATTCGACGCGCTCAGATCGACAGAGCCCGCCTTTTCGGATATCGCGGCGATATCAACGCCCATGCTCTGAGCCGCTTTGACAATGGCGGCGGGCAGAGAAGATATAACTTCCTGCACATTCTGCGAGGTGAGCTGAGCCGAGGACATATCGGGCAGCTGAGCCGCCACGGCAGTTTCAAGGCTCTTTTTTATGAACAGGTCATATATACCGCTTGCGACGGGTTCGCTCAGCCATACGGCGAGCGCAGCCGCCGCAGCGACCACGACAAGTCCTATAATAGAGCGGATAAGCCCGTTTTTGACGCCGACGAAAATGCACAGCGCAAACACTGCGACTATTAAAAAATCGACTATAAAATCCAAGACTTATCCCCCCTGTTCGCTGTTTTTTCAATTATATCACACGCTATGCACAGTGGCAAACCTTTTATTATTAAGCGGTTGTTAATTTTTTGTGATATTTGACGCATATTGTACATACACGTCGCTGCCCGCGCAAATGACCCTTTTGCCGTTTTTGCCGGCGGAGACGGTCTTTGCGGTCTCGCCGCTTGAAGATATCAACTCAACGCCGTCGTCAAACAGCACGGCGACATATTTATCGGTGCAGGTGAGCGCATAAATTTTCTTGTCGAAGCTGCGCTCGAACAGAAGCTTTGAGCGCCTGTCGAAAGCCACGACCTTCGGCTTCTCTTCGTTGGCGTATTCATAGAGCACGACGGCGCTTCTGCCCGAATCCGACGCGGACTCGTGAGCCAGAGTGTTGCTGCCGAAAGAGTAATCCTCTTTGTGACCTTTTTTCGTCACGGTCGTTTTGAAATCGGTCGAATAGGCTATTATGCTGGTGCTCGAATTATATATGACATCGAAGAGCAATGTGTTGTCATATTTTATGTCGGTGACTACCGGATTATCTTTTTTGAAATTCAGCACGACGAGGCGCGAATATGTAACGGCGTTTTCGGAGCCGACGAGTATCAGCGCGGCGCTCTTGCCGTTGGGGGCTATAGAGATGTCGAAAATCTTCTCCTGCGCACACTCCCATGCAAATATCTTTTCTAACTTGTGATTATATACGCACAGCTCGCTCTGGGCTGCGGAAGTTTTGAGCGAGAACGCTATTGTGCCGTCCTTGCCCATGGCGGCGGTATAAATTGGCGAGCCTGTGTTGCCGTCGCCCAGAATCTTGCTCGAATTCATCAAAGTGAAATCGCCGGATGTGCGGTCATAGATCAGCGCTCTGCCTTTATAGACCGCCATATCCGGGTCGGAATAGTTATGCTCGAGGCGCGCGACCTCCTTGGCGGAGGAATTGAGCACGACGACGGAATCGCGGGTCAGCAGGGCGATATTCGACTTGAACGGCGTCATATCGAGCACATCCGCCGAGCTTATTTTATATGGATATCCCGCTCCCGTGCCGGACGCGGATATCAGCTGCTTTGCCGAATCCTCGACATCGTTATACTTCATGCCGCCAAACGAACGCGCAGCGAAGAACACGACCGCGCCGACCGCAAGCAGAGTCAATATAACAATTATTATCGTCTCGCGCTTGGAATTTTTTGTTTTCTTCCTGCCGTTTTGTGTGGGTTTATTCGTCTTTTTCTTCGCAAAGAGTCCGCTTATGAGCTTCTTTGCGCTGTTTTTCTTCTTGCCCTTTTTCTCTGCCAACTTGCCGCACCCCCGTTTTTTTAGTCTTTGCCGTTATAGAAAACCTGCTCAAGGCAGAGTCCGCAGGCGGGCGCAGTCGCCCCCGCTCTGTCTCTGCTGAGCGATGAAATTATATCCGGCAGCGAATCTGCCGCTATCCTGCCCCTCGAAATATCAAGGAGCGTACCGACCATTATTCTGACCATATTATAGAGAAAGCCGTCCGCCTCGAAGTACATCAGCACTTCGTCGCCTCGGCGCACGACCTCGGCGCGGGTCAATGTGCGGACATTGTCGACCGTGCTGGCACCCGCCGCGCAGAACGCCGAAAAATCGTGGGTTCCGAGCATCTGCGACGCCTGACGATTCAAAAAATCCGCGTCGAGCGGATATTTATAGTGATAAGAATATCTCGAAATAAAAGGATTACGCTCCTGCGCGTTCCAGATTCTGTAGACATATCGCTTGCCGGAGCAGTCATAGCGCGCATGAAATTCAAACGGTACTTCGCGGCAGTCGGTCACAGCGATATCGTGCGGCAGAACGCCGTTCATCGCGCTCTTCCACTTCTCGGGCGAAAGAGACGATTCGGTGCGCATATTGCAGCAATACATATCGGCATGGACGCCGGAATCCGTGCGCGAACAGCCTATGACATTGTCGCGGACTCCGCAGATACGCTCGGAGGCATCCTGAAAGGTTTGCTGAACCGTATTCGCATTTTCCTGCACCTGCCAGCCGTGATAATCCGTGCCGTCATAGCGCAGGGTAAAGAGCAGATTCTTCAAAGCCTTCACTCCGATCAGATAAGATGCCCGAGATAATGATTGAGGACTATTACAGCAGCGAGCAGAGCGGCTGTGACACCGAGGGCGACAAAATCGCGCGCGGCGAGCTTCATCTGCTTCATGCGTGTTCTGCCCTCGCCGCCGGTGTAGCAACGGCACTCCATGGCGAACGCCAGCTCATATGCACGGCGGAACGACGAGATAAACAGAGGAATCAATATCGGTATAAGTGCCTTGGCGCGCTTTATAAGTCCGCCTGTTTCAAGATCCGCTCCGCGCGCTTTCTGCGCGTTCATTATGCGCTCGATCTCCTCGATAAGCACGGGGATAAAGCGCAGGGCGAGCGTCATTATCATGGCGAGAGTATGCACCGGCACTTTTATCACTTTCAAGGGCGAGAGCAGGCGCTCCAGCGCGTCGGTGAGCATAGTGGGCGTGGTTGTATAGGTCAGCAGCGAGCTGACGACAACGAGCAGGATTATACGCACGGTAGTGAATATCGCGGTATAAACGCCTGTGGTCGTTATGGTTATTTTCCAGAATGAGACGAGTGTCTCGCCGCCGCGATTATAGAAAACATTGATGACGGCGGTGAAGAGCATGAGAATAACGAGCGGCTTTATGCTGCGCCACATCATCTTCATCGGGACTTTTGAAAGCAGAAGAGTTGTCACGACAAAAATGAGTCCGAGCGCGAGGGAATAGAAATTTCTGCACACGAAGAGAATGACTATAAGCGCCATTGTGAGCACAAATTTCATGCGCGCATCCATGCGGTGGATGACGGAGGTGCCGGAATAATACTGGCCGATAGTGATATCGCTTATCATACCATTCCCCTCCCCTCAAAATAGCGCATGAGCTCGTCCGCGCCCTGACTTACCGTGAACACGGACGGAGAGACTTCAAAGCCCCTGTCGTGCAGCGCTCTGAATATTTTTGTTATCTGCGGAACGGTGAGTCCCATCTCCTCAAGCTCGTCCGTGCGCGAATAGACCTCGGGCACAGTGCCGAACATCGCAACGCGGGAACGGTTGAGCACAAGAACTTTATCGGCTGTTTTGGCGACATCCTCCATGCTGTGGGAGACGAGAATTACAGTGCTCCCCGTCTGCTCGCGGTATGTGCGCACAAGCGAGAGAATGACCTCTCTGCCGCGCGGGTCGAGACCTGCGGTAGGCTCATCGAGGATGAGCACTTCGGGTTCCATCGCCATAACGCCAGCTATTGCGGCGCGGCGTTTTTCGCCGCCCGAAAGATCGAACGGAGATTTTTTCAGATGCTCTTCGCTAAGTCCGACAAATTCGGCGGCGCGGCGCACGCGGCGGTCAATCTCCGCGCTGTCGAGTCCCATATTTTTCGGTCCGAACGAGATATCTTTATAAACAGTCTCTTCAAAGAGCTGATACTCAGGATACTGGAAGCAAAGCCCAACCCTGAACCTTGCGGCGCGCAGGGTGCGCTTGTCTTTATTGATATCCTCGCCGCAGAGCAGAACTCTGCCGGAATCGGGCTTCAGAAGTCCGTTGAGATGCTGAAGAAGGGTGCTCTTACCGGAGCCGGTATGACCGATTATTCCGACTATTTCGCCCTTTTCAAACTTCACGTTTATATTCTCGATAGCGGCGACGGCTCCCGCCATGCCGTTTTCATAATAGTGGGTGAGATTTTCTGTTTCAAGCACTGTCATCGGCTCACCTCCATTATTTTTGAAAGCGCCTCGATGCACTCGTCGGCGTCAAGGATATCGCCGGGCAGGTCTATCCCCTTTTCGATGAGGCGGTGACACAGCTCGGTGCTCTGCGGCACATCGAGTCCGCAGCGGCGCAGGACATCGGTCTGGGAAAACACCTCGCGCGGCGTGCCGTCGAGGCAAAGTCGCCCGGAATCTATAATTATGACGCGGTCAGCCTTGACTGCTTCGTCCATGAAATGCGTAACAAAAAGGACGGTTATGCCCATCTCGCGGTTCAAGCGGCGGACTGTATCAAATACTTCACGCCTGCCGCGTGGGTCGAGCATCGCCGTAGGTTCATCGAGCACGATGCAGCCCGTCTGCATGGCAATTATGCCGGCGATAGCCACGCGCTGCTTCTGACCGCCGGAGAGCTTATGCGGCTCACGCAGGCGGTAATCGTACATTCCGACCGCCTTGAGGGCATCGTCGACCCTGCGGCGTATCTCATCGGGGGCTACGCCGAGATTCTCGGGTCCGAACGCCACATCGTCCTCGACAATAGTCGCAACTATCTGGTTATCGGGATTCTGGAACACCATGCCGACCTTGCGGCGGATATCCGTGAGCCTGTCCTCATCCGAAGTGTCGATGCCGTCAACGGTAACTGTGCCGCTCTCGGGCACTAAAATAGCATTCGTCAGCTTCGCGAGGGTGCTCTTTCCGGAGCCGTTATGGCCGAGAACCGCGACAAATTCGCCGCGGTTGACGGTGAGGTCTATATTGCAAAGTGCCGGAGAGGGCTTGGCTTCGCCTTGCTCCTCCGGCTCATAGGTATAAGTTACATTTTTAAATTCAATAAACTTCTCGCTCATTTTTATCTTCTCCACACTGCGCTTGCGCCGCAGGGCAGGACGAGCCCCGAGGCTGTGACGGGCAGACCTATCTCATCGGAGGTCACCCTGCCGCCGAACAGCGGCGACACTGTACTGCCGAGTATATACTGCATGACGGACGCAGAAAGTCCCGTTGTGTAAGAGTTGATGAGCACCATAACGGGATCGTCCGACAGCACGGCGGTACACAGCGACGCAAAGTCATAAACCGCATCCTCAAGCTTCCAGACCTCGCCGCCCGGTCCTCTTCCGTAAGACGGCGGGTCCATGATAATAATATCGTATTTGTTGCCGCGGCGTATCTCGCGCTCGACAAACTTCATGCAGTCGTCAACGAGCCAGCGCACGGGCTCATTTGCAAGACCGCTGACTGCGGCGTTCTCCTTCGCCCAGGCGACCATGCCCTTTGAGGCATCGACATGGGTGACATGCGCGCCGGCGTTGAGAGCCGAAATCGTCGCAGCGCCCGTATAGGCGAAAAGATTCAGCACGCGCAGAGGTCTGCGCTCTTTTCTGATTATCTCGGCGGTCATATCCCAGTTGACTGCCTGCTCCGGGAAAACGCCCGTATGCTTGAAGCCCATGGGTTTGACCATAAACGAGAGATCGCCGTATTTTATCTTCCACGCATCGGGAATCTTTCTTCTGATATCCCACTTTCCGCCGCCCGAAGATGAACGGTTATAGACTGCGTGCGCCTTATACCAGAGCGGATGGGTCTTTTCTGTTTTCCAGATGACCTGGGGATCGGGTCTTATAAGTATGACATCTCCCCAGCGTTCGAGCCTCTGACCCGAAGAGCAGTCGAGCAGCTCATAATCCTTCCATTTATCGGCAACGCGCATATCTTTTCCTCTCCGGCGCGGGGTTCCGCGCTCCCGTTATATAAGTCTCTCCCTGACAACCTCGGCAATCTCGTCGCAGAGCTTTTCGATAAGTTTTTCGTCCTTGCCCTCGAGCATGACTCTGACGAGCGGCTCTGTTCCGGACACCCTGACGAGCACGCGTCCGTCCTCGCCGAGCTCAGCCTCAGCCTTGGCTATGGCTTTCTTTATCTCCTCATCGCTTGAAAAACGCACCTTGCCGATGTTGGAGACTCTGACGTTCTTGAGCACCTGCGGATAGACCTCCATGCACTTTGCAAGCTCGGAGAGCGACTTTCCGGTGCGCTTCATGGTCTGGAGCACCTGAGCGGCGGTCACTTCGCCGTCACCAGTGGTCGAATGATGCAGGAAAATGACATGTCCGGACTGCTCGCCGCCTATCGCATAGCCCTTTTCGAGCATACGCTCGAGGACATAGCGGTCGCCGACCTTCGTTATCTCACAGTGAATATCATTGTCGGCGCAGAACTTGTGGAAGCCCATGTTGCTCATGACGGTGACAACTGCCGCGTCGCCATCAAGCTCACCGCGCTCTTTCATATCCTTGGCGCAAATGGCGATTATCTTATCGCCGTCAACGACATCGCCGTTTTCATCGACTGCAAGGAGTCTGTCGGCGTCGCCGTCGAATGCGAAGCCTGCCATAAGTCCGTGCTCAACGACATATTTCTGAAGATTCTCGAGGTGAGTCGAGCCGCAGTTGTCATTGATATTGACGCCGTCCGGCTTGTTTGAGAGCACATCGCACTCAGCGCCCATCTGCATGAAGAACTCGGGAGCAGTTATGCTCGAAGAGCCGTTGGCGCAGTCGAGGGCTATCTTCATGTTGTTGAACCTGTAATCAACGGTCGAGCACAGGTGGGTTATATAATCAAAAATCGGCATTTCGGAAGTTGTGATTCTGCCGACATCGCCGCCTATTTTGACTGGCGGAACGACGGTCTCATCGAGGATTATCGCCTCGATTTCCTCCTCGAGCGCGTCGGGGAGCTTATATCCGTCGGACTTGAATATCTTTATGCCGTTATATTCGCAGGGGTTGTGCGAGGCGGAAATCATTATGCCCGCATCGTACTGATATTTCTGAACAAGGAACGCCACTGCCGGGGTCGGCACGACGCCGAGGAGCAGAACATCTGCGCCGACGGAGCAAAGACCTGCGCTGATGGCGGCCTCAAGCA
>SKEU01001337.1_pt1 | contig 12463 bp, 9 predicted proteins | sample 4819571 | NCBI WGS metagenome assembly SKEU01 (sample SAMN11008801, study PRJNA524170) | human gut metagenome | biome: Human fecal sample; material: Feces; isolation source: fecal sample from pouch patient p8, p16 | host: Homo sapiens | place: Israel: Tel-Aviv | collected 2015-06-23
GCAGATGGAGCGGGATATGGTTCGTGACCTGCAGAAAGAGAAAACCCTGGGCGGAGACTGATACAGGAAGATAAACGCTGATGACAACGGATAACACGAACACGACACGTAACGATTCACTGGCTGCACGGACCGATACCTGGTTGCAGTCGTTTCTGGTCTGGTCACCCGGACAGCGGGATATTATCAAAACGGTGGCACTGGTGCTGATGGTACTGGACCACATCAATCTGATATTCCAGCTGAAGCAGGAATGGATGTTTCTGACCGGGCGAGGAGCCTTTCCGCTTTTTGCCCTTGTGTGGGGGCTGAATCTGTCCCGTCATGCGCATATCCGGCAACCGGCCATTAACCGGCTGTGGGGATGGGGGATTATTGCTCAGTTCGCATATTATCTGGCAGGCTTTCCCTGGTATGAGGGGAACATCCTGTTTGCCTTTGCAGTGGCGGCACAGGTGCTGACGTGGTGTGAAACGCGCAGTGGGTGGCGTACAGCAGCGGCCATTCTTCTGATGGTCCTGTGGGGGCCTTTGTCCGGCACCAGTTACAGCATTGCCGGGCTGCTGATGCTGGCAGTCAGCCACCGGCTGTACCGGGCGGAAGACAGAGCGGAACGTCTGGCGCTGGTCGCCTGCCTGCTGGCCGTGATTCCGGCGCTTAACCTTGCCACCAGTGATGCCGCGGCTGCAGCCGGTCTTGTGATGACGGTGCTGACTGTTGGTCTGGTGTCGTGTACAGGAAAATCATTACCCCGTTTCTGGCCCGGGGATTTTTTCCCGACGTTCTATGCCTGTCATCTGGCTGTGCTGGGCGTTCTGGCGTTGTGACTGGTATGATACTGACGCTGATTCTGATTATTAATAAACAACATAACACAGGATATTTATGAAAATTACGGATCACAAACTCTCTGAAGGTATTGCCCTGACATTTCGTGTTCCTGAAGGAAATATAAAACATCCTTTGATTATCTTATGCCATGGGTTTTGCGGTATCAGGAATGTTCTGCTCCCTTGCTTTGCGAATGCCTTCACAGAAGCAGGATTCGCAACGATTACTTTTGATTATCGAGGATTCGGTGAGAGTGATGGAGAACGAGGGCGTCTGGTTCCTGCAATGCAGACCGAAGATATTATTTCAGTTATCAATTGGGCAGAAAAGCAGGAATGTATTGATAATCAGCGTATTGGGTTATGGGGAACATCGCTGGGAGGGGGGCATGTCTTCAGTGCAGCTGCGCAGGACCAACGCGTAAAATGTATTGTCAGCCAGCTGGCTTTTGCTGACGGTGATGTTCTGGTTACCGGAGAGATGAATGAATCGGAGAGAGCGTCTTTTCTGTCCACGCTGAATAAAATGGCAGAGAAGAAGAAAAACACCGGGAAAGAGATGTTTGTGGGGGTTACACGGGTACTAAGTGATGATGAATCGAAGGTATTCTTCGAGAAAATCAAAGCCCGGCATCCCGAAATGGATATAAAAATACCTTTCCTTACGGTCATGGAAACGTTGCAATATAAACCGGCAGAGAGTGCAGCCAGCGTCCAGTGCCCAGTTTTGGTTGTTATTGCCGGCCAGGATAGCGTTAATCCATCGGAACAGGGAAGAGCATTATATGATGCTGTTGCTTCTGGTACTAAGGAATTATACGAGGAAGCTGATGCATGCCATTATGATATTTATGAGGGCGCGTTTTTTGAACGTGTAGTAGCTGTGCAGACACAATGGTTTAAACAATATCTTTAATTGTCAGTATTTATACGTTAAAGGTCGTTGAAATTAACTTCCTGTTACGATGAGTTGTTTCAACGGCCTGCAGGGCATATTTTCACGAAGGTCAGAGTAAGCATGGCAGAGCAAAAACGACCGGTACTGACACTGAAGCGGAAAACGGAAGGAGAGACGCCTGTCCGCAGCCGGAAAACCATCATCAATGTCACCACGCCACCAAAATGGAAGGTGAAAAAGCAGAAACTGGCCGAGAAAGCAGCCCGGGAAGCAGAGCTGGCGGCAAAAAAAGCGCAGGCCAGACAGGCGCTGTCCATTTATCTGAACCTGCCCACACTGGATGAGGCCGTGAATACCCTGAAACCCTGGTGGCCGGGATTATTTGACGGTAACATGCCCCGGCTTCTGGCTTGCGGTATCCGGGACGTGTTACTGGAAGACGTGGCGCAGCGGAATATCCCGCTCTCGCATAAAAAACTGCGCAGGGCGCTGAAGGCCATCACCCGTTCAGAAAGCTATCTGTGTGCCATGAAAGCCGGTGCCTGCCGCTATAATATGGAAGGCTATGTGACAGAACATATCACACAGGAAGAAGAACAGTATGCGCAGGCGCGCCTGGAAAAGGTGCGCAGACAGAACCGGATCAAGGATGAGCTGCGGGCGATCCTGGCGGAATAAAAGAGCCCTCTGTATGACAGAGGGCAACAGCGAGAAAAAATCGGGAAAACAGAAATCCAGAGTTTTGATGGAGAAAACACCCAATCGTTCAGGGATGTTTCAGAATGTTTCTGACATAATCCGGGAGCCGGGTCAAGAGGGGGGATAAAAAATGGCTGTATCCAGTGGATTATCTGAGCACAGCGGTATTTATCGCTATCAGCGCGTGGGACGTCATGCCGTCCGTCAGGAGATTCGTGGTTTTTTCAGGGAAGCCGCTGAGGCCTGGCAGAACGCAGCCCGGCTGGCACCCTGTGAAGCATGGCGGGATTTTGCCCTGAAGAGGGCGTCTGCATGCCGGTGTAAGTGCCGATAAAAATAACCCCCGTCGCGGAGCTCCGGGGAGCAGGCTTATATGGCAGATCGTTATTATTATGGCTATTTGCATTCTGAGGTAGGATCGCAAATTTAGCTAGGAATTGAAATCCATCCCCTTTTGTGCAAAATCTGGTTGACATTCGCAGATTGACTACAGTACCGTTCCGTGCAAAAGGTGGTTGGAGTCCAAAATGAACGAATTTACGGGATCGGCAGCTTCACAGGCTGACTTTATTTGGAAGAATGCGGAAGACCTTTGGGGGGACTTCAAGCATACGGACTTTGGCAAGATCATTTTGCCGTTTACCTTGCTGCGCCGCCTGGAGTGTGCGCTGGAGCCGACCCGCGAGGCGGTGAGAGATGCGCATGACGCTTTCAAGGATGCAGATGTTGAGCTGGATACCATTCTGCGCTCAACCGCTGAATACCCCTTCTACAACACCTCTGAATACTCCCTTGGCACCCTGGGTAGCACCAAGACGCGCCGCAATCTGGAAGACTACATCGCCCTGTTTTCGGATAACGCCCGCGCTATCTTCGAGGAGTTTGAGTTTGGCAATACGGTGATCCGGCTGGAGAAAGCGGGCTTGCTGTACAAGATTTGCCAGAACTTTGCCAAGATCGACCTGCACCCGGACGTGGTGCCGGATCGGGTGATGAGTAACATCTACGAACACCTGATTCGCCGCTTTGGTGCCGAGGTCAATGAAGGGGCCGAGGACTTCATGACGCCGCGTGACATCGTTCACCTGGCGACCGCATTGCTGCTTGACCCGGATGATGCCCTGTTTGAGGCTAGCCCCGGTTTGATTCGTACTCTGTATGACCCGACCTGTGGCACGGGTGGCTTCCTCACCGATGCCATGAACCATGTGGGCGACTACGGTAACCGCGACAAGATCCCGCCAGTGCTGGTGCCGCACGGGCAGGAGCTGGAGCCGGAAACCCATGCGGTTTGTGTGGCCGGTATGCTGATCCGCCGTTTGGAGTCCGACCCTGGCCGAGATCTGTCGAAGAACATTCGTCAGGGCAGCACGCTGTCCAATGACCAGTTTGCCGGTGAGCGTTTCCACTACTGCCTGTCCAATCCGCCTTTTGGCAAGAAATGGGAGAAGGACAAAACCGCCGTCGAAGCGGAACACAAAAAAGGCGAGCTAGGCCGGTTTGGACCGGGCCTGCCGAAAATTAGCGATGGCTCCATGCTGTTTTTGATGCACCTGGCGAACAAGCTAGAACTGCCGATCAACGGCGGTGGCCGCGCCGCTATCGTGCTGTCGGGTTCGCCACTGTTTAACGGCGGTGCCGCGTCTGGCGAATCGGAAATACGCCGTTGGTTGCTGGAAGATGACCTGATTGAAGCCATTGTAGCTCTGCCAACGGATCTGTTCTTCCGCACCAATATCGCCACCTACCTGTGGATTCTGTCCAACAAGAAGCCGCCGGAGCGCAAAGGCAAGGTGCAGTTGATCAACGCCACCGACCTGTGGACTTCAATCCGCAACGAGGGCAACAAGCGCCGTATTGTCAGCGATGAGCAGCGCCGCCAGATTCTGGACATCTACGCCACAGGCGAAACCGGAGCACTTTCCCGGATGCTTGACTACCGTACCTTTGGCTACCGCCGTATCAAGGTCCTGCGCCCGCTGCGCATGACCCTGGAGCTGGATAAGGTGGGCATGGAGCGGTTGGAAGCCGAAGCTGCCTGGGAAAAGCTCTCTGACGCGCATCAGACATTCTGGCGTGAAGCCCTCAAGCCGCTGATCGGGCAAACGCAGCCCTATAGCTGGGCAGAAACCTTTGTCAGGGACGCGATCAAGTCCGATGAAGCCAGGCAGCTCAAGGTCAAATCCAGCAAGACATTGATCACCGCGCTGATCAACGCCTTTGGTCACAAAGACCCGAAAGCCGAGCCAGTCACGGATTCAAACGGCGAGCTGGTGCCAGACACAGATTTAACTGATTACGAGAACGTCCCCTATCTGGAGGACATCGACGACTACTTTGCCCGCGAAGTGCTTCCTCATGTGCCGGATGCCTGGCTGGATGAGAGCTTTACCGATGCAAGGGATGGCCAATTGGGCCGCGTTGGCTACGAGATCAACTTCAACCGCTTCTTCTACCAGTACCAGCCTCCGCGCAAGCTGCATGATATTGATGAAGACCTGAAGCAGGTAGAAGCCGAGATTGCCGCGCTACTGGCGGAGGTGGCCAGCGAATGAGCCAGTACAGAGCATATCCCGCGTATAAGGATTCCGGCGTTGAGTGGATTGGGCAGGTGCCGGAGCATTGGAAGATTGCGCAGATTAAGCGAATTTCCGCCTTGAATCCCAGGAAATCGACCTTAAGCGAGGAAAAGGATTCTCTTTGCACATTTCTCCCTATGGAAAAGCTGAGAACCAATGCTGTAACACTTGATGAAACTCGTCCTATTCATGAAGTGTATGGTGGATATAGCTATTTCTGCGATGGCGATATTCTGATCGCCAAGGTAACGCCTTGCTTCGAGAATGGAAACATAGCGGTAGCCAATGGTCTGGTTAACGGCATTGGGTTTGGCTCTACTGAAATCAATGTTCTTCGGGTAAATGGAAAGGGACATAACCGGTTTCTTTACTACCGTCTGCAAGAAGAGCAGTTCAGAACAATTGCCAAATCTGAGATGAGAGGCACTGGAGGCTTAAAGCGAGTTCCAACGGATCTGTTTGAGTCATTTACTATCGGGCTTCCCGACACTGACGAACAAGCCACCATCGCGGCCACCCTCGACCGCGAAACCGCCCGTATTGATGCGCTTGTCGAGAAGAAAACCCGCTTTATCGAGCTAATGAAGGAAAAGCGCCAGGCGCTGATTACCCATGCGGTCACCAAGGGGCTAGACCCCAACGTGAAGATGAAGGATTCCGGCGTTGAATGGATTGGGCAGGTGCCGGAGCATTGGAAGGTAGCGAGAGTCAAGCGACTGGTGTCATTGCGCAATGAACGACGAAATGATGTATCTACTGATACCATTTATATCGGACTTGAGGATGTAGAAGCAGGATCAGGGCAGTACAAGCCAACGAATGGAAGCTCTCGTCAATCAGAAGATTCAACTGTAGGCATCTTTTATGAAGGGGATGTCCTGTACGGTAAGCTGCGTCCATATTTGCGAAAAGCCATCATTTCAGAGATGGCAGGGTGCTGCTCAACAGAATTTTTGGTTCTGAGGGCTGAAAAAACAGAACCCAGATGGCTGCAAGAATGGCTTTTAACTCCTGATGTAACGCATCAAATAGAGTCAGGATGCGAGGGAGCCAAAATGCCTCGTGCAGATTGGGGGCATATCGGTTCAATTGAAGTTGTATACCCAGATCAGCCTGAGCAAGCGCAAATACTAACCACCCTCGACCGCGAAACCGCCCGTATTGATGCGTTGATTAGCAAGGTAGAGCAAAGTATTACCCTACTAAAAGAGCGCCGCTCGGCCTTTATCACCGCCGCTGTCACCGGCCAGATTGATTTGCGAGGAAAACAATAAATGCAATCAGCAGCACATCAGGAAAAACACTTCCAGCAATACATCATCGAACGGTTGGTAGATCAGGGCTGGAAGCTGGGTGATTCCAAGTTCTACGACACCGAGCGGGCGGTGTACCCCGAAGACCTAGAAAGCTGGATCAAAACCAGCGGCCAGCAGGAAAAATGGGACAAGCTGGAACGGCTCAACGGGGCCAAAACCCTTGAAGTGCTGATGGATCGCTTGGATAAAGCACTGGAGAAACAAGGCACCATGCAGGTGTTGCGCCAAGGCTTTTCCATTGCCGGTTGCGGCCTGATCGAGATGACCGAGGCCGCACCGGAAGACAAGCGCAATGCAGCAGTCATTGAGCGCTACCAGGCCAATATCCTGCGCGTGGTGCCGGAGCTGAAGTATCACCCGGCCCGTGAATTTGCCATTGATCTGGTGCTGTTTATCAACGGTCTGCCGGTGGCAACCGTCGAACTGAAGACCGACTTCACCCAGTCCTGCGAAGCGGCTATGGATCAGTACCGCAATGATCGCCTGCCGTATGACGCCCAGACCAAACGCCGAGAGCCATTGCTGACCTTCAAGCGTGGGGCGGTGGTACATTTCGCCATGTCCGACTCTGAAATCATGATGGCGACCAAGCTGGATGGAGAAAACACCTTTTTCCTGCCGTTCAATAAGGGGCGCAAGGACGAAAGCGGCACGGTACATGCGGGTAACCCGCCAGGTGAGATTAAGGCCGATGGTACCCAGGAATACCCGGTAGCCTACTTCTGGGAGGCGGTCTGCCAGCCGGATGCCTGGCTGCGGATTTTCCATAGTTTTGTCTACGTCGAGAAAAAGGACGTGGTGGATATTCAGGGCAACTGGTCGAAGAAAGAAACCCTGATTTTCCCGCGCTTTCACCAATGGACGGCAGTGAACCAGATGCTGGCCGATGCTCGCGAAAATGGCGCAGGCATGACCTACCTGTGTGACCACAGCGCGGGTTCCGGCAAGACCAGCACCATTTCCTGGACGGCCCATGACTTGGTGAAACTGCGCGAAGATAACGGCGACGCGGTATTTAACAGCGTGATCATTGTCACCGACCGTAATGTGCTGGACGGCCAGCTTCAGGACGCGGTGAAGCAGATTGACCATCAGTTTGGGGTGATCGCCGCCATTGACCGGCAGAAGTCATCCAAGTCCAAGAGCAAGCAGCTCTCGGATGCCTTGTTGTCTGGCACGCCGATTGTGGTAGTCACGATCCAGACCTTCCCCTACGCGATGGAAGCCATCATCACTGACAAGGCCCTGAAAGGGAAAAACTTCGCTGTGATCATTGATGAGGCGCATAACTCGCAGACTGGCTCTACCGCCGCTAAGCTGCAAGCCGCGCTGGGGATGAGCGGACAAGGCAAGATGTCCACCATGACGGTGGATGAACTACTGGAGCAACTGCAAAAGTCTCGCGCCCGCCCGGACAATATCAGCTACTTCGCCTTTACCGGCACGCCCAAGCACTCCACTTTGATGCTGTTTGGTCGCCCGACAGATCCAAGCCAACCGATCTCGGATGATAACCCGCCGCAAGCCTTCCACCTGTACACCATGCGCCAGGCCATTGAGGAGAAATTCATTCTCGATGTGTTGAACGGCTATGTGCCCTACAAAACGGCCTTCAACCTTTCCAAGCAGCTTGAAGACAGCAAGCGGGTAAGCGGCAAGGCTGCCAAACGCGCCCTGGCACAGTGGATGTCATTGCATCCCACCAATGTGACCCAGAAGGTACAGTTTATCGTTGAGCACTTCACCAAAAACGTCGCCCACCGACTGGATGGCAAGGCCAAGGCGATGGTCGTGACCAGCTCCCGTGCCGCTGCCATTCGCTACAAGAAGGCGTTTGACCGCTATATCGAGCAGCACAGCGAGTACGGCTTTATTCATTCACTGGTGGCCTTCTCCGGCAAGATGACCGGTAAGCAGGTGATGCACCAGGATGACAGCGAGTTCAAGGATGATGTGTTTATCGTCGATGAGAACGAGGAGTTCACCGAGCAGAGCATGAACCCAGATGTCCACGGGCAGGATTTGCGCTTTGCCTTTGACCGCCCGGAATACCGAGTGATGTTGGTGGCCGACAAGTTCCAGACTGGCTTTGACCAGCCCAAACTGGTCGCCATGTATGTGGACAAGAAAATCGCCAACCATGTGGAGATTGTGCAGACCTTCGCCCGCCTGAACCGGACGGCACCTGGGAAGGATGAAGTCTTTATCATCGACTTCGTGAACGATCCAGAGAACGTGCGCAAGGCCTTTGCCACCTATGACAAGGGCGCTCACATCGGCGAAGTGCAAGACCTCAATGTGGTCTACGAGATCAAGGAGCGACTGGACGAGCACGGCCTGTACGACGAGAAGGACTTGGCCGCGTTCAAAGAAGCCCGCTTCAAGACCATACGTGACATCACCCATACTAAATCGCCACAGCACAAGGCGCTGTATGCCGCTACAGCTGGAGCGACGGCCTTGTATAACGACAAGATGAAAATGTTGCGCGATGGCATGGCAACCTGGGAAGCAGCGTTTGAGAAGGCCCGCGCCAAGGGTGATGAGGCGGGCATGAAGTCTGCCGATCACCACCAGGATGAGTATGCCGAACAAATCAAGGCGCTGATGGGCTTCAAGTCGGACCTGGGGCGCTTCTGCCGTACCTATTCCTATATCGCCCAACTGATTGATTTTGGCGACCCGGAGTTGGAGAATTTTGCCGCTTTCGCCAAGCTGCTGCAAAAGCGCCTTCAGCACGAAGCACCGGAAACCGTGGACTTGACAGGCCTGGTGCTTACTGGATTTGACATCAATGCTCGACCCGATGACGTAGAGGAAGAAGGCAAAAAACCGGTATTGCAACCAGCAGGTGCAGGCGGTGGTGGCGCGGCAGGCGACAAGCCGAAATTCGTCAAAGAGATTATCGAGAGGCTCAACAGCCTGTTTGGTGAGGCGACGCCGATCCAGGATCAGGTGGCTTTCGTTAATCAGATTTCAGCTATTACCGGTGAAAGCGATGTCGTCATGGCTCAGGTGGAAAGCAACACCCGTGAGCAGGCTATGAAAGGCAACCTCCCCGGTGCTGTGCAGCAAGCGGTTGTTCGTGCTTTGTCCAGTCATCAGAAGCTGGCAACCCAGGTGCTCAAGTCTGACCGTCAGGGCATGACCGCATTGGTTGATATGGTGTATGACCTGCTGCGCGAAGGCAAAGACATCGATCTGGGTATGGATTAAGCCGATGCTTGACCTGCTGAATCTGCCAGGCATCAAGCCGGTCGATATGCGCCACGAAGGCAAGTACCTTGTGATAGTTGCTGAGCCGGTAACGGTCGAGGTGCCGTTATGTGGGGGCTGCAACATCCCTATGCACAGACACGGTACGCGCAAAAACAAGTTCATGGACACGCCGTTGTACATGGCGCCCGTCCGCCTTGAAGTTCAGCGCCCGCGCTTTCGCTGTGAGTCGTGCGGAAAAATGTCCATGCCGGAGTTGAGTTTTCTGGATGACAAACGCCGAGCCACCAAACGGCTGGTCGATGTTATTCGGCAACAGTGCCTGGGAACCACCTTCCATGCTTTAGCCGAGCAAACCGGTGTGGCGGTGAACACCGTCAAGAACATCGCTCACGATCTCATTGAGGAACTCTCCCAAACCGTTCGTTACGAAACCCCTGTCATCATGGGTATTGACGAAGTGAACCTGGCCGGAGGGTATCGCTGTGTAATCACCAATCTGGCAACCAACAACGTCTTTGATATGTTGGAGCATCGTACTCAAGAGCATTTGAAGCCCTTCTTCAAGGATTTGCCGGATGCTGACAAGGTGGAATGGGTTTGTACGGATATGTGGCGACCCTTCAAGCGTTCCTTTGCTCAGTATCTGCCCAACGCCAAACTGGTGATCGATAAGTTCCATGTCGTCAAGATTGCCTCTGAAGCCTTGGAAGCGGAGCGCAAGAACTATCAGGCACAGTTAAGCAAAGAAGATCGCATTTACGTCAAAAAGTCCATTCGCTGGCTTACCCTGAAGCGACCCGGCAACCTGACGCCCGCAGAGCAAAAGGCGCTGGAGGTTGTAAAGCAGGCGATCCCAGCACTTGCCATGGCCTATGACTTCAAGGAAGCCTTCTTCTGCATCTACGACGAACCCGACAAGCAGAGCGCTCAGAACGCCTTTGAGGATTGGAAGAACAGCCTGCCGCCTTATGGCATGGAGCTTTTCAAAAAACTGGTAAAAACGGTACACAACCATTACGACGACATCTTTGCCTACTGGGATGCGCCGTTCTCACTCACCAATGGCTATACCGAAGGGCTCAACGGTTTGATCAAGATGTCCAACCGGTTAGGTCGGGGTTATAGCTATGAGATCATCCGTGCAAAGACGTTGTACTCCAAAGAAGCCCGCAAGGTTGGCAGTGGTATTCGAGCAGGACGAGGCAAGGTCGAGTATGGACCGCACATTCCGACATTGTTGAAGCAGGCAGAAGGTGGAGAGTTGGATTAACGCGAGAGAGGGCGCGTCTGAGAATCCAACCAATGTTAGATTTTCGCAGGGTGGTGAAAAACAGAAAAATCCAACCAGAAGCAGCTTTTTGTCCGACTAAGAATTAAGGGTTAGAATGGATAAATCCCAGCCCTAGAATGCAAATAGCCTAAAAAAAAGCCTCCGCATGGGGTCGGAGGCCGAAGGATTCATCCCGGGCGCATTCTGGTGTGAATCAGTATATTTGTTTATGCCTCATCATGTACAGAATCTGTGTCCACGTCCAGAGAACACCCGAGAAAGGTAGCACAGCATATTACGGCTGATAACCCCTCTAATGTAATGTTTTGTCATGAAAGTTTTACAAAAAGCATATGGAGATAATAACTATTATGGAGAAGATAAACAGAGAAAAAGGCCCATTCATGTGACATATCACTGACATTGAATGCTGTATATCTACGCTGAGATGCTACCACCGGTTAATACCAGGAGGTTGTGGGAAAGAAGAATAACATGCAGTAATTACATAGTTAATACCAGATGATGCCGGATGTTATTTGTGCTTCTTTACCTGATTATTAAATGTGCTAATCAGAAAGAGGAAGTGGTGGCCAGGAAATCAGAGAAGCAACAGGTGATTGCATTTATCGATTACGAGAACTGCAGTAATCTGACAGAAGTTGCCTTAAATATATATACGGAGTTAATTATATTTGCCGGCGCGAAACAGAATAATGTGGCACTGCCAGTAAACGCTTTCCATGAAGCAGTAAGAGTCACACTCCGGCATGTCAGAGAAGTCTCCCGGAACAATGTTGATTTTCATCTTGTACTGGAGCTGGGGCAGTGTGTATGCCACTACGGACCGGAGAAGGAATACCATATTGTTTCTGCTGACAAGGGATATGACGGTATTGTCCGGACACTGCAGGCGCGCGGGATTTGCTGCCGTCGTGTCTCCCCGGATAAGGTGTCATCAGTAAAGATGGCTGTACCCGACATGGATATCGTTATCCGGTGGGCAAACAAAATTCAACAGGCAGCGCGGAAGGTTCGTAATATGCCGGTAACAGAAGGGGCATAGACTGGCCCCCTGAATCTCCAGACAACCAATATCACTTATTTAAGTGATAGTCTTAATACTAGTTTTTAGACTAGTCATTGGAGAACAGATGATTGATGTCTTAGGGCCGGAGAAACGCAGACGGCGTACTACACAGGAAAAGATCGCTATCGTTCAGCAGAGCTTTGAACCGGGAATGACGGTCTCCCTTGTTGCCCGGCAACATGGTGTGGCAGCCAGCCAGCTATTTCTCTGGCGTAAGCAATACCAGGAGGGAAGTCTTACTGCTGTGGTTGCCGGAGAACAGGTCGTTCCTGCCTCTGAACTTGCTGCCGCCATGAAGCAGATTAAAGAACTCCAGCGTCTGCTCGGCAAAAAAACGATGGAAAATGAACTCCTTAAAGAAGCCGTTGAATATGGGCGAGCAAAAAAGTGGATAGCGCACGCGCCCTTATTGCCCGGGGATGGGGAGTAAGCTTCGTCAGCCGTTGTCTCCGGGTGTCGCGTGCGCAGTTGCACGTCATTCTCAGACGAGCCGATGACTGGAAGGACGGCCGCCGCAGCCGTCACACGGATGATACGGATGTGCTTCGCCGTATACACCATG
>SKEU01001339.1_pt1 | contig 12428 bp, 11 predicted proteins | sample 4819571 | NCBI WGS metagenome assembly SKEU01 (sample SAMN11008801, study PRJNA524170) | human gut metagenome | biome: Human fecal sample; material: Feces; isolation source: fecal sample from pouch patient p8, p16 | host: Homo sapiens | place: Israel: Tel-Aviv | collected 2015-06-23
ACTAAAAACACTCTGCACTTTGCTATACTTCATTTGTTCCATGATTTGCGATTGGGTTAGCTCTACACTATTTGAAACATTTTCTTTGAATATTTCAATTATAATATGAATTATTTGAAACAGAACTAAACATACTGTATTTATTATACAGAACTTTGCAACAATAGACTTTTCCATAGATTAGACCTTAAGTGTATATGAACGTGAACAATGCCCAAAATTCCACGTGGAAGCCGGCAAGTATGGTGGATCATATGTAGCTTCAACATCATAATCACATGTAAACTTAACAGACAGCCTTCCCACTTTTTCCTTTCCAGTTGAAGCATTAAACCATCTTGGTGTAAAAGCACTACCCCATGAGCCAAAATCTACATTCAGCTGAGGATTTGAGATTGATGTTATATTTCCAGTGCTAGGATTATATGTAAACTTGCAGTAAAGAATAGTTGTCCATTCTTTTTTATTTCCTTTTAAAAAAAGAAAGGGCAAAAAAAATCCCGATAAAGAACAGGAATCTGTCTCTATCGGGAAAAGGGGGAGTATTACTAATAAAAAAATTAGTCAATTTCCTCGTCAGCCTCGTAACCGCCCATCTCGCGGATGGCGTTCTTCAGCATCGTGTACTGCTGGTAGAGGTTGTTCACAGCCTCCTCGCCCTTGGTGTAGTCGTGCATTGGCGCCTTGAGGAAGAAGCTCAGGAAGCGCTGGGTGCCGTAACGGCCAGCACGGGCTGCAAGGTCGCTCAGCAGAGTGAGGTCGAGCAGCAATGGAGCAGCAAGGATTGAGTCGCGGCAGAGGAAGTTGATCTTGATCTGCATAGGATAACCCATCCATCCGAAGATGTCGATGTTGTCCCAACCCTCCTTGTTATCGTTGCGTGGTGGATAGTAGTTGATGCGAACCTTGTGGTAATACTGGGTGTCCTCATCGTTGCCGTGACCGTAGAGGTCTGGCTGGTCCTCTGGCTTCAGGATAGTCTCCAAGGTAGAGAGCTTGCTCACCTCCTTGGTGTGGAAGTTGGCTGGCTCATCGAGAACGAGACCGTCGCGGTTGCCCAGAATGTTGGTTGAGAACCATCCGTTCAAGCCCAGGCAGCGGGTGCCGATGATAGGAGCGAAACCGCTCTTCACCAGAGTCTGACCCGTCTTGAAGTCCTTGCCTGCGATAGGCATCTTGGTCTTCTCTGCGAGTTCCCACATGGCTGGAATATCAACTGTGGTGTTAGGCGCACCCATGATGAAAGGAGCACCCTCGGTAAGGGCAGCGTAGGCGTAGCACATGGATGGGGCAATGTGCTGGCGGTCGTCGGCCTTCATCGCAGCCTCGAGAGCAGCCAGTGTGCCGTGGATTTCCATGTCCACAGGTACGTAGATTTCAGTAGAAGCAGCCCAGATTACAACGATGCGTGCGCAGCCGTTCTTCTCCTTGAAGTCGCGGATGTCCTGGCGCAGCGCCTCTACCATCTCCCAGCGGGTCTTGCAGTCCTTCACGTTGTCGCCATCCAGGCGCTTGGCGTAGTTCTTGTCGAAGGCAGCCTTCATAGGCACCACCTTCTCCAGTTCCTCGCGCACAGGGTTGATGTCCTTCTCCTTCAGAACCTCGGCATACATGGCAGCCTGGTAAGCATTCTGAGGATAAACATCCCAAGTGCCGAAGACAATATCGTTGAGGTCGGCGATAGGCACGATGTCCTTGTAGTGCAGATACTTCTTGTCTGCCCCCTTGCCCACGCGAATCTTATCGTATTGAGTCATTGAACCTACTGGCTTTGCAAGTCCCTTGCGAGCCATGAAAACACCTGTCATGAATGTGGTAGCTACGGCTCCACAACCTACGACCATGATACCCAGCTTACCTTCAGCTGGCTTTACATTGTTTTGTTCCATTACTAACAGTTATTAAACAGTTATTTAAGTCTTCTAAACTTTTTTTGAATTGATTGATTGATTGAATTGTTCCATCGGATAAGGTGGAAGAGTGCCTTCCCCGATAGCCGAATGTCGCTTTTCTGATTGCAAAGATAATGAAAACTGATGGATAAAGTGTAGTTTTTGATGAAATTCTTCATGAAATTTAGAAATATTAGCATTGGATTCGGAAATATGAGCATGAGGATGGTAAAAATGGCAATAATTTGAAGGAAAAGGGGATTGATTTTGTGACAAAATGTAGGAAGATGTTTTTTTTCTTGAATATTTTCTCGTTTTTCTATTTTTTGCCGTATCTTTGCAGGTAAGAAGATTTAGAGTTAATGATAAAATAGAAAACAGAATATAGAATTAAATAAGAATATAGAAAATAATAAAATAGTAATTATGATAGACCGCTGTTACATCGAAATAACCAATACCTGCAATCTGAATTGCGATTTCTGCCCCAAGCATCATCGCAAGAAGAGGCAGTTGAGTGCAGAGGAGTTCAATCTCATCACGGATAAGGTGAGGGGCAAGGTGTGCTTCCTCTATTTCCATCTGATGGGCGAGCCGCTGCTCCATCCGCTGCTTCCGCAGTTCGTGAGGATGGCTAACGAAAAGGGGTTCAAGACGGTGCTCACATCCAATGGAACCCTGCTCCATCGATGCCTGCCGCTGCTCGATGCCCTGCCCCATAAAATCCAGCTCTCGCTGCATTCGCACGAAAGTAATGCCCGGGGCGAACTGGCAAGCTACATGCAGGAGGTGATGAATTTCTCCATGCAGGCAGCCGAAAAAGGCACCTGCATGGTGCTCCGACTCTGGAACCAGGGCGGAAGAGACCAGGAAAACGAGGAGGTGATGAAGCTCATAGAGCAATACGTGCCGAAACTCTGGAAGGAACGCCCCGACGGATTCCGCCTCGCTGACCATCTCTATCTGGAATTCGACCGGAAATTCGAATGGCCTACGGCTGGGGAGGAATCTGAGGAGAAATCTGAAGGAAAATCTGAGGAGCAATCTTCTTCTGATTCCCAAAAAGAAAAGAAGCAGCTTTTCTGCAAGGCCCTTATCAAGCAGATAGGCGTCCTATCCGATGGAAGCCTCGTGCCCTGCTGCCTCGACCACGATGGCGATGTGGTGCTGGGCAATCTTCTGCATCAATCTCTCGAAGAAATTCTCGCTTCGCCCCGGGCGCAGGCGCTGATAGATGGCTTCAAGCATCACACGGCTTCAGAAGAACTCTGCCAGAACTGCGAATCTGCCTTGGCTGGCAACAGCTTCAGGGGAAAAGCCAGAAGCTCGGAAAAATAAAAAATAGTAATATATAAATCTTAAAAAAATATAGCATGACAATAACCCTTATCATATTAGTTATCACGGTTGCCATGTTTATATGGGGCAGGGTGAGGGCCGACATCGTGGCACTCACAGCCCTGGCAGCCCTGCTGGTTCTCGGAATCCTTACCCCCGCCGAAGCCCTGGCAGGCTTCTCTTCGCCCATCGTCATCATGATGATAGGACTCTTCGTGGTGGGAGGAGCCATCATGCAGACGGGCCTCGCTAAGCTCACGGGCAATAAGCTCATGGCACTCTCGCGAGGCAACGAAACCATCACCTTCCTCCTCGTGATGCTCGTCACGTCATTCATCGGAGCCTTCGTCAGCAACACCGGAACCGTGGCCCTCATGATGCCCATCATCATGAGCATCGCAGCCGGATCGGGCATGCAGTCGTCGCGATTCCTCATGCCCCTCGCCTTCGCCGGAAGCCTGGGCGGAATGCTCACTCTCATCGGTACGCCGCCCAACCTGGTCATCGACGAGGTGCTCACCGAAGCCGGCTATCAGCCGCTCGCCTTCTTCAGCTTCTTCCCCGTGGGCATCATCGTCATCGCCATCGGCATCATCGTGCTCATGCCCCTGAGCAAAATCTTCCTCAGCAAAAGCCAGGGAAACAAGAAAAAGAAAAACGCCAAGTCGCTCGACGACCTGGTGGATGAATACCGACTGCTCGACAATCTGCATCGATTCATCGTGCCCAGCAGCCGCACCTCTGCCGCCCGCGATGAAAACGGCAACCAGCTTGACATCGTGGGAAAGACCCTGAAGGAACTCAGCATACAGAAGAAATACGGCGTGAGCATCATCGAGATTAGAAACGAAAAGAAATCGCGACTCGGGCTGGTGAAAGACGTGAACCAGAACATGGCGAAGAGCAGCAGCACCATCCAGGTGCACGACACCTTATATATAATAGGTGACGAGCAGAAGATGCAGCACTTTGCCCGGGACTACGGACTCCGGAAGATGAAGGACGTGAAGATAGATTTCTACGACCTGGGATTGACCGAGATAGTGGTGATGCCAACCTCCAATTTCGCCGGCCTGCGCATAGGCGAGGCCAACCTGCGCAAGCGATTCGGCATCAACGTGCTGGGCGTGAAGCGAGGCTCATCATCCTCTTCTTCTTCTGAGGGAGGCAGAGGCGGCAGCGAATACATCACGGATAATCTGATAGCCGCCAAACTGCACGTGGGCGACATGTTGCTGGTGCAGGGCGAATGGACCAACCTGGCGCATCTCACCGCCGACACCACCAACTGGGTGGTGCTGGATCAGCCCGAGAAGACTGCCGACAAGGTGCTGCTGGATTACAAGGCACCCGTGGCAGCAGCCATCATGCTCCTGATGATAGCCATGATGGTGTTCGATTTCATCCCCGTGGCTCCAGTAACGGCAGTAATCATAGCCGGACTGCTCACCGTGTTTGCCGGCTGTTTCCGCAACGTGGAGGCGGCCTACAAGACCATCAACTGGGAGAGCATCGTGCTGATAGCTGCCATGATGCCGATGTCTACGGCGCTGGAGAAGACGGGAGCCTCGGCATTGGTATCTCAGGGGCTGGTAGACAGTCTCGGGGCGATGGGTCCTACGGCTCTGCTTGCCGGCATCTACTTCACCACCTCGCTGATGACGATGTTTATCAGCAACACCGCCACCGCTGTATTGATGGCTCCGATAGCCCTGGTGGCAGCGCAGCAGGTGGGCGTGAGTCCATACTCCTTCCTCTTTGCCGTGACCCTGGGAGCCAGCATGTGCTTTGCCTCTCCGTTCTCCACCCCGCCTAATGCGCTGGTGATGAAGGCCGGCAGCTACACGTTTATGGATTACGTGAAAGTGGGATTGCCGTTGCAGATCATCATCGGCGTGGTCATGACGTTTGTCCTGCCGCTGCTGTTTGAATATTAGGGACAGAATAAAAAAAGAGATGCTACATGGTGCATGATGAATGCTTGCCATGTGGCATCTCTAATTTTTATGCTAGATGGTTACGTCTGCAGAATCGCCGTCGCTTCCGCCGGTGTCAGTCTTGCCCTGGTCGGTATTGCCGCTTCCCGGGTTTCCGGTTCCGCCGCCTGGATTGTCACCGCCGCCCTGGGCATTTCCGCCGCCTGGATTGTTACCGCCGCTTGGAGAATTGTCAGGCTCCTCCACATCGCCCTTGTCTCCGGAAGTAACCTTCTTGATTACATTTCCGTCTTTGTCGTAGCAAGTGATTTGGATAGCGGTGCGCTGCAGTTCGTCCTTGATATCCACGTTAGGAGTGAAGATTACGCGTCGGGCGGTAATGAGCCCGCTAGCCACCTCCGTCACGGTTTCCACGCTCTTGGCTCTCACGCCGAATCTCATGGTTCCCAAACCAGGAATAGCTACGGAGTGGCCTTCGGTGGCCCACGCCTTGATCACCTCGCCAGCCGCGTCCCAGCACGCCTGCATCACGCCGCGGCTCACACCACTACGGAGAGCCGCCTCCTTAATCACCTTGCTCTCAGAGAGCTTACTGTAAAGTTCGGTGCCGAGCACGAAACGATACTTACCTTTCAACTCACCCACCTGGATGAGGGTTTCCTTTGCCTTCAGATTAATTGCCATAATATCTTGAATTTTAAATTGTTAATACTTTGTAAGCTATAAACTTTTAACTCTAAACTATCTAATGGTGATGGTAGGCACGAAGTGCGAAGAGTCGGCCCGCGTAGAGATATTGTTCTCCTGCTGCTGCCGCTGGTTCTTCCCAATCACGAGCCCCGCCGTGCACGAGCTAGTGAGGAAGGTGGCGATGGCAGAGCATACGGCCACGATGAGATACTTGATGAATGCCTTCATGTTCTCTTTCATAAGCAATACGATTTTAAATTGTTAATACTAGCAATCCGGTCTTTCCCCCAGAAGCCATTTTTCATTTTTCCAACTGGAGAAATATTTTTCTCCAACTGGGAAAGTGATTTTCCAGCGCTTTCTGAATCACGATGCAAAGATACAAAAACAGCCACCATCAGTTGTGCGATGGTGGCTGATGCCGTGCGATGGCGGCACATTTTAAGCTAATAACTCCAAACTCTAAACTATTAACTCTAAACTCTCAATTCTATCCCGGTTCCCCCAGATACTCCACGATAGCCTTCACCTGCTTGGGCGAAAACGATTTGCTAGTCTTTGTGTATCCCATCATCTGCAGCTCCTCCCATAGTGGGGTGCAGCGGCGAATCCAGACCATCAGATGGTTGACCGCTGTGCGAGGGTAACTCTCGGGAAAGTACATCAAGGCAAGTTCCTTCTTAGTGTACGTACGAATCTTGAAATCTTCCATATTCATTTTGCTTTAAAAATTAATAAACTCTATTTTTCCTCTTAAGCTCTATTTTTTTCTTAAGCTCATTTTTTCTCTTTCAGATAATACTCGCTGAAGTCCTTGCATCCTGGTGGCAACTGGTGGTGCACCAGCTGGGGCAGAATTTCCTTGAGCTGCAGGAAGAGGCTTTCGCCCGGCGCATCCCTGTCAGGATACATGTGCCATTCTATCTTGAGCTGCGAGCCGAATTCCGCCAGCCATTTCTTGTCTTCCGGCTTCAGCAGCGTAGCAGAAGGAATGGCAATCGCCTTGTGTCCGGCAGATAGCATCGCCCAGCAGTCGCTGCATCCCTCGGTGATGAAGAGCTGTTCGCCCGGAGTCAACTCCCTCACGATAGGCAGATTGTAGATGGAGCATTTCGCACCATAGGGAAAGCGGAATCGGGGAGCCGGATTTGAACCGGCAGGGATGTCACTCTCCGAAGCTTCGGCATTCCCCGTACCCCCTTTCCTGTAATCCAGGTTTCTGTTCTGAATCCCAATCAGCTTCCCCTCCGTGCTGAAGTATGGAATCTGCAGCCAGTTCACGCCCTTTCTATCCGTCCAGGAAGTCAATCTGCACCAGTTCACCACTCGCCAGTCAATCTTCCTTTCCTCGAAGAGAAACCTTCTTGCCGCCTCGTTCAGCCAGGGATGCTCGAAGAATCTCGCATACTTCCCGGCATCGAAAGAGAAGGATAGGGAGGCATCCGGAGATGCGTCCAAGGAGGAAGCCTCCTTCGAGAGCGAATCCTTCCTTCCATCTTCCAGATAAGCCCCATTCACCTCCGCCAGCCATCGGCAGGCCGAGAGGAAATCCTTCCCCAGGTATTTCATCACCAGGTCGATGGTGCCCACGGAATCCCCCATGCAAACATAGCAGCGGCAGCTGTTCCTCCTCGTATTGAACGAGAGGCTGGCGTGGTGGTCGTCGTGAAAGGGGCAGAGCGCTTTGTGATGCTTCACCTTCATCCCCATCTTTTCCGCGACCTTCTCTATCGGAAGGTCGCGCAACTTTTGAATCTCATATTTCTCCATAAATCCTAGAACTAAATTCATTATTGTTCATCAATGTTCATCAATACTCATTTATGTTCAAATCATCATTTTGCCTTGCCCTTCACCTTGGCATGCGGCGACCCCGTTAGATACTCCTGCGTCTTCGTGTAAAGCCCCGTCTGGTTGCAATAGGTGATGAACTTGCGGTTCTTCCATACGTCGATTTGGTGCTTGGTGCCCTCCTTGCTCTTTCCAAGGCTCAGGCGAAGTGCTTCCAGCTGCTGTTCGTTGAAGGAATGCTCAAGGCTGTCGAGCATGTTCTTAGGACCACTTCTCTGCACCTCTTCTTCCTGAGCATCATATCCCTTGAACATGTCGCCAAACACCTTCACCTTCGACCACAGGTCGTAATAGCAGAACCATACCACGAATTCGCCGATGGAGCGCGTCCACGTCTGGTCGTTCAGAATCCAGAGCACAGCCCCCTTCTTCCATGCCGAAAAGATGCTGCGGTGGGATAGTTCCCAAAGAGTATCATCATCGGCAAGGTCGGCAAGCCTGGCCATTTCTTCTGCCAGCTGGTCGGCCACCTTGTTGAGCTGTTTCACCACAAAGGTACCCTTGCAGTTGTCCAGGCGCAGCAGATAGCTGTCTAGATTCTTCAGGAATTCCTCGTCATACGAACCCTGTCGTGGAATCCTGCCGCTACGCTCGCCACGAGCCTTGTAGGCAAAGGGGATGCGCCCGAAGAAACCATTGGTGATGTCTTTCTTGTAGAACAGGCGGGCTGCTTCAGGGGTAGAAGTGAAGGTAAGATTCACACGGAGCACGGGATTACCAGTTACGCCATCAGCCGTGGCGCGCAAGGCACCTGCTCTCTGGCAGTCGTAGATGTTTCTCACCATCTGGCTCACCTGCTTATGGCCACCGCAGATTCTATCCGCCATCTCCACCTCGGGCAGGTTGATGTATTGGGTTCTCTCGCCCTGTTTCTCGCATGCCATGGCATTCTGAATGAAGGCGGGGTTGGTTACGTCGGCAGGTGGAAACCAGAAACTCACGTCAGGACGCTCGGGCTTTTCCTTGTTGGCGCCCTTGGTTTTCATCTGTCGCTGCCAATCCACCAGTTTCTTGAACTCAGTCTCATCATGCTTGCGAAAAGTGCGCATGATGGCCTCTACAAGATGGCCTAATTGTGCCTTTCCGATACCCGAAGGGCCTATCAAATGTCCCATCTGACCGCACATTTCATAGAATTTGTTGTCGGAATACATGAATCTTACGTCCGTGAGATGGGCTGCCAAAGCCGGAATTGCCATCGGAATGAGCACTTCTCGCATATCTTTTGATGCCTGCGAGATGGCGAATTTCACGAATTCCGTGCCTTTGCTGGGTTTGGGCATCGCCGGAGCGGTGCTGCTGAAAATATTGTAACTCATTGCTTTCTAGAGAATTAAATTAAAATATTACTTGTCGTTGGCTGGTCAAAAATCTCAGTCTCAGTCTCTCAGTTGTTTTAAATGTGGTATCCGCCTCTTTATATTATATATATAACTAATTAAATATCAATAAGTTATAAACGCTTTAAAAGCGGGTAAAGGGTTGGATTGTGACTTTTTTCCTAACTGAGACTGAGATTTGAGAGATTTTCTATCCCTGTCCGCTTATTGCACACAGCTCCTTGGCTGCCAGCAGGCAGAAGTTCTGGAAGGTGAACTTCTCCGTGAACTGAGGTCGATTGAAGGTTGGATAGAGTGTACCGTCGTTTTTGCGGTTCACGTTGATGTATGTACCTTCATACACGTGCGGATTTCTCTGCACCACCTTATCCTTCTTCTTCTCGGAGTCGTTCTGCACGAATGTGAAGTGGTCTTCGCCGTCGTGCGTGATGGCTCCGTCCAGATACTCGCCTATGCCCAGGCGTCCAGGCTTGCGGGTTATCAACTTGAGGTCGATTCCCAACTCTGTGTTGGGGTAGAAACCTTTTTCTAACTTTTTAGAACTTTCGTTCATGTTGGCATTTAATACTGCATTCATCTTTTATTAGCGTATTAAATAAGCCTCTCTGGTACGGTGACATTCGAAGAGGTTTCCCTGTCATCTTTTCTAGTACCGTCATTCCCCATTTTGTGATTTGCAACTCACTTGATGGGTAGTCATTTTGTTTTCAAATGACGATGCAAAGATAGGCAAAAAGGAAAAGCTCATGGGAGAAAAAAGAATCTTTCGTCAGGCTGCGGAATGAAAAGGAAAGAAAAAGGAAAGAATCGAGGAAAATAGGGGAAATGAACTCTGATGAATTTGTATTTTTCAGTTTTTATGGAAGGAAAAATCGTTTTTCCGCTCTGATTTTCTATCTTATCGAGGAAAATGAGCGGAAAAACGAGGAATTTGTGCGGAAAATCGGGAGATTTTTGCGGAAATATGTGGAATATATTCGGCTACAACAATAAAAAAGTAAGATTATTGGTTCATCGCATTGCTTATTGCCTTGCTTATTGCCTTGTTCCAATTGTCTTTCTTGGTTTTATACAATTCATGTTCATTCAGAATCTTCCACAGAGGACTTTTGAAAGAGTTATCATAGTTAGAAATCTTTTTTTCATGAATGTATTTTGCTGTAATCCTGGCTGTTGCAGGATCAGAACTGGCGGCTTTTACCTCTTTTATATAGGCGATGATATGAGCCAGTTGGTCTTCGCCTGTATAGAAAAATGGTTTCAGGTCTTGGATGAGTTTTCTGTTCATACCCTCATACTTAATGGTATCTTCTATCAGTTGCGACAACCATTTGTCGGGGTCATCTATATAGCCCAGTGTATAGACTTTGATTTCTTCGTGCTGCTGTTCAGGAAGTTTTGAATTAATATCTTCGAGGATCTTGCGATAATCAATATCATGTGATTTAAGATTCCCCGTCAGACGATGTGCCCAATGGTCGTAGGCATCTTTTTTGTCATAACATTGGAAAAGCAGGTAGGCTACCCATGTTATACTGACACTAGTGGCCAATTTTGAATCGACATTATTTTCGCTAGAGTCGAATTCACGCAGGCGACAGAAAAGATTGTCGAAAGCATTCTCAAAGTCATAATCTTCTGATTGTTCCTTTATATCGTCTATCATGTTTATTACTTCCACGAAAAATTCGATAGTAGAGAACCGCATGGCATTCATGCGGCTCTCATACTGTTTGCAACTCTTGGCTATCACCTTTAAAATAGTGTTGTCCTTGAAAGAATTATTGATGAGGTCTTGTGAGTTTTTTGGGAGGCGTTGTTGCATCTTCTGTTTTCTTAATGTCATTTATACTGTTCTTGAGCCATTCCTCCAGAGTGGAAACATCTTCGGTTGCACTTATAGAAGAACCTATCTGGAATTTCTCTATAGCTCTCTCTGGGAGGAAGTACATAGGCACTACTTCGTCGTTGAGGCAGATGATGCCGCTTTTGCTCAATTTCACCTTTACCTCACACTCGTTATTCTCTATAAACTTGTTGATATAGAACATTTTATCGATAGAGTTTCTAACGCTCTGCTCGCTTGCCTCTTTGCCATATTTGTATCCGGCAAACACCTCTTTGGCTTCGTTCTCCAATCCTTCTTCGATAAAACCATTGATATTGCTGTTGCGGGTGTAATCAGAATACGTGGTGTTATCTTTGTCACGCTTGGCCGACAGGCAAACTTGGGTTACATAGTCGTTGTTCTCTCTGCATTTTCTTTTTACAACATCCCATGCCTGTGCTTCCATATAGATTTCCTCAAAGTCTACAGTATAGCCAAATGTCTTTATCATTCGATCGAAGTTCTGCTTCAGAATCTTGGTAATCTTGTCCATCTTTCCATAGAATGCACCCGCTTTTTTTTCTATAGCCACATATTTCATTTCTGGCTGATTTAAGAAGATGATGTGGCAAAAAGGATATGATGTTTCTGTCGTTTCTTCATAGTCATCTACGGCATTGGTTGTGGTACCTGTTGGCAAGGTTCTTTTCAGATCTTTGTCATCGTTGAGTCTAAACACGATGATATCTTTGCGCACGGCAAAGGTATCATTTCGCAAGCTGACATCAGCTTTACCTTTCTTCATGTACATAGTTAATTTCTCTCCGGCATGGAAAAGGCCAGTAAAACGCTTTCTGATCTCTTCGATGGTTACTCTCTTATCAGGTATAGTATCAGGATCTTCCTGGAAGCTATATCTAAGAAAAATGAATTTCTGTTGTTTCATTAGATATTATTTTTTTTTTTTAGCAAGGGTAAACGATGCTTTATAGATACAAAGGTACAATTAATAACTGAATTGACAAAATATTATCGTAAGAAAATGAGAAATGAATATAAAAAAGTGAGATATTTGTTATATTTGAGTATAAAAATGAAAATAAATCCCATTTCATTTTGTCTTTTGCCAGTTTCTTTGTACCTTTGCGCATGGATTCGGCAGAAGCCGCTTCCAGACATTTTAGTAAAAACAAAGCATTGACTATTATTTCGCGTTCATAAAGAAAAAGCCTGAGAAACTGATTTCTTTTCCGCAGAAGGAGTAATCGGAATGCTGTTAGCGGTAAGACCTCTATTGAGGAGGATTGCCCGTATGCTCACATTAGTAAGTCGATGTTCATACCTATACGGTGTGGACATCCGGTCCTATGTGAGCATCGGGTTTTCATTCTCAGGCTTCCCGTGAACGCGAAAGGAAAGGTGTCCCAGGGCAGACGCATTAAATTGCGCTGCCCTCCAAAAGTTTTGACAGGTACTCTTCATCCCAGCCTGCCTTCAATCTTTTCAGGTTGAGACTTCCCTTGGTCGTCTTGTCATTTTTCAAGATGGAGAG
>SKEU01000903.1_pt1 | contig 12369 bp, 10 predicted proteins | sample 4819571 | NCBI WGS metagenome assembly SKEU01 (sample SAMN11008801, study PRJNA524170) | human gut metagenome | biome: Human fecal sample; material: Feces; isolation source: fecal sample from pouch patient p8, p16 | host: Homo sapiens | place: Israel: Tel-Aviv | collected 2015-06-23
ATGAAATTAGGAATCGTCGGATTACCCAATGTTGGAAAAAGTACATTATTTAATTCATTGACAAAGGCAGGCGCAGAATCTGCAAATTATCCGTTCTGTACCATTGACCCTAATGTAGGTGTTGTTACAGTGCCGGATGAGAGACTGAAGCTTCTCGGAGACTTTTATCATTCTAAGAAAGTGACACCTGCTGTAATTGAATTCGTAGATATTGCAGGACTTGTAAAGGGAGCATCCAAAGGAGAAGGCCTTGGAAACCAGTTCCTTGCAAATATCCGTGAGGTAGATGCAATCGTTCATGTAGTCCGCTGCTTTGAAGATTCCAATGTTATCCATGTAGATGGAAGTATTGATCCTATCCGTGATATTGAAACTATTAATCTGGAGCTGATCTTCTCAGACCTTGAGATCCTTGAGAGAAGAATTGCAAAAGTTACAAAAACAGCACGCATGGACAAAGAGGCTGCCAAGGAGCTTGATTTCCTTCAGAAGGTAAAAACACATCTGGAAGATGGCAAGATGGCAATCACTATGGAAATGGAAAATGAAGATGAAGAAGCCTGGATGTCTACTTATAATCTGCTTACCTGGAAGCCTGTGATCTATGCAGCAAACGTAGCAGAAGGAGATCTGGCTGATGACGGTGAAAGTAACAGCCATGTACAGGCAGTGCGCAAATATGCGGCAGAGCAGAACAGTGAGATTTTCGTTATCTGTGCAGAAATCGAAGAAGAGATCTCTGAACTGGATGATGATGAGAAGAAAATGTTCCTGGAGGATCTGGGACTGACAGAATCAGGACTTGAGAAACTTGTAAAAGCAAGCTATCATCTCCTTGGACTGATGAGTTTCCTTACTTCAGGTGAGGATGAGACAAGAGCATGGACAATTAAAATCGGAACAAAGGCTCCTCAGGCAGCAGGTAAGATCCATACAGATTTTGAAAGAGGATTTATTAAAGCTGAGGTTGTAAATTATCAGGATCTTCTGGACTGTGGTTCCTATGCAGGTGCCAGAGAGAAAGGTCTTGTAAGAATGGAAGGTAAAGAATACGTTGTACAGGATGGAGATGTGATCTTATTCCGATTCAATGTATGATGAACAGGTGATTTATGGAAATGTCGATACGTTTTCCGGGACTTGGCCTGGTCTTTGATTATGTGCCACGCTCATTTCAGATATTTGGAATGGAATTTACCATATATGGAGTACTGATTGCTGTGGGTGCTCTTCTTGGAATGGGACTTGTGACACTTGAAGCGAAACGAAATGGGGAAGATCAGAACAGGTATCTCGATATGATGCTTATCTCCCTGCTGGTTTCAGTGGCAGGTTCCAGATTATTTTATGTGGCTTTTTCATGGGGATTTTATAAAGAAAATCTGAATGCCATACTGGACTTTCGAAATGGTGGTTACGCTTTATATGGTGGTCTGCTCTTTGGATTTCTTGCGGCAGCGGTATTTTGCAGGATTACCAAAACGTCATTCTGGCAGAGTGCCGATATTGCGTGTCCCGGAATACTTCTGGGACAGGCTATAGGGCGCTGGGGTAACTTTTTTAACAGAGAGTCTTTCGGAGAATATACAGATCTGCCATGGGCAATGCAGATACCGGTTTCAGCTGTGCGGTCAGGAGAAGTTTCGGGAGCAATGAGAGATAATCTGCTGACCATAAATGGGATTTCATATATTCAGGTTCAGCCGATTTTTCTTTATGAAAGTCTGTGGTGTCTGCTGTTATTTCTGCTGTTGATGGCCATGCGCCGAAAAAAGAAATATGAAGGCGAATTGTTTATGATCTATCTGGCAGGTTATGGTCTGGGAAGGTTTTTCTTTGAATGGCTCAGAACAGATAAGCTTTATATTCCGGGGACAAAAGTGGGGATTTCGCTGGTGATTTCCGCTATGTTATTTGCTGTTTTTATGCCTGTAGTGATCGTACGCAGAGTGATGGCACAGAAAAGAGATACTATACGCCAGCAGAGGAAAAAAAGATTTCTGGATGAGTCAGTGAAAGAAAAACAGATGTTTCCTGAGACTTCTGAAATGAAACCGGAACCGGAAATCCGGCCGGAGATGGATGAACAGGTAAAGCCAGATGTGGGAAATTCTCCCACAAATTCAAAAGAAGAACAGTAAAAAAACATATATCTGAAAGATAAGTGGGTTGAAAGTGGAAATTCAGCCCACTTTTTGTGTATAAAAGCCCATTTTTCTCGTAAAAATAAGGTTGTTTCATAAATGTTAACAGAGTTCTAAATTTTAAAAATCTTTTTCTCCCCCTTGTTTTTTCAGCCTAAATAGTTTAGAATAAGCACATAAGTGGTAGAAAGTGGTGAATAGTGGTGGTGAGTGGGGAATAACGGCAGAGTCCATTACCACCTGAGAAATCTGAAGGGGAGATTCAGATTTTGCGAGAGTAGGTGAGTAACATGTTCATGGGAGAGTATAACCACACGATCGACGCGAAGGGGCGTCTGATCATTCCTTCTAAATTCAGGGAGCTCTTAGGGGAAGAGTTTGTTCTGACAAGAGGGCTTGATGGCTGTCTTTACATTTATCCGATGGATGAATGGGAATCCTTTGAAATGAAGCTCAGATCTTTACCACTTACAAATAAAAATGCCAGAACTTTTTCACGATTCTTTGTAGCTGGAGCAACTACATGTGAACTGGACAGGCAGGGACGAATCCTTGTACCGCAGACATTGCGCGAATTTGCCGGTCTGGAGAAAGATGTGGTTCTGACAGGTAATCTGAACAGAATTGAAGTTTGGAGCAAAGAAAAATGGAATGAGATCTGTGATTATGATGACATGGACAGCATTGCAGAGAGCATGCAGGACATGGGAATCACAATCTGACAGGTCTCGTTTGAAGTATCTTGCAAAGTAAATCCAGACAGGAGACGGAGATGGAATTTAAACACAAATCTGTATTACTGGAAGAGACCATTGAAGGTTTGAATATCAAACCGGACGGAATCTACGTGGATGGTACTTTAGGAGGTGCAGGGCATGCCGGTGAGGTATGCAGGAAACTTTCTGCCAAGGGGAGATTTATTGGCATAGATCAAGACCAGGATGCGATAATTGCTGCGAGTGAGAGGTTAGCCCCCTATAAACAGGCGACGATCATTCGCAGCAATTATTGTTACATGGTACAGGAACTGGCAGCAAGAGGCATCTATAAAGTCGACGGGATTCTCCTTGATCTTGGAGTATCTTCCTATCAGCTTGACAATGAAGAACGCGGTTTTACCTACAGGGTAGATGCACCGCTCGATATGCGCATGGACCAGCGCCAGACGCAGACAGCCGGCGATATTGTCAATGGCTATGAAGAAAAAGAATTATACCGTATTATTCGTGATTACGGTGAAGATAAATTTGCAAAAAATATTGCAAAACATATTGTTGCCGCCAGACAGGTGAAACCGATCACAACCACCGGAGAACTGACAGAGATCATCAGAGAATCCATTCCCATGAAGATGCAGGTGAAGTCAGGACATCCGGCCAAGAGAACTTTTCAGGCAATCCGTATTGAGCTTAACAGAGAGCTCGATGTGCTGCGGGATTCTCTGGATGGAATGATCGATATTCTTGATGATGGCGGAAGACTTTGCATTATCACTTTTCATTCTCTGGAGGACAGAATTGTAAAGGCGATTTTCAGAAAAAATGAGAATCCGTGTACCTGCCCTTCAGATTTTCCTGTATGCGTATGCGGGAAGAAATCCAAAGGAAAAGTGATCACAAGAAAGCCGATTCTTCCGGGGGAGACAGAGATGGAAGAGAATCCGCGTTCCAAAAGTGCAAAGCTTCGGATTTTTGAGAGAGTATTATAATTAGAGAGGCATGAAATGGCGAGAACGACCAGGAGTGAAACAGCAAGAAGAAGCAGAACCAGTGCCAGAACAAACAGAGGAATGTATGTTGACGGAAATACGGTCAGACGTCTTGCAGAAGTTCCGGAGAGAAAGAGGCAGCCGGGAAGACAGAATCCGGGAAGGCAGCAGACCAATCGAAACCGAAGAGTGCAGGCGAGTCCTGCGCAGGTACCAAGGCAGAAACATCAGTTGAGTAAAGAAGCACAGAAGAACAGGCAGAAGGCGACTGCAATGAACTGGGGATTTGTAGCGTTTCTGGCAGTTGTATGTGTGGCGATATTATTCTGCTCTGTGAAATATCTTCGTTACAAATCAGAGATTACCGCAAAGATGAGTACAGTTGCATCTCTTGAGGAGGAACTGGCAGATTTAAAAGAAGACAATGATGCATATTACAGCCAGGTGACATCAAATGTGGATCTGAATAAGATCAAGCAGACTGCATTGGGGAGACTGGGAATGAAATATCCGTCAGATGATCAGACAGTAACCTATTCTACATCGGGTAACAGCTATGTAAGACAGTATCAGGATATACCAGATTCAAAGTAGGTGATTAATTGAGCAATACGGGAAGAAAGAGTCGAAGAAGACCACAGAGAAAAATAAATCAAAACATGAAAGAAAAGCTGCTGATATTGTTTGGAATTGTGTTACTGCTTCTGGTAATATTAGTGCTGAGAATTACTTATATTAATGCTACCAGTGGAAGCAAATACAAAAAACAGGTGTTAAGCCAGGCACAGCAGAAATATGAGAGCCAGGTACTGCCGGCAAAGAGAGGCGATATTTATGACAAGAACGGAAATATACTGGCTACCAGCAATAAAGTTTATAATGTGATCCTGGACTGTAAAACTGTAAATTCAGACGAGGACTATGTAGAGCCAACAATACGTGCCTTAAATGAGGTGCTGGGGATTGATGAAGAAACAGTGCGTTCTCTTTTGGCCGATTCAAGAACCAGCCAGAGTCAGTATCAGGTACTGACAAAACAGCTGTCTATGGACAAAAAGAAAGAATTTGAAAAATATAAGGCAGAGGATGAAGATTCTGGTCTTACTAAAGCGCAGGCAAAGGAACGGGCAAATATCAAAGGCGTCTGGTTTGAAGAGGATTATCTGAGAAGTTACCCGTTTAATGAAACAGCATGCGATACAATTGGTTTTGCACTGGACAGAGATGTGGCAGATATCGGACTGGAAGGGTACTATAACAGCACACTGACAGGCGTAGACGGAAGACAGTATGGGTATATCAATGATGATTCAGATGTGGAGCAGACCATTATTGCTGCGGTGAATGGAAAAAGCATTCAGACCAGCATTGACATCGGTGCACAGCAGATTGTTGAGAAATATGTTAATGGATTTAAAGAGGCAATGGGGGCCAAGAATATAGGTGTCATTGTTGAAAATCCGTCCACCGGTGAGATTATTGCCATGGATGGTGGTGACCGTTATGATCTGAATAATCCGAGAGATCTTTCCACTGTATATACAGAAGATGAAATCAAAGCGATGAATGATGTGGAAACAGTGGAGGCTCTGAATGGTATGTGGAGTAATTTCTGCGTCACAGATGCCTATGAGCCGGGATCTGTTGTAAAGCCGATCGTCATGGCTTCTGCATTGGAAAAGGGTGCGATACAGGAAACAGATACATTTGTATGCGATGGATCGCAGACTTTTGGAGATACTATGATCAAGTGTGCGGTTTATCCGAGCGCACATGGCACAGAGACACTGGGAGAGGTAATTGCAAACTCCTGTAATGATGCAATGATGCAGATTGGCGCCAAGATGGGAGCTACTCAGTTTATCAAAGCACAGAGTCTGTTTAATTTCGGAACAAGGACAGGGATTGACCTGCCGAATGAAGGCGCAGGTATTATCCATACTAAGGACAGTATGGGGGAAACAGAACTTGCATGTTCTGCTTTTGGACAGGGTTTTACCTGTACCATGATCCAGGAAATCAATGCGATGAGTTCCGTTATCAATGGCGGATATTATTATCAGCCGCATCTTGTGACAAAGGTTCTTGACAGTAATGGCGGAACTATAAAAACAATCTCGCCGATACTTCTGAAGCAGACGATTTCCTCCAGGATTTCCAGTGATATCAGAAGCTATATGGCATTGAGTGTACAGCAGGGTACCAGCCGTCATTCCAAAGTGCAGGGTTACAGTTCAGGCGGTAAAACAGGTACAGCGGAGAAATACCCGCGAGGAAACGGAAAATATCTGGTTTCTTTTATTGGATTTGCTCCTGTAGATGACCCGGCTGTGGTAATTTATGTAGTTGTAGATGAACCGAATGTAGAGGATCAGGCAAACAGTACTTATCCGCAGTATATTGCACAGGGAATCCTTTCGGAGCTTCTTCCGTATCTGAATGTAGTGCCGGATGAATCTGAAGATGGAACAGTGCCGGAGACAGAATTGTGGGAAGGGTTTAAGGGACATTTAAAGAGTACTTCCATATCGGACAGCGAACTTGACAGTGACGGTAATCTGGTGGATGCAGATGGCAATCTGATAGACTGGGATGGAAACCGGATTGATGAAAACGGATATCTGCTGGATGCCAATGGAGATCACATATTGGATGAGGAAGGCAATTATAAGATGTCTACAAATCTTGTCAGTGCTTCGGGAAGTACGGATGCAGATTCTTCAGGAGATGCAGTATCCAATCCTGATGCACCTGCACCTCTGGAGGATGATGAAGCTGAGACGACTGAGGATAATGACGAAGAGACAGACGGTATTACCAATGAAGAAGCAGGTCTGGAATAAAAACGTATAGTTATAGCTCCGCAGAGAATGGTCATATATTGTTATGACAATCTCTGCGGAGCTTTTTTTATGAAAAAAAATATGACGTTTCACAAGAGAAAAATATGGGTGGTATTACTCTGCTGTATTTTAATGATGACAGGCCTTATCGGAAGACTGGTATATCTTATGTGTTTCAGATCAGACTATTATTATAAGAAAGCAAAAGAACTTCACGAAAGAGAGAGAGAGATCAAAGCGGCCAGAGGGGAGATTCTGGATGCAAGGGGAAAAGTTCTGGCATCAAACAGGACGGTATGTACAATCTCTGTGATCCACAGTCAGATAAAAGAACCTGAAAAAGTAATCGCCCTGCTGTCTGAAAAACTGAAAATAGATGAGGCAGAAGTGAGAAAAAGAGTGGAGAAAATCTCTTCCATAGAAATAGTAAAGACAAATGTGGAAAAAAGTACAGGTGATGAGATAAGAGAGTGCAGTCTGGCAGGGGTGAAAGTTGATGAGGATTATAAGCGTTACTATCCATGTGGAAGTCTGGCTTCAAAAGTCATTGGCTTTACGGGAGGTGATAATCAGGGAATTATCGGTCTGGAAGTGAAATATGAAGAAATCCTGAGGGGACAGCCGGGTAAAATCCTGACAACAACAGATGCCAGGGGTGTGGAAATTGATAAATTGGGTGAGACAAGGGAAAAACCGATAGAGGGGAAAAGCCTGATAATCAGCCTTGATGTAAATATTCAGGAATTTGCGCAGCAGTCAGCTTTGAAAGTAATGGAGGAAAAGCAGGCAGAACGTGTATCTATCCTGCTGATGAATCCACAGAACGGCGAAATATATGCATGTGTCAATGTGCCGGAATTTGACCTGAATGATCCTTTTACCCTGACAGATGATCTGAATATGCAGTTAAATGAATCCGGGATAACAATACCGTCGGAAGATCACAATGAACAAAGTGAACTGGCAGTGCAGACAGCATCAGGAAAAACAAATACAGAAAGAAAGCAGGAATTACTGAATCAGATGTGGAGAAATCCCTGCCTGAATGATACTTATGAACCGGGCTCCACATTTAAAATCATCACCATGGCAGCCGGACTGGAGGCTGGTGTTGTTTCACCTGGGGACCGTTTTTATTGTCCCGGATATAAAGTGGTGGAGGATCGCAGAATCCACTGTGCAAAAAGAACAGGACATGGATCCCAGAATTTTGTGGAAGGTGCACAGAATTCCTGTAACCCTGTGTTTATAGAGGTGGGGCTTCGCCTTGGGGTAGAACGTTATTATAAGTATTTCAGACAGTTTGGACTTCTGGATAAAACCGGGACAGATCTTCCGGGAGAGGCAGGAACTATTATGCATCAGAAGAAAAATATGGGAGAAGTGGAACTGGCAACGGTTTCTTTTGGACAGTCTTTTCAGATTACGCCTGTTCAGCTGGCTGCAACAGTAAGTTCACTTATAAACGGAGGCAGACGGGTGACGCCGCATTTTGGAGTCGCAGTGTTAAATCCTGACAGAACAGAGGGTGAGAAACTGATTTTTCCGGTAAAGGAAGGAATTGTCTCTGAAGAGACTTCGAAGGAAATAAGAGAAATCCTGGAAACAGTAGTATCTCAGGGCTCCGGAAAAAATGCAAAAATTGAAGGATATGCCATCGGTGGGAAAACTGCCACTTCTCAGACACTGCCAAGAAGTGCAAATCGTTATATTTCCTCTTTTTTGGGATTTGCACCTGCAGAAGATCCGCAGATACTGGGTCTGTGTATTATTCATGATCCGAAAGGAATCTATTATGGAGGGACAGTAGCTGCACCTGTGATACGTGGTATTTTTGAGAATATCCTGCCATATCTTGGAATTGAAAAAAGTGATGTTTCTGATTTTTCTACAGAAGGCAATTAGGGAAATTCCGCAGGCAGGGTTGATAAATAAGCAAAAAAGCCTTATACTAAAAGAAATCTGGAAGTAAAAAACTTTCAGGAAAAAACGAAAGAATGAATGAGGTGTAAGATGGAATTTCAAGTTGTAATCCCTGTGCTGATTTCTTTTGCAATCAGCGTTGTATTAGGACCGGTCATCATTCCTTTTCTCCGGAGACTGAAGATGGGCCAGACAGAAAGAACAGAGGGCGTACAGTCCCATTTAAAGAAAGCAGGAACACCTACAATGGGTGGAGTGATCTTTCTGATCGCCACAGCGATAACTGCATTATTTTATGTAGGGGATTATCCGAAGATCATTCCGGTACTGTTCCTGACTCTTGGATTTGGAATTATCGGATTTCTGGATGATTATCTGAAGGTTGTGCTGAAACGCTCAGACGGACTGCTGCCATGGCAGAAATTTTTACTTCAGGTAGTTCTGACTGCGATTTTTGTATTTTATATTGTTAAGTATACAGATATCTCACTGACTATGAGAATCCCATTCTGGAGCGGACATTTCCTGAATCTTGGATGGCTGGCAGTTCCGGTTCTTTTCTTTGCTGTGATCGGTACTGTGAATGGAGTTAATTTTACGGATGGTCTGGATGGTCTTGCTTCCAGTGTGACTCTGATCGTTGCAGTATTTTTTACAGTAGTTTCTATTGGAATGAAATCGGGGATCGAGCCGATCACAGGTGCAGTTGTGGGAGGTCTGATGGGATTTCTGTTGTTTAATGTATATCCGGCAAAAGTGTTTATGGGAGACACAGGTTCTCTGGCACTGGGTGGTTTTGTTGCAGGTACGGCTTATGTGATGCAGATGCCGTTATTTATCCTGATCGTGGGTCTGATCTATCTGATCGAAGTACTTTCCGTTATCATTCAGGTAACTTATTTCAAGGCAACACATGGAAAGCGTATTTTTAAGATGGCACCGATCCATCATCATTTTGAGTTATGCGGATGGTCTGAAACACGTGTAGTTGCGGTATTCTCAGTTATTACAGCGGTTATGTGTATGGTCGCACTGCTGGCACTGTAAGATTTTGGCTAAGCAGATTTCAGCGTTATGCTGATAAAAGGGAGGAAAATTATTATGGAATTACAGGGAAAAAAGGTACTTGTATTCGGTTCCGGAAAAAGCGGAATCGGAGCATCTGACCTTCTGGCAAAGGTAGGAGCATTTCCGGTTATCTATGACGGAAATGCCGAAACAGATAAAGACGCAGTTGTACATAAAACAGATGGGACATATCCGGTCACTGTATATGCAGGAGAACTTCCGAAAGAAGTACAGGACAGTCTTGATCTGGTAGTTTTAAGCCCCGGAGTGCCGACAGATCTTCCACTTGTAAAGAGTTTTTATGAGCAGGGGCTTCCGGTATGGGGAGAGGTGGAACTGGCATACAGAGTAGGTGACGGTGAAGTGCTTGCCATCACAGGAACAAACGGAAAAACTACTACAACAGCACTTCTTGGAAAAATTATGCAGGATGCACGTGAGTCTGTTTTTGTAGTCGGCAATATCGGAACCCCATATACTTCCAAAGCACTGGAGATGAAGCCAAACTCTGTAACTGTTGCAGAAATCAGCAGTTTTCAGCTAGAAACGATTGATGAGTTTGCACCAAAGGTATCTGCAATCCTGAATATTACAGAGGACCATCTGAACCGTCATCATACAATGGAAGAGTATATACGTGTGAAAGAACTGATCACTGAGAATCAGGGTACAGAAGATGTATGCGTGCTGAATTATGAAGATGAGGTTCTGCGTGAGTTTGGAAAACATCTGACTCCACGAGTGGTATATTTCTCCAGCGGACGTAAACTGGATGAGGGAATTTATCTGGATGGAAATAAAATCATCCTGAAGGACGGAGAAAAAGAAATCGAAGTAGTTAAGACAGAAGATCTGAAGCTTCTTGGAAAACACAATTTTGAGAATGTTATGGCCGCAGTTGCAATGGCTTACTACGATGGAGTATCCTTGGACAGCATCCGTAAGAGCATCTGTGAATTTACAGCTGTTGCACACAGAATCGAATATGTGACAGAGAAAAAAGGCGTTGTATATTATAATGATTCCAAAGGAACTAACCCGGATGCGGCAATTAAAGGAATCCAGGCAATGAACCGTCCGACACTTCTGATCGGCGGCGGTTATGATAAACAGTCCGGTTATGATGAATGGATTGAGGCATTTGACGGAAAGGTACGTTATCTGGTGCTGATCGGTCAGACAAAGGAGAAAATCAAAGAAGCTGCTGAGAAACATGGTTTCCATGACATCATCCTCTGCGAAGATCTGAAAGAGGCAGTAAAGGTATGTGAGGAGAAAGCACAGCCTGGAGATGCTGTTTTGCTTTCTCCCGCATGTGCAAGCTGGGGACAGTTTGATAACTATGAACAGCGTGGAGATATGTTCAAGGAATATGTAAGAAATCTGTAGAATATCTATAAGTAAGAATTATAGCTGTCCGGCAGAGAAAGACGAAGCTGCAGTGACCGGCTATAGATAATTTTGCGGAGAAACAGATGGCGCGAAAAAGAGCGACAGATTTATCAAAAACAGATATGACGATGCTGGTACTGATAGTACTGCTTGTGATTTTTGGCCTGGCAGTATTATTCAGCTCCAGTGAATATAATGGCAGAGTACGTTTCGGCGACTCTGCCTGTTATTTTAAGAAACAGTTATTTGCCACAGCATTGGGTATGGGAGTGATGTATATGGTTTCTTCCATTGATTATCATTTTTTTCTGAGGCTGGGACCAGTGGCATATCTGATTTCAATGTTTTTGTCCGGCGCAGTACTTTTTGTAGGTCAGGAGATCAACGGCTCAAAAAGATGGCTGAATCTTGGACCTTTATCTTTTCAGCCTTCAGAGTTTGCGAAAGTTGCTGTAATCCTTTTTCTTGCATGGCAGATCGAGCGTACAAAAAAAGCAACCATGGGCTTTGGATTTATGTGCAGGACAATATTGACCCTGCTGCCGATCATTGGTCTTGTAGGTTCAAATAATCTGAGTACAGCGATCATTATTCTGGGTATCGGTGGAATCCTGATTTTTGTATCCAATCCGGGATATCTGGAATTTATCGGGCTTGGCAGCGCAGGTGCAGGTTTCATAGCTGTTTTTCTTGCTGCAGAGAGTTATCGTCTGGAACGTCTTGCAATCTGGAGAAATCCGGAGAAATATGAAAAAGGATTTCAGACGATCCAGGGACTGTATGCCATCGGCAGCGGCGGAATATTCGGCAGAGGATTTGGAAACAGTCTGCAGAAACTTGGATTTGTTCCGGAAGCGCAGAATGATATGATTTTTTCGATTATATGTGAGGAAATGGGAGCAGCCGGAGCTATCTTTCTGATTTTTCTGTTTGCAATGCTTCTGTGGCGGCTGGGTGTGGCTGCCATGCATGCAAAAGATCTGGCCGGAGCTCTTATCTGTTGTGGAATTATGGGGCATCTGGCTCTTCAGGTTATTTTGAATATTGCAGTGGTGACCAATACAATCCCCAATACAGGCATTACGCTGCCTTTTATCAGCTATGGAGGAACTTCGGCAGTGTTTCTTCTTGGGGAAATGGGACTTGCGATGAATGTTGGGAAATGTGACAGGATAAATTGAATTACAGGTTTCAGAATGGCGTAACATATAATAGAAAAAGCCATAAACTGTAAAGTAAGAGACTCTTTGGGAGCAAAAGGTTGGATGAAATCCATGTGACAGGTAAAGCA
>SKEU01001349.1_pt1 | contig 12354 bp, 7 predicted proteins | sample 4819571 | NCBI WGS metagenome assembly SKEU01 (sample SAMN11008801, study PRJNA524170) | human gut metagenome | biome: Human fecal sample; material: Feces; isolation source: fecal sample from pouch patient p8, p16 | host: Homo sapiens | place: Israel: Tel-Aviv | collected 2015-06-23
AACGTAAGGATCTATATCTATCAACTTAATTGGGTTGAGGGATGTCATTAACTTGATTGAGTGGAGAAATATCATAAGTTATTTTATTACAAAATAATTTCAGAAAATAAAAAGACCTATATCCTCCACCTCATGTACAAGGTACATATCGAAGGTTTAGAGAATATAGGTCTCCTATTTACAGCAAGAATGTTAAGCCCATAGCCACGAAGATGGCTGGCAATAGGTTGGCAATACGGATTTTACCAGGCCAGATGAGGTCAATACCGACACAGAAGATTAGAATAGATCCCACGTAGGACAGGTTATCGATAGCACTCGGCGTCATTAACGGCGCAGCAATGTGAGCCATAGCTGTAATAATCCATTGGGTAATCCCTACAGGAATAAAGGAGAACAATGCGCCCTTGCCCATAGAAGATACCATTACCATAACGATGATGCCGTCGAGGATGCCTTTCAACAATAGCGTTTGATAGTTACCCGTCAAACCGTCTTGAATAGAGCCTAGTACGCCCATGGCGCCCACGGTAAACGTAAGGGATGCTGTAATAAAAGCGTGCGTAAACTGCGGATCACCAGTGTTACCAGTTTTTGCTTTCACCCAGTCACCAAAAACAGTAATCCAACGGTTAAGGTCGATAAGCTCGCCAATTATAGCGCCTGCCACCATGCTAATAATCATGAGCATAGGCCCCGTCGTTTGCAACGTGCTGTTTACAATGACTAGCATATACTGCATGGCGCCGCTCATCCCAAGAAGGAGAACGATAATGCCGCTCACCATCATGAGCGTCTGTTTCAAATTTTCTTTCATAAACCGACCAAATGCGAGGCCGCACAAGCTGCCGGCTATGATGAGGCCAATGTTAATGGCCGTACCCAAACCAATCATATATTTCCCTTTCTTAATTGTGAAAGTAATACTTTATTTCATCATCAGTATACCAACTATATCGAAATAAATCAATCTGTATAGTATACAACCAATCTATGCCGTTATATGGCCCTAGATAAAAACATATAGCAAAAAGACCCTATCCAGTAAAGGATAAGGTCTTTATGTTGTGTTTATAGCTTTGAGAGAGAAGTATATGAGAGACCCGCTTTGGAGAGAGAGAATATATGTGTTTGTATATAAAGCGGGCCGACATATGATGGAACGCTATCTTTCCATCGACTATAGTGTACACCTTAAAGTATGGTTTAACACAAGTACAATTTTGTAACATCAATCATGTATAAAAACTATTGTTAACTAATCATCATATAAATACGTTACAACAGGCATTGAAAACAAGTAAAGAAATATAACGCTAGATACAGAATAATAAGAACTATATTAATTCTCACCATCCGCAGGTAGTCGGATAATATCTGCATTTGCATTAATCTCGTCAAAACAAGGACAGTCTTTACCGTGATCGTTGATAAGGCCACTGGCTTGCAGATGGGAATAGATGGTAACAGGGCCTACAAACTTAAAACCTCGTTTCTTTAGATCCTTACTAATCCGCGTGGACAAGCCATTCTTCGCAGGTATATTTCCATCAGGGTGGCTTTCATAAATAATAGTTTTATTGTCTGTGAAAGCCCAGATATAGTTGCAAAACGAACCAAATTCATCTTGAATATCTTTAAATGCAGAAGCATTATTGATGATAGCTTCAATTTTAGGACGAGACTTGAGCATACCCTCGGTCTGCAAGATTCGCTCTACGTCGCTTTCACCATAACCAGCAACCGTATCAATATCAAAATGATCAAAGCAGCCTCGGATAATGTCTCGTTTATTCAAAATCGTAAGCCAGCTGAGGCCACATTGGAGACTTTCAAGACAAAGATGTTCAAACTGCAACCGATCATCATGAATAGGCCGCCCCCACTCATGATCGTGATAGGCCTGATACAAAGGCGTAGTAGGCCACTCGCAAGTCGTCATCACACACCTCCATGTGCCCACACAAGGACATCATACATGAGAGCTACTACGAGGCCCATCACGAGATGACCGCCTACGTAGAGCGGAATTAGCAAATAGATAAATAACAATAGGGAATGTAAGGTTCTGCGTAACCATACAATCGGCGTAGACGTACCACCGCCAACCTTGCCATCAAGCCAATTGTGAACGATGTAGATAGGCGTGCCTAAGCGGCGAATCCAATCAGGAACGCGCTTGCCATGGTTCAACCCAGGGCAATACAAAATCACCAATGGCAATGCCACCGCATCAAGGATGAGTAGCACCGTTAAGGTCAAGGAGAACAAATCTATTTCGCCTTCCCACGTCACGGGATGTGCTATAAAGCGGAGGGCCCACAAATAGGCTTTATATACGATATACGGTTCTAATAGCCATAATAAGGGCTTCACTACACTCATGGGACTACCTACGCCAAACACAAAATAATAAAAACTACGCATCTGCGTAGTCGTTTCATATATACAACGTTCCGATCGCATCGATTTAACTATAAGAACTACGGATATTTTTAGGCCCAAAGGTGAGTCTAAAAACACCAATTCACACTCACAATTTTTAGTCCTTTTATACATCGATTTCTATACTATTATTATATCAGATTTTGGCCTTTTTGTGGGGTTAAAATTCACAAAATTTTGCTAAAATATACAATTTATAGTAGTTCTCACTGAAGGAACCCACTATATAAGCTATCCCTCACTATCGATTCATATATACTTATTTTTCATCAAATTTATGACTTATTTTGATAAATTCCTTAGAAAAATGCGGCATACAAAGTAACATAAAAACCAAAATAAAGAACTAAGAATTTGTATCAATACTATGTGGCATTTTATGCCCATACCCTATGTTATTATAAATACAGGTAGTAAATACCGTCTCACTTTCTTTTGATAAACAATGCAAAAAGGGCAGCTTCTTAGGGCTGCCTTTTTTGTATTCCACATACAACTTAAAAATATAGTCATTTAGTTATATAATTATACTTAACAACTTAGCCTATGGATTACACAAGATCAATAGATATGAGAGTATAAACGGGAGATACTACCATGACCAAACTACCACTATTAGCGGGTATTTTCATGATGAGCACTATCTTATCATCAGTAGGAGCCATCAATGTTAATATTCCTGGTGCAGATTCGAAGATTCCAAAGGATGCCTACATAAATTACAAAACTACGAATCCTGATATTGAAAAGGATGTAGCAAACTATGTAGAAACACTCAAAGCAACGGACAAAACTAAAGGTATTAACAAAAGCGAAATGGAGTACGCTAAAGCTGCCTCTATCTATCGCGGTCAACATTACCATAATACGATCATTTCCGTTCATGACAAATACAACCAAATCCGGCTTTCATTCCCCGTAGCGGGCATAAAAAGTGATTATAATATAGGGCGTTACAAAAGTCCAAGTCGAACCATTGAGGACTATCGAGTGTTTACCGATAATGGAAGTCTCAATTTAGAAATTGACTATGCTGATTACAAAGACTATGATTGGCGTAACACAAAAATAGCTTATGAAAAACTAACTGACAAGAATGTACGTGATTTCTTTCAAGACATGGCAAAACATAATCCAGCAAAACACATTTCTGATATAAAGGGTACTGTATTTTCATATCCTACTGTTACCTACAGCACTTGGGATAGCATGAAGATGCCACACCTTGAAAACGGTAAAAAAACAACTCTTACCATCGACACAATCAATTTTAAATTTAAGGGCTATAACATGCGTCATCCCTTATATCACGCAGGGTTTGTCTATTATGATAACAACCCCGTTCTGAACAAAGTTCCTACAGATAAATTATTGGCTAATTATGTGCTTCCTTCTGTGCAAAACCTAAATGAATTAAATCAATATTCACGCATAGAAAACTTAAATGGTATACAATACCGCGTACCAAAAGACGCCATATACGAAGGTCAAAGTAAGGGCTCCGACCACCAAGATATTAGACACTACAAAAAAGGGAACATAATATTCTTTGTTTCTACTGACAATGTTCCTAAGAACCCATATGCGCATGAACTTGTTGTAAATGGTCATTACAATTTTAAAACGGAGTTAAATACGTCCTGGGATATTTACTATTCCTACCCAACATCAGATTATATTAATTATGCCGTTATATGGAATAATAATATTCCTGGGCTATCCACACACATCTATAAACCCCATAAAGATGATCACATCCTAACCTTTTACTCCTATGATGGAACCTATAGTTTTATCTATACCATCTTTTATCCAAGTTTTTTAAATACTGAGGAAGTTCAAAAATTACGGAATATGATTGAGTTTTTTGAGTCTACCAATAATCCTAACTTCAAACTGAAAGCGCATGTTCTATTTCCAGATACAGAGGGGAGCCATGCCCATTAAAACATCGTTCAAAATCAACCTAATAGTATCAGAGGTGTAAATCATAACCACCCGTAGAACGGGTGGTTTGCTCTGACCCTATAAGGGTCTTTCTCTAGTGGTGGCCCTCTAAAGAGGGCTTTGAATGATCTGACAACCACTCTATTACCACTGGCTGCCCCCTACTCGGGGGCTTTTATTTTGCCTATTTTACCGGCTCACCCGTAAACGGGTCGGTATATTCTTTAAAGTTTAATGTATCTTGTGCTATATCTTCTTGTAATTGATTGCGAATATACTCTTTTATCGCTCCTTCGTATCTTCCCACTGTATCCACATAATATCCTCTACACCAGAAATGTCTATTTCCATACTTATATTTTAAATTTGCGTGTTTATCGAATATCATGAGGCTACTTTTGCTTTTTAAATATCCCATAAAACTTGATACACTTAAATGTGGTGGAATAGTTACTAACATATGAATATGATCCGGACAGCATTCCGCTTCTATAATCTCTACATTTTTCCTCTTACATAAATCTCGTAAGATTTTACCTACATCAGCTTTTATCCGACCATAAATTATTTGTCTTCTATACTTTGGAGCAAAAACAATATGATATTTACATCTCCATTTACTATGTGATAAGCTTTTTACGTCATTCATTGACATTGAACCTCCTATGTTGAAATGTTGTGGTTGCCAGACCAACTTCATTCTATCACTAGGAGGTTCTTTCCTTTTCTCTAAGAATTTTTACCGACCCCCAGTTTAACTGGGGGTTTAGTCATGCCTATTCGGCGTACAAGCAAAAAATAACGCCATCCAAAAGGATGGCGTTATTTGTATAAGGATTGTGTGCCCTAGTCGGGGTTCCAGGGTATTAGTTGTTAATCGCAGCGCGCAAGTCTACTTTTTTAGTTTCTTGGTTAGCTGGACGATTAATCGCTTCGCGAAGATCTACAGTGTGTTCATCTTGAACAGTAGGTTCTTCACTTGCTTTGTTTTTAACTGTTTGTTTAGCTGCGAACCAGATTGTTTCGTTCATGTAGTGACGAAGTTCTTCGTTAGAAACGTTTTCTTGGTCTTTAGCCATTACATCCAAAATAGCATCTTCCAATGCTTGTGCTTCGTCGTCAGTCATAGGACCGCCAACTTCTTTTTGTTTTTGGATGATTTCGTTGATTTGATCTACCATGCCACGCAATACATTGTAACCATAGCTATTAGTGAAGCCATCTTTTTCATTGTATTTAGGCATTTCGAAATATTCATATTCGTTTTTGTTGCGGTTTTCACCATTCCAGTTCAAGAACACTTCTTGACCATGTACACGACCGATGGAATGTGTACGGAAGTAGTCAGCATAGTTGTGTTTGTCATAGGAATGTAACCAGATTTTTTCAGCTTTAGTCATTTGCTCATGTTTGTCGTATTTCACTTTAGCTTTTGCGATGTTGATTTCCGCATTTTGCCAAGCTTTCACATAGTCATGAACTGCAGACACTGTTTGTGGGCTAGCCACAGGAACCAATACAACATTGCCTAATGCTGGAGCAGATACTGGATTACGTAAAATTAAATTATCGTCATATGTTGGAGCGGATTGTGCACCTACAACGCCTGTAGAAATAACAAGAGCCGCTGCACAAGCAAGTAATGTAGATTTTTTCATTCTATATTCCTCTTTTCTATCGTTAGATTATGGTGAAAGTATCTTTCACACCTATTTTACATTCATATCTGAAAGCACTGCTTTCACAAATTATATGGGAAGGCACGCGCTACACAAGGTAGCGCATACCAGCCATCATATAGTTAGTTTGTGTACTCACAAATGATTACATACCAAGTTTTGCCATCATTGCAGCAATTTGAGCTTTCATTTGTTCGTTTTCAGCTTTCAAATCAGATACTTCTGTTTTTAATCCAGCGTTTTGTGCTTTAACGGACGCCATTTCTTGTTGCATTGCATAAGCAGAGCTGATAGGGCCTTTGCGGTAACGATCTGCTACAGCAGCTTCGCTATCACGGTTGCCAACTTTCCAAGTTACACCAGCGTTCGCCATCATGTGACGGGAACCACCAGCCCAGGATACGCCAGCATGCATCAATGTGGACTCGTTTTTGTAATGAGCAACGCCCATTGCAATCGCGGAGTTACCACGGTAGTTACCATAACCAGCCATGATTTGAGTTGGTTCCAATGGATCGTATTGGATAGGTTTCAATGCTGCAAGAGCTGCATCTTGAGCACCTACACGACCGATTTCTTCACCCAATTGATCAACGCGTGGGTCATGACCGCCGCCTTGTACGGAAAGATCATAAACTGGAGCGCCATCAGCATCAGTAGTTTTGTTGATTGCTACAGTGTTATCGTTGGATGTAACTTTAGTCAATTGACCTACAGTTGCAACGTCGGATTTGTCTGTACCATTCTTAACATTAGTGATTTTGCTACCACCCATGTTGAGGTTACCACCAGTGATGGAAACTTCGTTAGGACCGAAGTTCATAGTAGCACCACCATTATTAGTAATGGAAGTAATGCCTTTAAGGTCGCTATTTAACGCATATGTTACTTGGTGATCGTAGTTTGCATCGCCATTGATAGCATCACGACGGATGGACAAGTTGTTACCAGCTACGAATTTAGTACCTTTTTCAACAGATTTAGTAGTTGCTGCAGTTTGAGCGTTTTCTACTTTACCAGTACCTTCTTTGTCTACATCAAGGTTGAATGCTTTACCTTGGATACCAGTAGTATCAACTTTGAAGTTAACTTTACCATTAGCACCTGTAGTAATAGCTACAGAATTGTCATCGGATGTGAAGTTGAAGCCGTTAGCCAATGTAGTTTTTTGAGCTGTACCACCATTAGCTTTGTAAGAAATTTCAGCGTTGTTTTCAATATCGCCTTTAGTTACAGCCACTTCATAAGTTTCGCCTTTATCTCCTGCAACATTACCAGATGCAGTGCTTACAGTTGCTAAGTTATCAGCTCCTGCTTTTTTAACTACTTTTTCTGTAGATAATGCAGCATTGATTTTTACAACTGGTTTACCAGCTGCATCAGTATCTGGTGTTAATGTAACATTGTCGCCAGCTACATAGTTATTGGTATTGATGCCATCAATAACAACATCTTTACCAGTTACTGGGTTACCGCCTTTATCAACAGTATTTAATGTAACTTTACCATTTTGTGCAGTGTAAGTACCCTCTTTGATACGCATATCTGTATCTGTCTCGCCTACAGGCAAGCCAGACAAGTCGATAACTGCTGTTTTACCAGCTACAGGATTACCATTGCCATCTACATATGTCATAGTTACTTTTTTATTACCATCTACAGTGTATGTAGTGTCTTTGATATGCATTTCATCATCAAGAGTTGCTACTTTATGAGTATCAGTAGAGCCAGGAGTTGTATAAGTGATACGATCGCCAGCTTTCTTAATGGAGATATTATCGTTAGCATCACCAAGTTTAACTTCTTTAGTTGTTACGCTGTCCAAACCTTTAAGGTCTTTGTTCAACTTAACTGTTAATTTATCAGCACCATCAGCTACTACAGCGATGTTACCAGTTGCAGATTGGAAGCTATTAGCTTGTGCTTCTGTAACGCCTTCACCTTCAACTTTAACTAAGGAACCAAGTTTTTGTTTGTTTTCAGTGGATGTATTATTACCAGTGAAGCGTAAGCCATCATCCATAGTTGCTACTTCACGTACAATGTTCTTACCATCAGCACCTTGAATAGGGTTACCATTAGCATCTTTTGGAACATATACGATACGTTCAGCTTTATCAGTATCACCATTATGAGCAGGATCGCGGTTTACAAGAACTTGTTCACCTTTAGCAGATGTGATAGAGATATCTGCACCATCACGGCCGTTGATACCATCTTTACCATCTTGGCCTTTAGGACCAGTCATACCGATAGAACCATCTCTACCGTTAAGAACAACGGAAGAACCATCTTTACCAGTAGCGCCTACAGAACCATCTTTACCATTTGCACCATCTTTACCGGCTGTAATGTTATCGGACAAGGAGAATTCTACAGTAGCATTACCGTTAGCAGCGTCATTAGTTTGTTTTACTACTAAGTTTTTACCAGCTTGGAATTCCACTGTTTTATTATCAGCAATATTTTGAGCAGCTGCATCATGATTATCGCCAATAGCACCACCATCTGTAGTATTTGCAGAGGATTTAATATTCCAAGAGGAAGCAGCTGTACCACCAGTATTCAAGTCAGAGAAGTCAATAACAGCTTTCGGACCATTTACAGCCTTACCATTACCATCGTTGAAAGTCAACTCAACTTGTTTTGTTGTCGCATTATATTTGTATGCTTGTGTTGCAGCACCAGGATTTGTATTGCCAGATGCAGTACCACCAACAACTTCTGTAGAACCAGTCGCCACAGATGTAGGAGCAATATGCAATTCGGAAGCCTTCAATGCATCTGCAGTAGATTTAAGATCTCTTACGTTAACTGCAGCGAATGGATTATCAGTAGCAGCATTATTAAGGTTAGTTAAGAATGTATCACCAGTAGATGTACCAGTTTTATCGATAGCAGAACCAACGTTATTTACGATGGAGTTGCCACCAGTTCTGTTACCAGCTGCATCTTGGATAGATACGATAACATCACTCGCAGGAACATCATTACCAGGAGCACCATCAACGTTAGTTGTGAATGTACCATCTGGGCGTTTCACTACTTTTGTGCCATCAGCTTTAGTGTAAACGGCTGGAGTTACAGCGTTTACAGTGTAAGTTTTTTGGCCTGTTGTAGCATCAGATGCTTCAGATACAGTTACATTGTCACCAGCTTTAACGATTGTACCTAGACCAGTGATTACGTTCTTACCTGCATCAGTGATGTTGGAAAGATCTTGTTTAGCAATACCAGTGATTTTAGCTTCATCGTTAGCTACTGGGTTACCATTGCCATCAACGTAAGTCATTGTTACGCTACCATCGTTTTGTACAGCATAGCTACCTGGTTTGATGTGTTTTTCATCATCAAGAGTTGCTACTGTTTTATTAGTTGTACCACCGTCATTAGTGTATGTAATGCGGTCGCCATCTTTCTTGATTGTAGTAGTGTTACCAGCTGCATCTTGTAAGCCAATTTCTTTTGTAGTTACTTTGTCAGTAGTTACGCTTGTAAGATCTTTAAGGTCTTTATCAAGAGCAAATGCAACAGATGCATTACCGTTATCGTTAGTTTGGTTTACAGTCAAGTTTTTGCCTGCTTGCATTGTTACTGTTTTAGTATCAGCAATGTTTTGTGCTGCACCAGAACCTGCTGCAACAGTACCTTCAGTAGCGGATACTTTGTCAGAAGCGATGTTCCAAGTAGATTTAGCTACTGTACCAGTAGTTGCTACTTTCAAGTCGTAAGTAGTTTGATCACCAGCTGTTGTAGGTGTTACTGTTACAGAACCATCAGAGGATTTAACTACTGTACGGGAGTTTTTCAATTGGTCGTAGTTAACTGCATCAGTACCAGATGTTGCTGGACCTAAGTTAGTAATTTTGTTGCTACCTAAGTCTAAGTTGCCACCAGTTACATTAATGGAGTTGCCACCAATTGTCATTGTTGGGCCACCTGCTGTATTAGCAATAGATGTAATACCTGTCAAATCGCCAGCTACATTTACTTTATATGGATTAGCAGTTGTACCCGCACCAGTTACTGTTGTATTTGTACCATCAGTTACTTTTGTTAAGTTTGCACTTACTGTGTAAGTTTTTTGACCTGTAGTTGCATCAGTTGTATCAGTAACAGTTACGTTGTCACCAGCTTCAACTTTAGAACCTAGACCAGTGATTACTTTTTTACCTGCATTAGTGATGTTGGAAAGATCATCTTTCGCAATACCAGAGATAACAGCTGTATCAGCTACGTCAGCATTGTTACCATCAACATAGTTCAATGTAACTGTGCCATTACCATCAACAGCATAGTTACCAGGTTTAACATGACGTTCTTTAGCTGCTACTGCATTCAATTGGTCAACATTAACAGCATCAGTGCCATCAGTACCTTGAGCTACTTTAGTGATTTTGTTACCATCTACACTCAAGTTACCGCCGGAGATAGTTGTGCCGCCAGCATTATTCAATGTGATTTTGGAAGTACCATTTTGGATGCTTTGAATATCTTTAAGAGTGGAGCTCAAGGAATATGTGAATTGTTTACCAGCTTGGTCTAATACAATGTTTTTACCAGCGCTGAAAGTAACAGTGTCGCCAGGGCTCACTTTTTCGGAAGTAGTACCGTTTGTAGTACCACCATTATTTAAGGAAGTAACATTCCAACCAGAGTTGTTGATTGCTTGAGTTACATTGTCAGTTGTAGCAATACCATTTGTAGTAGGAGCTACAGCTTTACCAGCTGCATTAGTAGTAATATTGTCGCCTACTTTAGCTGTTACTGTAATACCAGTAGCATCAGCAGATGTGGAAATAAGCTTTGTATCACCTTTAACATTCAATGTACCATCTTTCAACAATACATCGCTATTACCAGTGTCACCAGCATATTTCAAGTTAACGTTTTTCAATTGAGCTACGTTAACAGCATCAGTGTCTGCAGTACCTGCTGCAAGACCTGTAATTTGACGAGTTGCAGTTGTACCATTACCTACGGAAACCGCAGCTAATGTGGATGTACCAATTGCACCAGCTTGAGCACTATATTTGTTTGTACGATCAGATGCTGGATTGTAACCTTGTACACCTGCTGCAGCTGTTGTTACGGAGTCAGAACCAATCGCAACACCGCCTGCAATAGATGCTGTAGCACTGTGGCCAATTGCAGTACCATCTTTAGCGCTTACAGTTGTAGCCCAACCAAGACCAGTACCACCTTCAGCAGTTACAGTAGATTTACGACCTACCGCTGTAGAACCATCTGCTGCAGTACCGCCATCACCAGCACTTGCACCAGGACCGAATGCAGTAGCACCCAAACCATTAGCAACTGCTTGTGTACCGAATGCAGCACTAGAAGTACCGATAGCTTTTGCATAGCCACCAACAGCTGTGCCATTGTTACCTGTTGCTTCAGTTTTAACACCGATTGCAATTGTATTATTGTTATCAGCTTTTACTTCTTGACCAATTGCGATCATACCAGATGCACTTTTAGCTTTACCATCTGCTTGAGCGCCATTACCAATTGCAAGAGCAAAAATATTATTCACTTGGCCTGTTGCAGCGTTTATAGTATCGTTACCACGTGCAATTGTTTGTAAATATTTACCATCGCCACTTGCAACACTACCGATAGCAATTGTTTTACCTGTACCAGCAATTACTTTTGTACCGATACCAATACTGTCTTCACCAGTAGTCGTATTTTCACTACCAACAGCAACGTTACGATCACCATTTGTAGTATTTTTATAACCTGCTGCAAAAGCACCAGGACGATTAATTGTATTTTCGCGACCAAATGCACTAGCTTGTGTAGCAATTGCTGCAATTGTATTAGAAGAACCAACTGCTGTTGTATCATCAGCTTGTGCCTTGTTATTAACACCAAGAGCTACAGAAGAAGTACCTGTCGCTTTACTCAAACGACCTACAGCAACAGCATTACCTTGAGTTGCTTCTGCATTTTTACCTACTGCAACAGAGTTATTACCTGATGCTTTTGCATCGGAACCATATGCAGTAGCATCAACACCCGTTGCAGATGCACCTAAACCGTATTCAGTAACCGCTGCATTTGCATTACCAGCTGCTAACATAGCCAAACCAGCTAATACGCTAGCAAGAACTTTTTTCTTACCGCCATTGTTTTTAGCAACTTCAGATACTACTACGTAGCATTCTTTAGATTTGCTCCAAACTACTTTAAAAATCTTATTCATATTTCTATGAACCCCTTTCTTAGACTAGACACAATTACAATCCTTATATAATACGTTTAATAAATTGAAAGC
>SKEU01001351.1_pt1 | contig 12351 bp, 7 predicted proteins | sample 4819571 | NCBI WGS metagenome assembly SKEU01 (sample SAMN11008801, study PRJNA524170) | human gut metagenome | biome: Human fecal sample; material: Feces; isolation source: fecal sample from pouch patient p8, p16 | host: Homo sapiens | place: Israel: Tel-Aviv | collected 2015-06-23
CTCCAAAGCCCGTCGTTAACGCTTGTAAACCATAGAAAGTTTCGCAAAATTTCTAATGATAGATAAAATCTATCGATAAAAGCGTTTACATTTTAAAAAATCGTGATTACAATAAAGTCGTAAAGTTGATAATTAAAATATATCAGAGGAGGACATTACTAATGGCTAAAATTAGTGGTTCAGATGCCGTATTAAAAGTAATTCAGAAGTGGGGCGTAAAACATATTTATGGTTTGCCCGGTGGGTCGTTCGATTCAACGATGAACGCCATCTATAATCAACGGGAAACGTTGAAGTACATCCAAGTACGTCACGAAGAAGCTGGTGCGATTGCCGCTTCCGCTGATTATAAGCTAACTGGAAAGATCGGCGTCTGCTTTGGTTCCGCTGGCCCTGGTGCTGTCCACTTACTGAACGGATTGTACGATGCTAAGGAAGATGGTATTCCAATGTTAGCAATCGTTGCACAAGTTCCTACTAAGCGGATGAACATGGACTTCTTCCAAGCAATGAATGAAGAACCGATTTTTGACGATGTGGCTGTTTGGAATCGGACTGCGATGACTGCTGAGAGTTTACCGATGATGACTGATGAAGCCATTCGTCAAGCGTATGCCCACAATGGTGTAGCTGTCTTAACGATCCCTAAGGACTTTGGTTGGGCTGAAATTGAAGACAACTTTGAAACGAACGCTAGCGTGCACACTGTTAACTATCCTGCACCAACCGCTGAATCAGTTGCTGATGCGGTTAAATTAATCAAAGCTGCTAAGTCACCAATGATTTACTTTGGCGTTGGCGCTAAGGACGCGGCTGAAGAATTAAAAGCTGCTTCTGAAAAGTTTAAGATGCCACTTGTCTCTTCAGTATTAGCGAAGGGGATCATTGAAGACGATTATCCCGCTTACTTAGGTTCCACGGGACGAGTCGCACCTAAGCCGGGTGCCGAGATTGGCTTTAGTACGGATCTAATCCTCTGGGTCGGTAACAATGTCCCATTTAGTATCTTCTTATTTAATAAGAAGGCTAAGGTCATTCAAATCGATATTGATAGTGAAAAATTTGGTAAGCGCCACCATACGAACGTTGCTATTCAGGCGGATGCGAAAAAAGCTTTAGCGGCGATCAATGCAGCTGGTGAAGCGCGCGATGATTCAGCCTTTTATGACGCTGCGGTTGCTGATAAAAAGAACTGGGACAAATGGCAAGCCAGCTTCAACGATAGCACTGAATCACCAGTTCGCCCCGAACCAATCTTTGATGTCTTGAACCAAGAAGCTAGTGACAAAGCTGTTTGGGCTATCGATGTCGGCAATGTTAATATTAACTTTGAACGCTTGATCCGAATGCACGATGACCAGAAATGGGCAACTTCTGGGATTTATGCAACAATGGGCTTTGGGGTTCCTGCTGCACTGGCTGCTAAAGTCAACTACCCAGATCGGGACGTCTACAGTTTGAGCGGTGACGGCGCTTTCGCAATGCTGTCAGAAGAAATCTTGGCACAAGTTAAGTATAACTTGCACATTATCAACATTGTCTTCAGTAATGAGACCTTAGGCTTTATTGAAGCTGAACAGACTGATGATAGCCATCAACCACTCTCTGGTGTCGATTTGCCAGATACTGATTGGGCCAAGGTTGGCGAAGGCTATGGTGCCGTTGGTTATACCGTTCGGACCAAGGCTGAATTCAAGCAAGCCCTTGAAGACGCTAAGAAGACGGATAAGCCAGTTGTCATTGATGTGAAGTTAACGCATGCAATGCCATTTACAACGGAACATATGTATCTCGATGACGCATGGCAAGATAAAGACAAGATTGCTGAATTTGTCAAGAAGTATGATGCTCAAGCGTTGAAGCCGTTCAGCTACTTCTTAAAACAAGCTCAAACAAACTAATTTGGATAGATAATTAACGAAAGAGGACGCGATTATCGCGGCTCTTTTGGTACATAGTATTAAGTGTCGCTTGCCATTGTGGCGGTGACAACATACCAAGCTGTAGAGAACACTACGTGAACGTTCGGGAGGTCGCACAGATGCAAGTAATCAATTTAGATGCCCATCGATTAAAGATGCTGGCACCACAACCGCCACTGGTATTAGCTTTAGGTTTCTTTGATGGTGTGCATCAGGGCCACCAACGCGTGATTCAAACAGCGAAACGAATTGCGAAGCAGCGTGATTTACCACTCGCTGTGATGACGTTCAATCGACACGCGTCACAACTGTTTAAGTCCCAGACCACTTTTCGGTATCTGAATACCGTCGCGCAAAAAAGCCAACATATGGCGGCGCTACAGGTGGACCGACTATATATTACGGATTTTAACCACCAATTTGCTGGCTTGACACCGACTGCGTTTATTAAGGATTACCTTGTCGGGTTGAATGCGCAAGTCGTTGTGGCGGGGTTTGACTATACGTTCGGGCAGGGTGGCGCAAATGGGATGCGCGAACTCGCGGAATTGGGCGCCCCGTACTTTGAAACGGTCACGGTGGATCGCTTGGCTAATCAGCAGCTTAAAGTCAGTTCTACTCGGATCCGGGGGCTGATTGCTCGGGGGCAGATTGAACAAGCTAATGATTTATTGGGGTACACTTACGCGACACAGGCGACATTCGATCCGTTGACTAGAACGATCCAACTTGCAAATCGGCAACAGCAGTTACCAGCGGCCGGTGATTATCGTTGTTGGTTAGTTAGCGCTAATTATCGACAGGCAGTCATTCTGCGAGTCACCACGACATTAAAAATTATTTCGCCATACCAGTTGCCACCGGAAACCACGGTATTAGATGTGGACGTTCAGTGGCAGCAGCGTGCTTTGCAAGTGGTCAGTTCTGTCTCAGCCCAGCATCAACAATCACAATATAGTAAAGCTTAATGTAGACCACCCTGATCTGTTTGATGGGGTGGTTTTTGATTGTCGTTAAGTCGGTAAGTTATTCGTGCTAGACCGTTAGCGATATTTGATAAAACTGAGTATCGGGTGTGTGCTTGATCCTATTTTTCTAGTCCATAGATAGTTTCACATGAAATAATCGGATAAACACAAAATTGGCGCTGAATGGTGCCCCGTTTTGTGTACTTGTAATTTCACTTACGAAAAGTAAGCATATTAATTGCATTTATAATTGAAAGCGATTTATAATACGTTTGTTAAATGAATTGAACCAAGCAGACAAATTGGTTCTAAGTCGAAGGGATGAATAGTGATGACAAAGATGATTGCAGGACAAGCTTTAGTTAAGGTTTTAGAGGCGTGGGGTGTGGACCACATCTACGGGATTCCCGGCGGTTCAATCAATCATACCGTTGAAGGTTTGTACCTTGAAAAGGCCGATATTGATTATATTCAAGTACGGCATGAAGAAGTGGGAGCCTTAGCAGCCTCGGCAGATGCCAAGTTTACGGGCAAAATCGGCGTTTCATTTGGTTCTGCGGGTCCTGGTGCAACGCACTTATTCAACGGTTTGTATGATGCCAAGATGGATCACGTTCCTGTATTAGCACTTGTCGGACAGGTACCACAAGCGACGATGAACACGAATTACTTCCAAGAAATGGATGAGACCCCAATGTTTAGTGACGTGGCGGTATATAACCGCACTGTCACGACGGCCGGACAATTACCATATGTCATTAACCAAGCGATTCGTGAAGCATACCGGCAAAAGGGACCGGCAGTCGTTATCATTCCTGAAAATCTCTCAGCGGAAGAAATCGATTATCAGCCGGTATCGACGCCTAACACCGTTTCAGATACGTTTGAACAACGGGTCGATCCTCAGGCCATTACGGCAACGTTAAAGATGCTAAAAGCAGCTAAGCATCCATTAGTTTACGCTGGTCGGGGTCTTCTTGGTGCTAAGGCAGACCTGGTCAAGTTTAGTGAACAATTCAATATTCCAGTCATGAATACGGTCCCGGCGACGGGGGTTATTCCAACGAGCCACCCGAATGCAATTGGCACGTTTGGCCGGTTGGGTTCCAAATCGGGGTTCGAAGCACTCCAACACGCTGATTTGATTTTGTTCCTGGGATCTGAATTTCCATTTGCTAGTTTTTGGCCTAAGGGGATTAAGATTATTCAGGTCAACAATAACAGTTTTGATATCGGCAAGATGGTCCCAATCGATTACGCCGTCATCAGTGACGCCCAAGCTTATTTGCAAGCGATGATTGCAACTGGCGAAACGTTACCTGAAACAGCGTGGTTAACGACTAACCGGCAAAATAAACGTAATTGGGATAAGTGGCTCCAACAATTGGCTGCTGACGACCATGATGGACTAGCGCCGGAAGCGGTCATGCACAAAGTTGCTAGTATGGTCGGCCCTCGTGATACCTACGGGGTCGACACCGGTAACGTCTCCGAATGGGCTGTCCGGGGGCTCCCAATGGATCAGGAGCAACGCTTTGCCTTATCTGGCCTCTTCGCAACCATGGGATTTGGACTACCTGCTGGGATGGCTGGTGCCTTAAGTGTTCCAGACAGCCAAGCGTGGAGTTTCTCAGGCGATGGTGGCTTTGCGATGGTAGCGCCAGATATTATCACGGAAGCACGTTACGGCTTGCCCGTTATTAACGTGATTTTCAGTAATCAACGGTTTGGTTTCATCTATCGTGAGCAAGTTGATACGAAGCAACACTTGTATGGTGTTGATCTAACGGATGCCGACTGGGCCAAAGTTGCAGATGGCCTTGGTGGGATTGGTTTTACTGTTCAAAATAATCAAGAGGTCGAAACCGTCTTTGACCAAATCAAGGCGCTCCAAGCGAAGGGCAACAAGCGGCCAATCGTTGTGAACGCGGTCATCAAGAATGATGATCCAATTGGCACAGCTTACATGCCACTAGATCCTGAATTATATGGTCAAGCAGAAGTTGACGCTTATGCCAAAGCCAACCACATTGATATTAAGGAACAGCCATCATTAGGCGCCTTACTACGAGCACAGGGTGATCAGCTATAGTTAAAGCCTGAAGGGCTAGTTAGACCACTGGGCAAAGCTTCAGTTAACCTAATATTATTAAAAAGCCGCCAGTATCGGGTATGACCTGATACTGGCGGCTTCTTAATTGTTCAGTTAGGATTTATTTTTGATTAAAGCTGCCATCTTCCACGTCACGAATGAATTGTTTCAAATGGTCAAAGTAGACGGGGGCGTTGTCGATCATGTGGTGATGACCACCATTTGGCGTCGTTACTAAGCGTGAGTTAGGAATATCACGAGCCATGCGGCGGGCCGAAGCTAATGGCATTGTTTCGTGTTCACCGAAAGTTAACAGGGTCGGCACTTTAATGTTGTGAATCTGATCGCGAATATCCCATTCCTTTAACTTCCCAGTGATAACGAATTCATTATCACCTTGAAAGGCGTTGTATACAGGAGTGGCAGTGGTGTTGATCAAATGGCGAATTGAAGTGGGTTGTTTGCGGTCAACATAGCCAGCGTTCAGAACGTCCACGTACTTCTGATATTGGGGATCATTCCAGTTGCCTTCCGCTTCCTTTTGCTTCATGTAAGCAACAGCGTCAGCCGGTAGGGCTTCTTCACGACACTTGTTAACGTTGACAACGTATTCCTCAATGTTATCGACCATACTTGAAATAATGGCGCCTTTTAAGTGTTGACCATACTTGAGCGCGTACATCATTGTGAGGGCACCGCCCCAAGACTGACCAATCAAGTAGAAGTTATCGAGTCCTAGTTTTTGTCGGACTTCTTCAACTTCATCTAAGAAGTAGTCGTAGGTGAGATATTTCTTAGCAATTTCAGGATCTGAGTAGTCGGGTTGATCCGAATACCAGGATCCTAATTGGTCGTACATTGAAACTTGGACGCCTAAATCTGCCAGTTCCTCACCAAAGTTTTCCCAATATTCGTGATTGCCACCAGGGCCACCGTGTAGACATAATAATTGAATGTCGCCTTTGCCCTGAGTATTCGTCCATAAATGGTAGCCATTATCCAGCGTGATGATTGTCGTTCCTTGTTTCAAATGATCACCTAATTTCTTCATATTTTAATTGTTATCTTACCACTGTTAACTAAGCAGGGTCAAAGAGACTAGGCAATCATAAAGAATTGCATTAAGTAGATAATTGGTAAGGTCGTGTTCACTAATTAACTGAATCAGTACGTTAACGTCATAGTAGCTGAGTATGGGAGGGGACTTCGGTCGAAACGATATAAAAATAATAATTAGAACGGGCCGTTTAGTTTGAATTTGGTTTATACTAGTTATTATGCTGGTCGGTACGACTGATAGACCAAGTTTCAGTCGTATTGTGACCGATTGTACACAATTGATTTGACAAGCGGTTACATTTTCAGCGATAATAAGTAAACTGCTCAGCACAGAAAGATGTAATATTACATTCTTTAAATTCAATTGCGGTTAGTTAACCAATATGAAATAATGGGTTAACTAATTAGAGATGGGTGAGATTGATATGGCAAATCAAGTCGCAGTTTTACGCTTGTTAATCCAAGCGGCGCCCGCGTACTGTTCGGGTGACTGGTTGGCACAACGACTTGCAATCAGTCGAACGGCTATTTGGAAATTAGTGCAAGGATTGCAAGCGGCGGGCCATACTATTGAGAGCCGGCATGGGCGAGGTTATCGGTATGTGGCCAATAATCAATTGAGTGCGCCGGTGATTGAATACGCGCTTACAGCGTTACCACCGTTTGATTTGACCGTGCTACCAACGGTTGATTCAACGAATGCCTATTTACGGCGGTTAGTCACGCAGACGCCTTTAGCACTTCCGAAAATCGTGGTTGCGGATACGCAAACTGCTGGTTACGGTCGGTCGGGGCGGGCATTTTATTCGCCAGCACAGACTGGAATTTACATGAGCATTGGGTTACCACTCAGTGACCAGAAGGCGTTAGACGCTGGTTTGTTGACAACGAGTACTGCGGTAGTCGTTGCTCAGACGCTGCAACAGCTGTTTGCGGTTGACGTTTCATTAAAGTGGGTCAATGATGTGTTAGTCAATCATCACAAGGTGGTTGGTATCTTATCAGAAGGCATCACTAGTCTCGAAACGGGGCAAATTTCAGCAGTCATTATTGGAATTGGCATTAACTTAACAACGACAGCTTTTCCAGCGCTACTAGCGCACAAAGCGGGCGCAGTCGTTGCCAATCCAAATGGTGTGACGCGCAATCAAGTGATTTGTGAGCTACTGCGGCGCTTTTTCAATAGCTATGGGACTTATCGTAGTGGGACTTTCATGGACGCTTATCGGAAACTCTCCATGGTGATCGATCAACAGGTCGAGTTGAAGAGCGGAACGCAAAAGTATCGTGGAGTTGTCACGGATATTGATGCACACGGGGCGTTAGTCGTCAAATTAGAGACTGGTCAGAGTCGTCATTTTAGTTCTGGTGAGATTACTAAGGTGAACCTCTTGTCCGGTGGTTATCATGGCTAGCAAGTTTGTAAAATCAATTTATCAAGTTACCGAACGAATCGCGTCAATCTTTTAAAATGATTTCTGATTCAATGTTTTACTGGTTCATACTGTTGTATAGTAGAAGTTAGTCACAAGTAGTGCTAATCAATTTCAATTTGATTAATTGAGCTGTTTGGTACGTCGAATCAACCTTAAATTGTTGATAACATAGGAATGATAACGGATGGATTAATAGACTCACGTTTGATTTATTTATATTGTAATTAAGTTCGGGGTTATATGTGTTTAATCAGCATAATGAATAAAGTGGTTAATAAAAATAATTAATGAAGTTTAAATAATGCTGGTCAATGCGGTCATTTACATATTATAGTAAAGGTACCGAAGCACTGGTGGGTTAGTTAATATTTGTAGAGACAATTCAAGGGGTAATAGGAATATGAATGAAAATTTGCGGAGCGTAAATATGAGCCGAACAATGAGTCGGATGAATCGACACCGGATGAATCCAAGACGTTATATCACCGGATTTGATGGTATCCGGACATTGGCGGTGCTGGGTGTCATCATCTATCACTTGATGCCGGCCTCACTACAAGGAGGTTACTTGGGAGTTCCGATCTTCTTCGTCGTTTCAGGTTATTTGATTACGGATATTTTATTACAAGATATTTTGAGTCGGGGGCATGTCCGGATATGGCGGTTTCTCGGACACCGGATGCGGCGGCTATATCCAGCATTCGTGACGATGTTGTTAGGGACAACAGCCTACATTACGCTGTTTCAACGGTCATTATTGACGAACATTCGGGCTACTGTATTAACGAATTTAGTCTACGTCTATAATTGGTTTGAAATCAATCACGGTCAAAGTTATTTTGACCGTTTCAATGGTGAATCACCGTTCACTCATTTATGGTCGCTCTCAATTGAAGGACAATATTACTTATTCTGGCCATTAGTGATTGGTATCTTGATGGTCATCTTCAAGAAGCGTTCACGGGTCTTCTGGTTTATGATGATTGCTGCGGGTATTTCAGCGATAACCATGGCAATGTTGTATGATCCAGCGAATACGAATCGGGTGTACTACGGAACTGATACGCGGATGTTTGCAATCTTGTTAGGTTCTGGCCTTGCGTTTATCTGGCCATCACGGGAATTATCGGCGGACATTGCTAATGTTAATCGAGTGACACTGGATATCTTAGGCGGTGCTTCGCTAATTGCAATTATTTGGATGTTTTTCCAGATGTCCGGTCAATCTGATTTCACTTATCGTGGCGGTATGTTACTATTCACAGTCCTATCAACAGTGTTAGTTGCAACGGTGGCCCACCCGGCTAGTCATCTCAATCGCGTCTTGACGAATCCGGTGTTTAAGTACGTTGGGCAACGTAGTTATGGGATCTATCTCTACCAGTTCCCAGTGATGATTTTCTACGAAACTAAAGTTAAAAACATTGGTGATCATTTACTCCTCAATAGTTTGATTGAAGTTGCCTTAATTTTGATCGTGACGGAATTGAGTTATCGGTTTATTGAAAATCCAATGCGGCACTATGATTACAGTCGGTTATTGGTCGACTTCAAAGATTTCCTCCGCAAACCGAAGTTTAACCGCGTGACCACTGCGATTGTCGCTTTGACCACGGTCTTATTCGTTATTACGGCGGTTGGTTTCGTTCAACAGCCAAGTAAAGCGGAAGCTAACAAGAAGACTGAATTACAAAAGACGATTGCAGCTAACTCTAAAGCGGCTGATAAGAAGAATGCGGCGGCGCTCAAACGGCAAAAAGCTGCCCAGGCAGCGGCTGCTTCAAGCAAGAAGGTTGCGACTGAAAAGATGCAGACCAAGCAGGCTGAAGCGAAGTTGAACTCGAAGCAGAAGCAGGTGGAAAAGGAATACGATTTGAAGCCACAAGTTGTTCTAGCGATGGCCAATACGGATCTGACAGCCATTGGGGATTCGGTGTTACTGGATGTTTCTTCCGATCTTCAAGATGTTATCCCGGGTACGGTGGTTCAAGGTCGCGTTGGTCGTCAAGTGACGGAAGTTCCTGGAATCATTAATTCGCTGAAGTCGCAAGGGCAATTAGCCCATAACGTCCTATTGAACATTGGGACTAACGGGACAATTACGGATGATCAAGCTGAACAAGTCGTTAAACTGATTGGTAAGGATCGTCAGATTTTCTGGGTAACGGCCCACGTCCCAACACAGAGTTGGCAAAATCAGGTCAATGCTCAAATTGCCAAGACTGCTAAGAAGCATGCGAACGTGCATGTTATCGATTGGCATGGTCGTGCGCAGAATCAAAGTGGTTGGTTTGCAGATGACAATGTTCATCCAAATACGACTGGTAATCGCCAGTTAACGAATTTGATTGCGAACCGCATTGCCGAAGTTAATAACAATTAAAGATGAGTTCCAGCTTACGTTGATGGTAAGCTGGAACTTTTTTTGGCTAGTTCCGGACAGGTGGTGGTGTCCGACCTGGTCATGATAAGTGGCTGTTTAAGTTGAAGGTACACAAAAGGCCCACCAGTTAACGGTTGTGTGGTTAGTTGGTAGGCCATAATTAGTTAGTCTGTTATTTTTTTCATTGGGACGTGTAAGCGAATATCGTTCAAGTTAAGTGAGTACTGTAGGTCTTGATTGCCACGAATCGTCATCTTCATATCAGTTGCGTAAATGACTAGTCCGAGTTGATGCCCCTTCAGCAAGTGGTGGAACAGCGGTTGGAGATCCACAGAAAAGTCATAAAAGACATTTGGCTGAATCGCTTCTGCGTGCCATGGGTGGTGGCGGTTCTGTAAGTTAAGATGCCCCTTAGTAATCATCTTGAACGGCGTCTCACCCGCTAACTTGAAGTCCTTCAAATCATCTTCGCGCCAGTGGTAACCTAGATCAAGCGCTTTTGCAGCCAGCATTTGTGGGCTGACAGTCAAACGGCGCGCGGCCCCGAAGTCAATCAGCATAAAGCTCAACATGCCGAAATTCTTATTAACGGCGACAGAGCCCGCAACGTGCGGAATACCCACTAATAATTGATCCTCAGGTGCCTGCCAAGACTTGAACAAGAGGCGGTAATCATAGAGCGGATTTAACTTATCCTCTTGCAAGAGGTCGCGCTGCCAACTATCCAAATGATGCTTATAGTGGTCGAATAATTTGTCAGGCAATTTATCAGTAAAATGAGCGGCGCGTTGGTCAACTGTATGGTCAGCAGGAACTAATTCTTTGTACTGAACCTTAAAATCTAAAGCGTCGGTTGTGTCTTGCCACCAATTGTCATAGCCGTGCCAAGTTTGGGCTTGCGTGTTGTCTTGTACCAAGACGTTAGGCAAGAGTGTCTCCGCATGATTATCTAAACCATATAATTTATGGCTTAGCCACAAGTTCATCATGTCGGTGAAATCGAGCGATTGTAAGTTATTGATATAAATATGTTGTCCCTGGTGCAAAATGAGCTTTTTAGTAACGGGAACTGCCTGTAATTTATCCCATAAATTAGCTACGTTGCGGGGCTTAACGTTCCAGTCGTTGAGCCCGTGAACCATGATGATGTCCGCCTTAATTTTGTCAACGTTCTTGAGATAATTGCGTTCATCCCAGAAACGGTTATAGTTACCGCTTGCTCGGTCTTGGTCGGCAGTCAGTTCTGCCAGTTTCTGATCAAACGCGGGTTGGATCTGGTGAGCGTCACCGGCTTTTAAGCTTCGTGAGAAGACCTCAGCGGCGAGAACATCGGTGTCTTCGCCCTGGAACGTATCGGGAGCGACAACCAGGCCATTATCTCGATAATAGTCGTACCAGCTTGAGATGGCGGCCTCGGAAATAATCGTCTTAAGGCCAGCCACGCCCGTCGTAGCAGCGGCAGTTGCGAGGGTACCGAGGTAAGACCGGCCAGTCATAGCAACGGCGCCGTTGCACCACCAAGCTTTGATAGCGATATTGCCATCACGATTGGTGAAGGCTTGGCGTTTGCCAGTCAACCATTCAATAATTGCAACTGTTGAGGTCGTTTCATCAACGTCACCGGTAGGGGCTAGCCCATCCGAGTCGATCGAACCGATTCCAGCTGCATAGACGACAGCAAAACCGCGCGCTAGAAAGTAATCATTGAGCGTGTAGGACTTTTCTCGGCTGAAAGTCTCCTCTGCTGTATCGGTCGTCGTGGTCGCGGTTCGAGCGGCTGGTAGTTGCGCCGTTGTTGGCTGGAACTCAACATCCGCATAGGTATTTTCGTCCGGTTCCTTTGCAGTCAGGGGAACGTCTACGTTGTGCATTTGAGCATCGCCAGCTTGGTCGTTGATGCCCTGATTATAAGGACTAGCGGTATAGAGAACGGGAACTTTTAAGCCGGTTTCGGTCTCAGCTGGCCGAAGGATTTCAACTTTGAGCAGGTCCCGTTGGCCGTCGTGGTCAGTATCTAAAGGCGCTTCAACGTAGACGACGTCACGAATGAGCGCGTTGGTATCAAAGACGGCTTGGGCCTTACCATTGAAGAAGAGTGGCTTTTGATCGTTAGGTAATTGGTAAAATGGTACAAAGTAACCCCGGGTCGTGAGTGATTCAATCAAGGTTTGTCCATTATTCCCACGTGTATTTAATAATAGGTACCAAGCATAATAGAGGGCTTCACGATCAAAGGCGCTATCACCGACCATTGGCAAGTGAATATCGCGCATCGCCAGCAATGGATCGGCCAATTCAAAATCTTGACCAGGTAGAAAACCCAGTAGCTGAAGTCCCACGTTATAAAAGACTTGATTGTTTACGATAGTTGCATCGGCGAGCCATTCTGATAAAGTGTGCTGGCTGGTTGCCATGATGTTATTAAACTTGTGGGTCAAGCCGCTTGCCGTGTGAACTTCTGGTAAGCTTTTAGCCAGCAATGCCTGGTAGA
>SKEU01001357.1_pt1 | contig 12314 bp, 7 predicted proteins | sample 4819571 | NCBI WGS metagenome assembly SKEU01 (sample SAMN11008801, study PRJNA524170) | human gut metagenome | biome: Human fecal sample; material: Feces; isolation source: fecal sample from pouch patient p8, p16 | host: Homo sapiens | place: Israel: Tel-Aviv | collected 2015-06-23
CCCTGGAGATAAGGCCTGCACCGCTGTTCGATAGCGGCAACTGCCTGTGGTACAACGTACCAACTGCCGTGCTCGCAGCTGGGGAGTTTGGGTTTTCCGCTAAGCCGTTTGGGCCCGACCCTTCCGTCCAGCTGGCGCTTGCGGACTCGCTCGATTGGTTCGATTCATCACGACTCAACGGATTTGTTGATGAGGCGATCGAGATTCTTTCGCAGAGCGAATGGGCGACGGCGGAGGGTCGACTCGAGGCCATTTGCCGCGGCCTCGAGCGTCGCGTAATCGAGGTTAGTGCCTCTGTTGAGGTACTTCGACACGTGCAGCGATAAACCCGCGGCTACTTAAGTGCGCCGGTCACCGTGCCGCCGCCGAGGACGATGTCGCCGCGGTAGACTACAACGGCTTGGCCGGGGGCGATGGCTCGCTGCGGCTCGTCAAAAGTCAGCAGCATTTGTCCGTCGGCGCCACGTGTAAGGGTCGCTGCCTGGTCCTTTTGACGGTAGCGGTACTTGGCGCCCACGTGAATGCCGCCGGCATCGAGCTCTGCCTCCATGCGTGCGTCCGGCGCGCTCCAGATCCAGTCGTTGGCCGTGAGCGCTGTGGCCGTCAGGTCCTCGGCCTCGCCCAGATGCACAATGTTGCTGGCGGCGTCGACGCCCGTTACGTACACGGGATGGGCCATCGCGACGCCCAGACCCTTGCGCTGGCCGATGGTATAGCGCAGCGCACCGTTGTGGCGACCGACCAGGCTGCCGTCGCGCCACACGATATCGCCCGGTGTAGCGGGATGTCCGCACCGACGTTCGATATAGCCCGCATAGTCGCCATCCGCGATAAAGCAGATGTCCTCGCTTTCGGCTTTCTTGGCGTTTATGAAACCCTGCTCGGCGGCAATGCGGCGCACGTTGCGCTCTTTGTCCAGCCCAGCCAGCGGAAAGATCGTGCGTGACAGCCGCTCCTGCGTGAGCGAATACAAAAAGTAGCTCTGGTCCTTTTTGGAGTCCTCGCCGCGATGCAGCTGCCAGGTGCCGTCGGGCGCTTGGCTCGTTTTGGCATAGTGGCCCGTGGCGATGTAGTCGCAGCCCATATCCAGCGCCGCATCCAGCAACGCGCCAAACTTTATGTGGCGGTTGCAGATGATGCACGGGTTGGGCGTCAGCCCTTCCTGGTAGGCGGTCACGAAGCGCTCGATCACGTTGCGGTCGAAGGTCTGCTGCAGGTCGAGCACATGGTGGGGTATCCCCAGGCGCTCGGCGACGGCCTTTGCATCGGCGATGTCGCGGTCGACCTTGCTCATGCCCGTGACGGGATCGGGCGCGGGGCAGGTGAGGCGCATGGTGGCACCGACACATTCGTAACCCTGACTTTTGAGCAGATACGCGGTCACGCTGGAATCGACGCCGCCGCTCATGGCGACGAGCACGCGCTTGTTGTGCATGGGGAGGTTCTCCTTGGTGGCATGTGGCCAAAAAAGAAAAGCGGCGCGGGAGGCTGGTTCCGCGCCGCAGACATTGTAGCAAGTTCGGACGTCTCGTGGGATACCCTAACGAGATGGGCTCAGGCAGCCAGAAGAGAGGGGAGGCCGGCGTGCCTTGGGCCTATCGACAAGCGACGGGCCCTTAGTCCTGGAAGAGCGCCGTGGACAGGTAACGCTCGCCGGTGTCGGCGAGCAGCGCCACAATGGTCTTACCCTCGTTCTCGGGGCGCTTGGCCAGCTGTAGCGCGGCCCACACGGCGGCGCCGGACGAAATGCCCACGAGCACGCCCTCCTTGTGGCCCACGGCGCGGCCGGTCGCAAAGGCGTCGTCGTTCTCGACGGGGATGATCTCGTCGTAGACCTGGGTGTCGAGGACGTCGGGCACAAAACCGGCGCCGATACCCTGGATCTTGTGCGGGCCGGCCTGGCCCTTAGAGAGCACCGGAGAGGTGGCGGGCTCAACGGCGACGACCTGAATCTGGGGGTTCTGCTCCTTGAGGAACTCACCCACGCCGGTCACGGTACCGCCGGTGCCAACGCCGGCGACGAAGATGTCGACCTCGCCGTCGGTGTCATCCCAGATCTCGGGGCCGGTCGTGGCTTTGTGGATGGCGGGGTTGGCGGGGTTCACAAACTGGCCGGCGATAATGCTGTTGGGCGTCTCCTTCTGCAGTTCTTCGGCCTTGGCGATGGCGCCCTTCATGCCCTTGGAGCCGTCGGTGAGCACGAGTTGTGCGCCATATGCCTGCATAAGCTTGCGGCGCTCGACGGACATGGTCTCGGGCATGGTGATGATCACCTTGTAGCCGCGGGCGGCCGCCACCGAGGCGATGCCGACGCCGGTGTTGCCGCTCGTGGGCTCGATGATGGTGTAGTCGCCGCCGCGCACGAGCTTGCCGGCCTTCTCGGCCTCGTCGATCATGTTCTTGGCGACACGGTCTTTGACGGAGCCGGCGGGGTTGAAGTATTCCAGCTTGACGAGCACGCGGGCCTTGAGGTTCTCATCGGCCTCAAAGTGAGTGAGCTCCAGAAGCGGAGTGTGGCCGATAAGCTGATCGATGGACGTGTAAACATTGCTCATGGTGAACCTCCAAAGTGTTCAAATGACTGGATACCGTGTGGGTTTACGGTGTGAGTAGCAGCGAAACCCATAAACCTTATGGGTTGTTCTTTTTGCTGTTGGCAAGCATAGTAGACAGTAAAGCCTAGTAACGCAATAGGAAATAGAAGATTATTACGAGTCGATTAACCAGCTTGACGGGAATAGGTATTTTCAAAACCAATTTTTCGGCTAGAATTTCTACGAATTAAAAGACCGAAAGGCAGCAATATATATGTTGGTTTCCACAAAGGGCAGATATGCCCTGCGCGTTATGGTCGACCTGGCCGAGCACCAGGCGGCAGGCCGCATTCCCCTCAAAGAGATCGCCGCGCGTCAGGGGATTTCGGAGAAATATCTGGAGAACATTTTGGCCACGCTCGTGCGCGCCAATATGCTCTCGGGCATGCGCGGCAAGGGCGGCGGCTACGTGCTCACGCGCCCGCCCGAGCAGTATACGGTGGGCGAGATCTTGCGCCTGACCGAGGGCAGCCTGGCACCGGTCGCATGCCTGGACGGCGACTGCAAGGGCTGCTCGCGTTCGGATGAGTGCCCCACGCTCGACGTGTGGAAGAACCTGGACAAGCTCATCAACGACTACCTCGACGGCGTGACGCTCGATACGCTCGTCGCCCCCAACGAGGGCTACGACTACGTCATCTAGCCCCACCTGCTATTGGGGGACGGGGTAGAAATGCTGGATTTTCCTGCCCTCTGAGGCTCGACAAATGACAAGGCCGCCCATCGTTGCGATGGACGGCCTTAGTTTTGGCGTGTTGTGGCGGTTCGTATCCGGTCGCTTTAGTTCCTGGCGATGCTGTCGAGAATGCTGCGCATGATGGATACCAGGATGCTGCCCATAAAGGCCGATCCAAAGTCGGCAATGGAGATACCCGCTCCCAGCAGATTGACCGACAGGTAGCTGGCCAGCTCGAGCATAAAGCTGTTGACTACGAGCTGAAAAATACCAAGCGTGATAATAGTGAGCGGCAGTGAGATGACCGTCAGGAACGGCTTTACGAGCGAGTCGACGATGTTGAGGAACAGTCCCACGAAGGCAAAGCAGACCCAGGCATCGGCCATGCCGAAGGGCTGAATGCCGGGGACGAGAAACGTTGCAATCGCGATGGCGATTGAGGTCAAAAGCCAGTTGAGCAAAAAGCGCATGGTGGAGATCCTTTCTTGCGCAAGACGTGGCAAAGAGGCGTGAGGGGCACATGCCTTTGCAACTTGGATGGGTGCGGGGCACGGCCTTGTTTGGGCGCCCATTGTCTCAGATATTCGTGGAGCTTGCGTGCGCATTCGGTTTCAAAACGGCGCTCGTCCTAAAAAACGTGCCGCTGACAGAGAGTCTTGTCGCTTTAGTTTGGTGGTGTGCTAAACTGCTACGGGCAAAAGCCACAGGCGTTGCCCTATTGCATATTACGGGCGAACGATGCCCGATGTCAGTATCAACTTCGATGCCTTTTGGCGGGTTTGGCGGTGATCGATGAATATCGAGAACATGTTTGACAAGCCTGATGTCAAGCAGCTGGTCCACGCATTTAGCCTTTTGGACGACGAGAAGGATATCCAAGCGTTTTTGACCGATATCTGCACGCCGCGCGAGATTTGCGATCTATCGCAGCGTCTGCAGGTCGCGCGTTACCTGGACGGGGGCGAGCCCTATGTCGAGGTTCAGGCGCGTACTGGCGCTTCGTCCACCACGGTGAGCCGTGTGTCCAAGGCGCTCAACGGCGAGTACGGTGGCTATCGCAAGATCCTCATCAAGCTGGAGGATGGCGAGTAGGCCAACGGCAACAAACGAATCAGCTGGAGCCGCCCCTTCGGGGGCGGTTTTTGTGTGTCGAAAATTGATCCCCTGGGGACGGAGGAAAACGGATCATCGAGGGGGTCTGGTGCAAAGTAACCTGACCCCGATGCGCCAAAACATGTTGGTGTGGTGCCATGTTGTCCGTGCGGGCGGGTAGGATGGATGCATTGATTATTGCGGACGGTTTGAGTGGAGGACCATGCCTGTTCGAATCTATACCACGGATGCCGGTACGGAGCTGAGCGATGCCGAGGCGGTGCTGCTTGCCGACCTTGTCGATCGCCACGGGCGTGCCGTGTTGCTGGCGCCCTCGTTTGCCGAGCTCGACCTGTGCCGTCATGATGCGGCGGCAGCTGGTATCTCGCTGGGCGTTGACTACAAGACGCCTTCGTCGTGGCTCCGCTCGCTTTGGGAGCTTTTGGGCGACGGGCGCGGTTTCGTCGACAACCTGCAGCGCCAGATGCTGCTCTCGGACATGGTCACGCGTCTCGACGATGCCGACCTGCAGCCGCTTTCGCGCAGCCAGGGCACGGTGCGCATGCTTGCGCGCATGGCCCGCGATGTGCTGCCGGGTGTGGCAGGGACGGGTGCCGAGCGATGCGGTGGCAACAATTGCCAGCCTGAGCCAAAAAGCGATGCCGAGGCTCGCGTGTTCGAGCTTTTGCGCGCCTACGCGAGCGGCTTGGACCGTCGAGACATGGTCGAGCCCTGCGAGGCGGCTGACCTTATGGCCGAGGTGCTGGCCGACAACCTTCCGGCGTGCGCCCGCGCGGTATGCGTGCGCGGTATCACGTCGTTTACGCACGGCCTACTCGAGCTGCTGTCTGCCGTGGCGAACAATGGGGGAGAGGTCGTCGTGCTGCTTGCCCGCGAGCAGGCGGCGATGCGCGAGGAGCTTGCCACGGCATTTGATGCCCGCGGTGTGCTGTTTGAGATCGCGCCGCTGGGGGACGACGCCGTCGCGTCTGATGTCGCTTGCGGGGCCGCCGCTCAGCCTGCCTTTATTGAGGTCGCCGGCCCCCATGCCCGTGCTCATGTCTATGTGGACGCCATCGATAAGTTGGTGAAAGCGCACAAGGAGTCCAAGGCCGATAAAGCTACTGCAACGCCCGCCGACCCCGTGCGCGTGCTCGTTGTTTCTGCCTGGGCATCCCAGCTGTTCGGTGAGCTCGCCTCTCGTCTGGCGGCGCGTCACATTGCGGCCGAGACGACTGAGTTCACGGCGTTTTCCCAGTCCATCGCGGGCAGGCAGTTTACGGCGCTCGCCAACCTGATCGAGCGTATGAAAGCCGCCGACGAGGGCACCGCTTCCAAGACCGAGTGGTGGCCCGCTCCAGAGCTTACCGACTGGATTTATAGCCCGCTTTCGGGTACTGACGCCGCGAGCGCCCGCGGCTTCGACAAGAACATGCGCCTGTCGCGCAGCAAGACCACTGCGGGCGTCAAGAGCCTGCTGCAGAGTGTGCAGGGCCAGGTGAGGGGCGCCCGCAAGGCCGCCAACGACGATAACTGGTTTAAGAATGTGCCGTGCGTGGTCTCGGACGTGTTTCAGGCGCTGTGGCGCGACAAACCCGTGACGGCGCTCAAGGCCATGCTCGCCGTTGCAGAGGCGCTGCCCGATCGCGCTCTAGGCGGTCTTGACGGCCAGGCCCGTCGCCAGGCGGAGACGGCTTTGCTGCGCCATGCCATCGACATCCTTATGAATGATGCTCGCGCGCTCGACGTGTCGCAGGCCGCGACCGTGCCGGTTCTCGACGGCGTTCGAACCAAGGTGGACAAGCGCAGTACCGCTTACGATTACGAGACCTACGAGGTCGATCGCACGCCACGTGCTCAGGTTCGTTTTGCTCCGCTTGCCGATGCGGCGGTTCTGCGCCCCGGCAGCTACGATGCCGTGCTGTTTGCCGATGTCGACCTGGACAGCTATCCGCTTTCGCACGAAGAGGGCCCGCTTGCCACGTTGACAGCCGAGCTGCGCCGCGACGGCGTGTCTTTGGAGCCTGCCGCTCTTCTGCGCGTGCGCTTTGGCCGTGCAATGCAGGCGGCGAGCGGTCCGGTCGCGCTCGCCCGCGTGACGCACGATCGCCAGGCACGCGAGTGCTACCCGGCAGCCGTATGGACCGAGTTGCGGGCGCATGCCGAGGCCGCTGGCAACGCTAGGGCCGCTGGCAACGCTAAGGCCTCTGGCGCTGTCAAACCCACGCGCGTGGGCGAGGGCGATATCATCGCCGACTTTGATCCCGCGGCAGGTGAAGGTCTTAGGCGCGAGCGCGTGACCTGCGAAGCTCCTCAGCATCTGAGCGATGAAGCCATTCCGTATTTGGTCCTGTGCCGTCGCGATGGCGAGGGTGAGGACGCGCCGCTTGTGCCGCGTCTGACGTCCGCCTCGCAGATCGAGGCCTATTCCACCTGCCCGCTGTGCTGGTTCGTCTCGTATCGCGTCAAGCCCCAGTCGATCGACGCGGGCTTTGGCAACATGGAGAAGGGCAACTTTGTCCACGACGTGCTGGAGCACTTGCATGCGTGTCTTCCGCAGAAGGGCATGGAGCGCGTGACACCCGAGAACCTGCCGCGTGTGCAGGAGCTGCTGCGCGAGGTCTTTACCGATACCTTGGCCGAGCATGCGGGCAAGCGTGGCAACGAGGGCCCGCTGGTGCCGCTCTCCCCGGTGGAGGAGCGTCAGGTGGCCGAGATCTTGCCGCAGCTGGAGGGCGTCCTTGCCTACGAGTCCGAGGCGCTGACTCCTTTTGCTCCGCGCTACCTGGAGTTTGCCTTTAACGATCTTAACGTTGAGTATGCCGGTTGGCCGCTCGGCGGGCGCATCGACCGCGTAGATGTGGATGCCGAGAATCGCGCCGTGGTAATCGACTACAAGCATCGCACGGGCGTTGAGGAGTTTAAGCTCGCCGACCCTACGGTGCGCGACGAGGAATCGGGCACGGCGCCCATCGACGACCCGCGCTGGCTGCCACCCCATACCCAGACACTCATCTACGCGCAGGCCATGCGTCGGGCGCTGGGCCTAGATACCCGTGCTGCGCTCTATTTCTCGACCAAGGGCGGCAAGCCCGCGCTGCGCGGCGCGGCGAGTGCCGAGTTGCTCGAGGAAGAGCGTGGTGACGGTCGCATCCCGGGCCTCAAGAAGGGCTTCCCGGGCGAGGGCGGCAGCATGGACTTCGATGCCCTGCTCGACCGCGTGGAGACCGGCATTGCCGAGCGCCTGCGCGAGCTCGAGGCAGGTGACGTCGCCGCTGTCGACCCGACATCGGCGCAAGCCGCGCATGCGCGCTGTTCGTATAACCACCAAGGAACGTTTGTAAGGAGGGACGTGTAGACCATGGATCTTTCGACTTTGATGCCGCAACAGCTGCAGATTGTCAAAACGCTCGACCGTCCGCTATTTGTCTCGGCGGGCGCCGGTTCGGGCAAGACCTTTACCCTTACGCGCCGCATCGTCTACGCGCTCTCGCCCGAATCCGGTCCGTTCGTTGAACATCTGGATCAGGTGCTCGCTATTACCTTTACCAAAGATGCCGCGGCCGAGATTCGCGACCGCGTGCGCCGTGCGCTTATCGACGAGGGCATGGACGAGGAAGCACTGACCGTCGACGACGCGTGGATTTCGACCATTCACGGCATGTGCTCGCGTATCCTGCGCGCGCATGCGCTGGAGCTGGGCATCGACCCCGAGTTCACGGTGCTCACCGATACCGACGAGCTTATGGACCAGGCTGTTGAGCATGTGCTGGGCCGCGCGACGGCGCCCGATGCCGCGCCCGAGCTCGCCGCTTCGCTTAGGGCCCTCTACGCTTGGTATCCCATGGCGGGCGAGGGCGGTTCCTTTGGCGGCGGTACGACCATCAAGGGTCTGGTGCGCGACCTGCTGGAGCTGTCGAGCCAGTTGCCGGGCGGTATGGACGACGTGCGCGTGACGCGCGGCCAGGCCGATACCTCGGCACTCGCCGATGCCTATCACGCGGCGCTGGGTGCGAGCAAGGCTTCGACCGAGAAGGCGCAGGCGGCGCTCGATGCCATCGACGCGTTCGAGGCGAGCGGCAAGACCATGGCCGATGCGGCGCGACTCATGATGTCGTGCACCATGCCGCGCGCGAGCAAGGCATTCCCTAAGGAGCAGGCCGAGCTGCTCAAGGCCGAGGCCGTCGATGCGTTTATCAATATCGTGCTTGCCTGCGGTGGCCCGGCGCTCGATGCGCTGGTGGGCCTGGCCCGTTCCGTGGAGGCGGAGTACCGTGCGCTCAAGGCCGACCAGTCCGCGCTCGACAATAACGATCTGCTGCGCATGGCATATGAGGCGCTGCGCGATTATCCCGCCATCCGAGCCGCCTACGAGGGCCGCTTTAAGATGGTCATGATCGATGAGTTCCAGGATACCGACCAGATGCAGGTCGATTTGATTCGCTATCTGACGGGCGCGGGGGAGCGCGCGTTGTGCACCGTAGGCGATGCGCAGCAGTCCATCTATCGCTTCCGTGGCGCCGAGGTCGAGGTGTTCCGTCGCCAGGAGCGCAAGGTGGGCTCGTCTGCCGCGCCCGAGGCGACTGCCGTGGCCGACGCCCCTGCTGGCGAGCTCGTCAAACTTGTGCGCAACTTCCGCAGCCACGACGAGGTGCTGCGTTACGTGGCACGCGTCTTCGACGGCGATGACGGCGGCCTGATGCAGGGTTTTTTGGATCTTGAGGCGAGCGACGGCCGCAAGGACACGCTGGTGGCAGACGCCTCGCGTCGCCAGGCCCTCTTTGTTGCCGGCGGCAGTACGCAGGAGCGCACACTGGCAAAGGCCCGTGCGATCGCCGAGCGTTTCCATGCGCTCGCCAAAGCGGGGCAGCCCCAGGGCAGCATGGTCCTGCTGCTGGGCCGCATGACCAACGCCGATGTCTATGCGCAGGCCTTCCGCGACCAGGGACTCGACTGCGTGATCGCAGGCGGCTCGGTCTTTGCTCAGGCTGCCGAGGTCCAAACGGTGCGTGCCCTGGTGTGCGCGCTCGCCAATCCGGCCGATACGGCGCAGGGTCTTATGCCGCTGTTGGCCTCGCCGATGTTTGCACTCGGCGCCCAGGAGTTCCTGACGCTGGCGACCAAACTCGACGAGCAGACGGGCGAGACGTCGCGCCGCAACATCGACGCGGGCATCATGAGCGATTCCGATGTGCCGGGTTTGCAGAACCTGCCACTCGTGACGCGCGCCCGCGAGGTTCTGCGGTATGCACTTCGTCGCGTGGGACGTGATTCGTTCGCCAACATCGCGCGCGACGTGGTCAATGCTTCGGGCTGGTTCGTGCGTCTGGCGCAGCGTGGCCCCGAGGGCAAGGCCATTGCTGCCAACGTGCTCAAGGCGCTCGACGCCGTGGCCGAGGCAGAGGCCGAGTTCGGCAACTCGCCGCGTTCCATCGCGCTGGCCTTCGACCGCTTCTTGGCGGGCAAGGAGGCCCCGGGTGCCCTCAACGAGGAGGGCGACGGCGCGGTGCGTATCATGACCGTGCATGCATCCAAGGGCCTGGAGTATCCGGTCGTGGCGGTTGCGGAGTGCTTTGGCGTGCGTAAGTCCTCGGGTGCGGCACAGATGGGTCGCGTCGATGGCGGAGCGCAGGTCGTGGCACTGCCGGCACGCTTCGACGGCGTTAAGCTCGCCGACGGAACCTTTGTGAAGGGCGACGACGTCAAAAAGCAGTTTGAGCATGCGTTTAAGGGCAAGGGCACGTCGCTGTGGCTGCCGCCGGAGCTCATGGAGGACGTTTGTGCGACGGGTTCTCCCGCCGAGGCATTTGCTCGCCTGCGCAACGACGACCTGCAGCTCTCGCTCGAGGAGCGGGCCCGCCTGCTCTATGTCGCCATGACGCGAGCACGCGAGCTGGTCATTCTGGCGATGGATGCCGGTGTGAGCCGTGGCAAGGTGACGGCGCCGACCTTCGATGTCGAGACGGATCTGACCTACGACGTGCTGCGCCGTATTTTGCCGACCGACGCTCTGGACACGCCGCAGCTCGATAGCGACCGCCTGGTGTTCGACAACTCCCAGCCGGGCGACTACGAGCTCATTTCGCTCACGGACTTTACCTTTGGCGAGCAGGCGTTTGAGGCAAACGCTTCGCTGGATGCCGAGGGCAGGCTTGTTCGCGGCGATGTCGATGTCGCCGATAGTGCTGCGCACTCAACTGTGCCCGGTCCTGCCGACCCCAAGCCCGATTCGTTTGAGCTTGTGTATCCCCAGGCAGTGGGCGTGCGCATGGGCATCTGTCCGTATCCGATGCGTGACTCGTATAGCTACTCGTCAATCGCCGCGGCACTCCATGCCGAGACGGAAGACCGTGCCGCCGAGGCTCGTGTTCCCATGGACGAGTCCGGCGATGATGCAGAGTCGGATGGCTCGGAGATGACGGATGCAGACGTGGCTGCCGTTGAGCCCGCCGGCAATCCCATGGCCTTGGGTTCGGCCTTCCACGCCGCCTGCCAGTGGCTCATCGAGATGGGTGCCGATGCGCTGCCTGCTGAGCGTGCCGACGCCTTGGCTCGCCTGTGGTGCCTGACGCCGGAGCAGCGCGAACGCTTCGATGTTGCCCTGGACCGCTGGCTCAAGTCGGCTGTTCGTGCCGACCTGCTCGCGTGGCCGTGCGTTCGCGCCGAGGTGCCGTTCTTTTCGCTGGGCTGCGAGGACGAGGACATCGCTCGCTACGGTGCCTATGCCGAGGGCGCCATCGATGCACTGGCCACCGACCTGGCCGATCCGTCGCGCGCGCTGGTCATCGACTATAAGACGGGCGGCACGCCGGACGAGACGCCGGACCAGCTGCTCGAGAAGCACGCCCTGCAGGCGCGCGTTTACGCCGACGTGTTGCACAAGGCGGGCTTTGAGACGGTGACGGTCAAGTTCGTTCGCGTGGAGCAGGCGAATCCAGCCATCTTCGTCGAACCCGCCGAACCTCAAGTAGTCACCTACAATCTCTAGCCCTCAGATAACTTGCGGTGGAATACGGACTGTTTTGGCCAAAAAAGCCGCCAAACAGTCCGCATTTCACCGCAACTGCAAGAGGGGCCGTGTTGGTTTGGCTAGGTTCGGGTACCGTCCGCGCCGTGCGGTAAAATCGTTCAGTCAGAACACGAACCCGCATCGGAGCTCATCACATGGCATTCGTCCATCTGCACAATCACACTGTTTTTTCCATGCTCGACGGCGCAACCCGTATCCAGGATATGGTCAATCGTGCCGTTGAACTTGGCATGCCCGCCGTGGCCATTACCGACCACGGCTACATGTATGGCGTGCCCGACCTGGCGCTGGCCTGTGACGCCGTCAACCACAACACGCCCGAGTACAAAACCTGGAGCCACGACAAGGCCTTCTTGGAAAAGGACCGCCGCGACGAGCTGATAGAGCCCGATCCCGAGGAAAACCCGCGCGAGCATGCCCAGTATGTGAAGGACATGGCCATGTGGGACGAGAAGGGCAACATCGACGAGCTCAAGCCGCCCCTGGTCATCAAGCCCATCTTTGGCTGCGAGGTCTACTTTACGCCGGACGAGACGCTCGCCCGCGACCACAAGCCCGAGCTCTACCACATGATCCTTCTGGCCAAGGACCAGGAGGGCTACGTCAACCTGATGCAGATGATGAGCGACGCCGCCGTCCGCGGTTTCTACTACAAGCCGCGTACCACCCTCGAGATGCTCAAGAAGCACTCCGAGGGCGTCATCGGCACGGCCGCCTGCGTCTCTGGCATCATCCCGCGCTCGATCCTGCGCGGGCAGCCCGACGAGGCGCTCAAGTGGGCGCGTACCTTCAAGGAGATCTTTGCCCCCGGCGACTTCTACATCGAGATTCAGGACCACGGCCTCACGTTCGAGAATGGCATGACCGACCGCCAGCTCGACGAGCAGCTGGTGGAGCTTGCCCATTCGCTCGACCTCAAGGT
>SKEU01001364.1_pt1 | contig 12267 bp, 15 predicted proteins | sample 4819571 | NCBI WGS metagenome assembly SKEU01 (sample SAMN11008801, study PRJNA524170) | human gut metagenome | biome: Human fecal sample; material: Feces; isolation source: fecal sample from pouch patient p8, p16 | host: Homo sapiens | place: Israel: Tel-Aviv | collected 2015-06-23
GCGCGTTATCTTTTTACGGACAAACAATCATGCAACCAGAAGTTGAAGTATTAACCGATCATAATGAGCTAATTTGTTCGAGCTTTATTGAACACATTGCCAACACATTAAATTTAGGAGTGGTGTACAACTAAACCTGCAGCCAAGGATGTATAGTGAGCGAAGCCCTATCAGGCCTTTTTGGTCAGTAGATAAGATTGATCTTCGTTGATAGAATTTACTTACACCAGCTGTTACATTAAGATAATTTTTTGGTGGGAGAATGATAAGATCTTACGTAACAATTTGATTTTAATGGTGCCGATAATAGGAGTCGAACCTACGACCTTCGCATTACGAATTATAAGAATCCGCTTCTAATTCAAAGCATTACCCCATCAACACTGCGCTCACACGTCCCACCACATCAAAACATGTAAAGCCTTGCAAGCCATTGCGAGGCCTTATGTGTCTCAGTTTTGTCCCACCTTGTATTACGACTTGCATAGCCAATGAAGATAAACGTGACGACAAACGGCGCAGCAGTCTTCTTTTCTTTCACGACTTCTCCAGCATGCATACCTTTCTGCCATGACTGAAGTGAATGCCTGTTATGAGCGAGGATTGGCCCAGATGAATCGCCCTGGACTGTTGCGATCGTGAAGCCATAGACTGGGCCGCAAGCACGGGAGGTTACGATAAAGCGACAGTGCAGGATGTCATGTTAGGAGCGATAGAAAAACGCTTTGGCGATAAAGTACCGGAACAGTCCATCCAGTGGCTGACAGATAACGGTTCAGCGTATAGAGCGCATGAAACACGGCAGTTCGCCAGAGAGTTGAATCTGGAGCCCTGCACAACGGCAATCAGCAGTCCTCAGAGTAATGGAATGGCAGAAAGGTTCGTGAAAACGATGAAGGAAGACTACATCGCGTTCATGCCGAAACCGAATGTAAGAACGGCATTGCATAATCTTGCAGTGGCGATCGAACATTACAATGAAAACCATCCGCACAGTGCGTTGGGTTACCGCTCTCCGCGAGAATATCGACGTCAGCGGGTAACGTTAACTTAAGATACACCCCCTGTCTGGAAATAAGGGGGCAAGAACAATGATCAGATTCCCTGGTGAGTAAGAATTTTACTTTCTGAACTCCTCTGAGAGTATTGACTTGGAGAAACACCAAAATAACGTCTAAATACATAAGTAAAGTATGAGACACTGGCATAACCACAGACCTTAGCTACTTTACTAATAGGATAACAACGAGTGCTGAGTAAATATTCAGCCATTTGCATCCTCTCATCAAGTATGATCTTACTGAATGATACCCCCTCTTCTCTCAATTTCCTCTTTAGTAAACTTTCGCTGAGATATAATCTTGATGATATATCCTTAAGACGCCATGGTGCAGATAAATCCGTATGAATAATCGTTTTAACTTTAGCCCCTGTGCTTTTCAAACATCCAAACAGAAATACTCCAAATTGTTTTTCAGAAGAAAATGCAGAGAGACATGTAAAAGCAATAGACTCATCAAAAATTTCTATGTATTCAGCACAGTGATTAGCCCAACTAATTAATCCTTTAATTAAACTGAAGTCAGCAAAGTTTATTTTTAAATAAGATGGATATTCCCTACAATCAGAAATATCCCTTAAGTTATTAGCTTTCAAATAGCGACTAATAAACTCAGCGCCAAAATCCGCCACTATCACTCTTTCAGGATATGTCAGGAAAAAATCTCTAGAGCTAGAGTCGACAAGTACAGATGAACCTCTCTCCAGAAACACACTCTCTTTTCCGAAATAAATATCAAAGGACTCCAAAATCAATATAACTGAACATGTAGTTGCCATATCATCCACCCAATATAACTGAAACCAGGATGAAGTATATGCATATAAAGTTCACTTTGCCAAACTTCAGTATAAAAAACCACATAAAAAATAGGGTGTGATAAAAAATACCGTAACAATAAAGCAAAGGATTATAAATTCCGTTACAGTTACAAATGATACTCAAGAAACAATTCCTTAGAAAAAACTTATTTACAGCCAATAAGTAAGACACTTATATGACATCAAGTTTTCATAAAACATAACTAGGCTAAATAGCTGCGCCTAATACCGCTACACTTTTGCCAGCCCATGTTTGCCTCCGGGTATTGACCCCTTCTCTACGCAACTTCAGTTCCCACCACCAACTTTGCGGCAGCTTTGTAGGATCAATGTCTAAAAGAATAATGGTGACCGATAAGAAAACGACTGAATAACTGCAGATTTTCGCTCGAAACCTTCCTGTCAGATCCATAGCGAATCAAGTGCTGAATGTCACAGTATCGAACAGAAAACAGTGACGATCTAACCCTTCAAGAATATTCTACGATTGTTCTGTTTAGGAAAAGCAAGGCGGGAAGTCGGGAGATAAGTCATTGATAAAGTGGCGGAGAGAGGGGGATTTGAACCCCCGGTAGAGTTGCCCCTACTCCGGTTTTCGAGACCGGTCCAATCATCAAACGAAACATAAAATTAATTCACATTATGAGGAAAAGTATCTTTTTTGTACTATGTAAATTCAAAGACTTAGCCTCATTTCCCCGATGGTTTTCTCAACACTACTGGTTGTGAGCCCTTGCAATGTTCATTAATATACGTCTCACAAATAATTCATAGATATTGCAAAATGGATATTACTGAGTTTCCTTCTGGAGTAATTGAACACCTTGGCTGGTATGTATACCGATTGATTGATCCGAGGGACGGAAGCACCTTCTATGTAGGGAAAGGCAAAGGTAACCGCGTATTTGCCCATATGCGCGGTGAAGTGGCAGCGACTGATGATGACGAGTTACTGAGCAACAAGCTAAAGCAAATTAGAGAAATAAGGTTAGCAGGACTTGAGGTTATCCATGTCATCCATCGACACGGAATGACTGATGAAAAGACGGCGTACGAAGTCGAAGCAGCACTTATTGATGCCTACCCTGGGTTAACGAATATCATGAATGGTGCTGGCAGCAATGAATTCGGCGCCGCGCATGTCAAAGAGTTGATAGCAACATATCAACCCGAAACCATAACATTTCATCATAAAGCATTAATGATTTCCGTTAACAGAAGTGCAAAGGATTCAGAGCTTTATGATGCGGTTCGATTTAGCTGGCGCATTAATGTCTCTCGCGCCAGCCAAGCAGAAGTCATTCTTGCTACTGTAAGGGGGATCGTTCGAGGGGTTTTCATTGCTGATAAATGGCTCAAATCAACACGTGAAAATTTCCCTACGATGAAATACTGGGACGAGGATCCTGACTTTGAGGCAACACAAAGTTCTCGCTATGGTTTTGAAGGTCGAGAAGCCCCACCTGAAATAGCAAATCTTTATCTTGGAAAAAAAATACCAGATGAATTAAGAAAAAAAGGAGCTATGTCCCCGGTCCGTTACTCACCTAATTTTTGAGTCTTTAAGTGATAAGCATAAACCGCAGCACGATCTTCTTGCATACGACGTGCTACGGTTTCATTTATCTCCGACCGGAAACTTCTTATACAGTGTCGATATACCAACATCATAGATGATCGCCACCTTCTGGCGAGGAACGCCTGATGCAATTAATCGTCCGGCCTGCTCCCATTGTTCTGGTGTAAGTTTGGGGCGACGTCCACCAATTCGTCCCTGTGCGCGAGCTGCTTCCAGTCCAGCTTTTGTTCGTTCAACAATCAGTTCACGCTCCATTTCAGCCAGGGCACCCATCACATGAAAGAAAAAGCGCCCCATTGGGGTACTGGTATCAATTGAATCCGTCAGACTACGAAAGTTGATGCCTCGTTCGCGCAACTCCTCCACCAGCACGACAAGATGCCGCATACTGCGCCCCAGTCGGTCCAGTTTCCAGACCACCAGCGTGTCACCTGCCGATAATGTCCTGAGCAGCTTTTTCAGTCCTGGTCTGTCGGACTTTGTACCGCTTATCTTGTCTTCAAAAATCAGCTAGCATCCTGCGCAGTTCAGTGCATTACGTTGCAAATCGGTGTTCTGGTCATTTGTTAATACGCGAACATAGCCAATCCCCCCTCATCTGACAAAAACGATAGTGACACTATTGGCTCATCATTTCTTAATTTTAACGCTAATTACTAAGCTGGAACTGGTGGCCAACTAAATCCAGGAATAATAGCTTCTTCCGCTGGAATAGATTTAATCTCACGTTTATAGGCCATCCATTTACTCAGACTTTCTTTGTCGCGTTCACTGATATCGCCCAACATCAATTCTGTCCTCCAGTCAGCAGTAATCATGTCTGCAGAGGCAAGCAGCTCGGCACGTGTTCGCTCAACTGAAGTGACCAGTTCATCGTGAGTTGGTGGAGGGTTTACTATCGCCAGCGCTTCGGTTTCAGAAATAGCAATTAGCTCTGGCTTGATAAAATCATCCTCACTTCCGTCCTCTGCATATGCATAAACGTTATTGTTCTCATCTTTAAAGTACTTCATCATTTTAATTCAATCCACTCGATTACATTTCCAAAACTTAACTCAACCATGTAATTGGCACCAGGAGGAACAATAGCACAGGGATATACCCAAGAAGAAACACCGGCGTAATTTGGAGTATTTCCACCTGCGGCCATAACTCCATTAACTTTTATTTGCACTTCTCCTGATGCCGGAAGATTTACTTTCAAAGAGATAACCCATGGTTGTTTCGACGTATTTGTGTACGTGATTCCAGGATACTTATCTGTGACGATCTGATACGTTTGATCTGTACCGATTAACTGAGACGCTGTTGCTAACGCGACAACACTGTCACTCTGTGCATGTCGCATATATGGTTTTGTTGCATCATTTCTACTAAAACCAATGACACTGGCTCCATCACCAGTGACCATATCATCCAACTCTAGGTATTGGATAACATCATGAATACTAGACTTACCGATGATATCTCGTCCTACCTTCGTAAAATCGGTAAGGTCTGCACTATTTTCATTGTTGAAATATGGTAGTTTATTAGTTGTTGCGATCAAATTCGCAAGAGCACTCAAAGTGTCATTCGAGTCCTGCTTTCCAGCTAAAGCAGTTCTTAATTCCTCTTGTGTAGTCAACAAAATTACAGTGTCTGTATCTTGATGCCTGAAATACGGTTTATTTATAACACCTTTACTAAAACCAATGACATTGACTCCATCACCAATAACAGCATTGGATATTCCAAGGTTTTCGAGAGCTGTTTTCACCGTGCCATCCGATTTGATATCGCCAAACGGATTCTTGCGGCTTAACAGCAGCGCACGAAGCGCGGTAATACCCTCATCTCCCGGCCACTGGCGGGTGATCTCCACACTGAAATCCCGCGCCAGTCGTTCAACACCGGCACCGATGCGCACCGATGTCCAGCCATTCCACTCCCGGCCATTTACCCGTAGCGTGACGTTATCGTTCATTGCACTGGCACCTTCAGAGGGATCACCGGCACAAAGCCGGGATGCGTAATGGCATTACGCCGGATAATGTCCGCGTCACGCGCCGCGTTATCAAACCAGGTCGCCGCCAGCACCAGCGCGGGTAAAACCTCATCCGGCGTGCGCTGAATGATCCGTGCAGACTGTTCAAGGCGCGTGTTGATATCCGCATTCAGATCTGCTTTCACCCGGCGCAGCGCCAGAAACAGCGCATCACTGGTTGTACGGGACAACTCCTTATCAATTGCCGTATTCAGTGTGTCGCGAATGTCAGTCAGTTCTTCCCACGTTGGCAGGTCAACCGTGTTTTTCACCGCCGGTGCATTGTTCAGTGCCGGATGCGTGACGGAAGGCCAGCCGGTGCTCTGCGCGGGTGTTGTTGACTGCCCCACTGCGGCATTCTGTATCACCGCGGAAGTTGTTGGCGCAGGCAATCGGGTGATGGCATACGCCGCTTCGCTGATTGCGGTCGTACGAAGGGTGCTGGCAACCACGTTACGCTGCTGCGTCGCCGTGGCGGTGGTTTTACTGTCCGTTTTCCAGACGCCGCGCGGTTGCAGATCGCTGCCGAGGCTGACACCCGAAAGCGTTTTGATCATGGTGACCAGGTCGCTGGCGTTACCATAAAGGCGTTTCCCGGTACGCCACATTTTCTGCACCTGCTCAAAGAAATTTTTGCCTGACGATGGTGGCGGCAGAAGTACCGAGATATCCCCCTGCAACAGCCTGGCAGCATCCGATACGGCAGAATCCACCACTTTCATCGCATCAGAAACATACCCAAGCATTGTGCTGACATTACCAACGACGTCGTTCTGCACAAAATCCGCCACGCCATCGATACTGAAACCGCTGAAGCTGTCACTGATGCAGTTATCCAGTACAGAACAGGATGACATCAGCGTCTGCGCCGTCGCCGCACCTGATGTGGGGTAAGAGAGTTCTCCTGCTTCGACAAACTTCAGGTCAAAGCGGACAATACGCCCTTCACTTTTCGATGTGCTGACCCGAACTTCCCCGTCAACACAGACTTTCAGCTCACCGTATGTCGGATGGACAAGCGTGCCGGGACCGGGTTTATTCAGCGCGTCAATCAGGCGATCGCGCTGGTCAAAGCAGTCATCTCCCACCACATAAACCGTGATGGACGGGCGAAAAGTGATTTTCCCCAGGTCTTCGGTATAGGGTTTGTCGCGGTTCGGGTATTCATGTGTTTCCACACGGCGACCGGTTCCCGCACTTTCTTCTTCAACCTTAAACGGCACACCTCGAAATGACGCATCCTGAAGCCTGTCTTTCCACGTCATATACACTCCGAAAATAAAAAAGCCACCTATTAGAAGGTGGCCTTGTAATGAATTTTATTAATTAGCGAGTCAGAAACAACGAATCTTTATACTTTTGCTGTTGTTCATTTAAATACTTAGCTGTTTCATCGCTGGCAAATGGAAATATTACCGTATTTTTAGGCATGGTAATTTCTTTTTTGTCCAGCGTCAGAGTAAACATAGGAACATACTGAGCAGAGTAACGCACCGCAGAAACGAGCTCTAGTTTAGACTCTTCAATAACACTTAAATTATCCAGGCTAACTTTCTCTTCATCTTTTTTCTTTGACGCATTTAAAGTTTTTATTACTTTATTTAATTTCTCCTGAAAATCCTCCTTAAAGTTTTCAGGATTGCCGTCGACAACAAGAATCTGTTCACCCTGATTATCTGGAAAAATAATCTTTGCACTTATCAATTTATTTTCTTTATAAACATCACCAAGTTTTATGGCTCCTCCAGATAACTGAATAATATGTTCATCTTTAAAGGAGATGTTGCCAGAGATTATGAGAGATGAAAAAATAGCCGCTGCTCCAAGAATTACACTTGCTGTGATATAGCCTTTCATTTTTCGCCTATTAACATTTTTCTAAATGTGCATTAATTCTATCACTCTATTTATGACTTACAACCAGCAATACATGTGAGGGGAATCCTGGCTACCAAAATCGGGTATAGCCAACATCGTGATTTATATCAATGCCACTGGAGCGTGTTTCCGTAACCCGCATACCTGGTGGCATATTTATAAATGATACCTTGATCTCACCATCAACTTTTGGCGCGGTAGCTTTATTAATCATGAAGGGATTCGAGCCTGTGGCACCGGAGGCGTTGTTTGCCTGAGCCGGATCCACCGCCGGATAAGGAGTGTATCCCCGTGCCGGTATTCCCGTCCCATAAGCATCATAAGCACCCGCGCCCCACTGCGCCGAGTTAATGGTATCGACCGTGTCACCGGAACTGTCGGTAAACCATTCAATAATCGGCTTCAGCTTATCCCACATATCCTGAAACCACTTAACAACCGGTCCCCAGTTATTGATCACCATCCCCAGCGGCGACCAGGCAAAAACCTTCTTCAGAAGTTCCCAGCCAGCCTCAAAATAAGGACTAATGGTTTCCCAGAGTTTCTTAAAATAAGGTCCGACAACATCCCAGTTAGTGATAATTAATCCCGCAGCCAGGGCAATCGCCGTCGCAATCATGCCAATCGGCGTCATCGACATGATCCTGCTGACGATACTGATGGCACTGCCCACGCCCATCAATCCCAGTTTCAGAATCGCAAGACCGGCAGCAAGCCCGACGACGCCGCGAATAACCCGGGGATTTTCATCCGCAAACTTCGTGAATTTTTCCCCTAACTCCCCCAGCCATTGCGTGATATTTTTGGCGTCACCAGAAAATGCGCCGCCAATAGCCGCAAGGCCGTTAGTTGCGGTCCCCGTCATTGCCTCCCACAGGTTGGACAGCGTACCAAGCTGGGCCTGAACACGTTTATTCAGGCTGGCCTGTTTATTCATCTTCTGCTGGATCTGATCGTAGCCATCCTTTCCTTTATCGATTAGTGCATTGACCACCTGAAGGGTTTCGGCATCATCACCAAATATTGCCTTAAGTACACCTGTTCGCTTAACGTCGGTCAGTTTTCGCAGCTTTGCCAGTTGCCTGAACATGTTATCAAGACCGCCAAAACTTCCTTTGCCGTCAGTAAAATCGAGCTGTACCCCGAGTTTCTGGCGGGCCATGATTTTATTGACGTCCCTGATTTTCTTAACGCTTAATCCGGACTGGATAACTTTTCGCAGGGCATTACCTGCCGACTCCCCGTTCATCCCCATCTGATCCATCATGACGCTGATGGGGGCAAGGCTCTGTGCAGCCTGAAGACCGTCCTTGTTCACCATCTTCAGAACAGAACTGGTTTTAGTGAAGAAGGACAACATGTTGGTATCGTCAACGCCCAGATAAAACGCCTTCTGGATAGTGTCGAACAGCCCCATCATGTCTTCTGACGCCGTTCCGGTAGCATCCTGCATCTTTGCAGCAAACTCAGCAGCCGCTTCCGGTGTTTTTTTCAGTTGTACCGCAAGATAAGCTGTCGCTTTACCCACACCGCCAAGAATGTTTTCTGCCGGGATCCCCTGACGCACCAGCATCTGCATCATGTTCTGGAAATCAGCCGTTGTACCGGGTAGCTGGTTACCCAGGCCAATAGCCAGTTTATTGATGTCCTGAAAGCTCTTTCCAACCTCGCCATTCGCATCCATCATGGCGACTTTCAGCCCGGTGGCGGCGTTTTCCTGATCGGCATAAGATTTCAGGGAAAGCGTCAGACCCGCTGCCAGTCCGCCACCAAGCGCCAGCCCACCCTGTGACGCTTCTTCCGCCTGGCGTTTAAATCCCCGGATTTTCTTTTGCATTTTCGACAGCGCGGGAGAAAGCCTGTCGACACCGGTGATCAACGCCTTAAGCTCAAATTCAGCCATGTGTGCGTTTCTCCTGCTCTATCCTGTTTGCCTGACTGACCAGCAAGGGAATTTCACTGATCGGCATATTCAGCAATTCGAAGGGATTAATGCGCCAGTAGCTGGCGCAATCAAAGAAGCGATCAGTAAGGTATTCAGCCGTCAGGCCTGGAGGAAAAAACCAGCCACAAGCCACGCCGCTGCATTCAGGTCTGCCGGAGACATCTGGTCGACAGAGCTTTGCGGCACTTTCGCCAGCCGCACAATATATTTCGATACCACATGCGCCAGAAGTCTGACGGACTCATCCTGATTCATCTGGTAGGGATACCCCAGCTCGCGGACATCTTTCCCGGTGGGCTCATCAAACTCCAGTACGGAGAGTGTCTCGCCATGAGCGGTAATCGGTTTCTTTAACTCAAGCTCTTTCATTACTGGTAATCCCCTTCTTCACCGTGGAACTCAAGATCGACCGTGCCTTCTTCGGCATTATGGTTCGCTTCGCCGTGCAGCCAGGCAGACGACAGTACATAGACCTGACCGTTCGCCAGCTCGGCAGTGATGGTCATCTCATCAGACGAGGTGATTTTGCTCACCGGAAAATTCTTCGGCACCTTGAAGGTCCCTTTGACATAAGGCGCACGGTGAGTTTCCTTGCGGTCCACTGAACCGTCCAGGCCGATGATGTCATCATTGACCGTCCTGTTCATGGGCACCTCAATGCCGCCGGTCAGCGATAGCTGCTGACCGTCAATTTTGAAATAACAGGTTCCCCCGATACGGGCCATTATGCAGACTCCTCTGAATACTGAAGACGGAACTGGTTAACCACGGCAAAGACACGCAACTGGTTAACATAGTCAGGCGGGAACAGCGTGTTCAGGCGGTTAGGATCGCTGGCATCACGCTCCAAAACCAGGTACTGCTTAAACAGTTCGTAGTTTTCCACGATCCCCGCTCGCTCAAGCTGACGGTAGGTTGCCAGCAGTTCCCCTTTGATCACCGCCGGGGTGACAATCGCCTGACCGGGACCAAAGCGGGTACCGTCACTGGCAAGCTTGTGACGCCCGTACTTACTGGTAATGACGGATTTCAGTTTGCGCAGTACATACGCGCTGGTATGCAGCGTCTCGCTGTCGAGGTAGCTGTTATCCGCAACCCCGTAAGCGTTTTTCCTGTACGTGGTGACATCACGCTGAATGCGCAGTACCCCGCTTTCGACATACGCCGTTGCCACGCCATGAGACAGCAGGGTCTGTTGTTCGGTCATCGTGAACCGTTTCCCCTTCGGCGCAGGCAGCATACCCACCAGCTCACCGGTCTGCGTGGGACGTGCCGGATCGTTGCGAATAAACACCGCTGCGCGGGCGGTACGGCTTGCCGCCAGCTCGTCGGCAGGCGTCTGGGTCTCTTTTTCGTATCCCGCCAGGGTAATGTGCTGCTGGTTAAACTGGTCACCTGCGGTCACCAGTTCTGACAGCGTGCCGATCTTTGCCGTATACACATGACCATACAGCTGACGCGCATAGCTCCAGCGACCGCTGGTATCGTTCATCTCGGTCACCGGAGCCTGCACGCGGGTACGTCCCACATAGACATTCACCGTGCCGCTTTCGGTTGCTTCCCCGGTCACCGTCAGCGTAACCGTTGCCGCCGCGCCTGTGGCTTCCGGAACGGCAATCACATACAGCTCGCCAAACGGGTCGGTCTGGCGATAAGCCTCGACCATACGCGCCAGCTGACTTCCCGCACCACAAATCTGGCGTGCATAGTCTGCCGACGGCATCAGTACCAGACTGTTGGCAACAATCTCTGCACCGTTATTGGCATGACCAATCAGCAGCGATGCTCCGCTGTCCTGTGCAGTATTCGCCGCCTGATTATCCATTTCCGCATAAAACAGCGGAACCAGCGTATTCGACGGAATGGTGTTAAAGCTTATCGTCATCGGTGTTCACCTTTTTATTCACGCGCCGGATATCACCCGCTACTTCACGGCGCAGCCAGTAGTTGTTCTCGTCAACATTTCGCCCTTCGGCGGGCAAAAGGTCGCCGCGGGCAGGGTCAGGAACTGACCGCCCTTTAACAGGTTTGACAAACATGAGGATCCTCAGGAAGGAAGGGTTATTTCGGTGTGATGTTCGATATCGCCGTCAGGCCCGTTATGGCGTAACGACTGAATAGTGGTGATTTCACCGGTTACGACATCAACCAGGTCTTTGGTTTCATAACCGAGGTATGTGTGTTTGAGAGCATCTTTTACCCATGCTGCAGTAGCGAACGATTTCCCCCTGCTTATGAGGTATTCACTGATTTCGCTGTACCACATGTGGCTAAGTGCATTCTGGGAAAGACTGCGTCTCTCGCGCCACGGTTTAAGCACCATGCGAAAGCATTTGCCGTCCTCCAGATAAGGCTGGATCTGCTGACCGATAGCGGTGAAGTTACCGCGATGCAGTTTGATGCCATCTTGTGGTAGGTTCACGCTTCACCTCCACAGAGGTCAGACGCTGGATGCAAAAAAACGCAGGTGCATTTCTGATCCTACCCACGTAATATGGACACAGGCCTAAGCGAGGTTCTTGTTTTCAAATTGTTCCGGACTGAGGCCGCCACACCAACTGTGCCGCCGCCACCGATTGTAATCACATTCGATATAATTAAACACCGTTGCCCGCATTATTTCCCGGCTGATAAAGTGTTCTCCATGGATACATTCCACTTTCAGCGAATGAAAGAAGCTTTCCACGCAGGCATTATCGTAGCAGCAACCTTTTGCGCTCATACTTCCACGCAGATTATGCCGCTTCAGTTGCGCCTGATAATCTGCTGAACAGTACTGGCCTCCACGGTCCGTGTGAACGATAACGTTCCGGGGCCTCTTACGCCGCCACAGCGCCATCTGCAGGGCATCGCAGGCCAGTTGCGCCGTCATGCGTGGCGACATTGACCAGCCAATAACGGCACGTGACCACAGGTCAATGACCACTGCCAGATACAGCCAGCCTTCATTTGTACGTA
>SKEU01001384.1_pt1 | contig 12140 bp, 8 predicted proteins | sample 4819571 | NCBI WGS metagenome assembly SKEU01 (sample SAMN11008801, study PRJNA524170) | human gut metagenome | biome: Human fecal sample; material: Feces; isolation source: fecal sample from pouch patient p8, p16 | host: Homo sapiens | place: Israel: Tel-Aviv | collected 2015-06-23
ATAAAAGTCTATGATATGATCTGTGACGATAAACCAGAGTCGTTAAAAGAAGCATTGGAAGCTTACAAAGAAGAATTAAAAGGTGAATATGCAGAAGACTTAGTTAAGGAAATGAGAGATGAATGTCACTATGTAATAGAACCAGAGTTGACATATACGTATTTTGCAGATGCAGCCAGAAATAATATATTTAATCGTGAGCAACTACAAAAAGCATTTAATAATATTGAGCAAAGCGATCCGATATTTGCGGATTTGTTTACGGATATTGATCTCTATTCAAACAGACTGGGAACCGGTGATCAGAAACAGAGCGATACAGTTGCAAATCTGATTAAAGAAATTGATAAGGCTGATTTATTGAATTCAGATGCAGAAATATTAGGGAATGCATATGAGTATCTGATTGGTCAGTTTGCATCAGAGACAGGAAAGAAAGCAGGAGAATTCTATACACCACAGGCCGTATCAAAAATATTGACCAGAATTGCGATTGCAGGGCAGAAAGAAAAGAGAGGTCTGTCTGTATATGAGAAAGCAGTAGCGTGATTGATACAAGATAACCATTGGGTGCAAGTGTGAAAACCCCATAGGATAAGGCTTTTTGAGAATGACCCGTAAGAGAGGGTCTAATTTTTTTGCCTGGAAACAGGAAAATGGCAACATCGGTAGCATTGAAAACAGGCAGTTTTTGCATACGGTATTAACGATAGCAAAGAGGTATCGTTGCAAGGTTTAATGTTGTAACGAGTGTAATTTGTGTAGAACTGCCAGTCTTTGCACATACCCCTTGACTTTTCTGCCTTTCAGAGTGATGTATGTTACAAACTCGGAATAGGAGGTCTTTTCGATGCTTGAAAATGAAGTTGATTACCGTCTGGCAAAGTTGCTACTTGGCTGCCTTTACCACGATGGCTTACTTACAGAAAAACAAATGCAGAAGGTCTGGGATAAATTACTGGAATACTACCACCCACCGTTTCAGTCGGTTGAGGTCAGAAAAGAAATCGGAGATGGGGTGAAGGTCGGTGAGCGATAAGATTGTCAAGAAGGTAGAGAACCTGCCACAGCTTACGGCTGTTAAAAGAACGGATAAACTCATCCAGCGAGTTGCTGCTTATGCTCGTGTTTCTACCGATAAGGAAGAACAGCAGACCAGTATCGTGGCACAAAAGGAACATTACACAGAGTACATCAAGAGCCATGCCGGATGGCAATTTGTAGGTGTTTACGCAGACGAAGGCATCAGCGGCTGCAGCACCAAAAGACGAGAGCAGTTCAAACAGCTGATGAGTGATTGCATGGCGGATAAGATTGATATGGTGCTGACCAAGTCCATATCACGCTTTGGCAGGAATACGGTAGATACGCTGACAGCGATCCGTGAGTTAAAAAATAAAGGCATAGGGGTGTATTTTGAGAAAGAGCAGGTCTGGACATTGGACTCCAAGGGCGAATTCATCATAACACTTATGTCCTCGCTGGCACAGGAAGAATCACGCTCCATGTCGGAGAACATATTGTGGGCAGTCAGAAAACGATATGCCCAGGGCAATGGCAGTTTTGCCTACTCAAGAGTTCTCGGCTTGGATAAGGGTAAAGAGAAATTTGAAATAGTCGTGAACCGTGAAGAAGCAGTTATCGTGTGCAAGATATTTAGAATGTTCCTGCAGGGATTAACACCGCGCACAATTGCAATTGCCTTAACGGCGGCAGGAATACCTTCTCCCGGAGGCTGTGAGGTTTGGAACGGCACAACCGTTCGCAGGATGCTTTCAAATGAGAAATACAAAGGTGATATGCTTTTACAGAAGCAATTCACGGTGGATTTTCTAACGAAGAAGGTCAAGATAAACGAGGGTGAACTGCCACAATATTATGTTTCAAACAACCACGAACCGATTATCGACCCGTGGCTTTTTGATTTTGTGCAGGAAAACTTTACAAGCAGGAAACGTGAGAATAAACACAGATACAGCGGTGTGAGTTTCTTTAGCAGTAAAATTATATGCGCCAAGTGCGGTGCAACATTTGGTCCCAGACCGTGGCATTCCACTTCCTACAATAATTCAGTATGGCAGTGCCGTAACCGCTATTCGGCCGTGAAATGCAAGACCACGAATATCTATGACAAGCTGCTGGTTTATGTCCTGCACGATGTGGCAAGAAAAAAGATTGTGGCAAAGGACATACGGACAGCAATAGTGGAATTCGCAGCAGATGTGGTCAGTGCTGACAGGCTGGCAGCCATTGAACGCTACATAGAGAACTTTGAAAGCATGAGTGCATGGGAGATGCTTTCCGATGCAGATGACCTTTCAATCGTGATTGACAGGGTCCTAGTCAAGTCGGATAGGAGCATTGAGGTACAGTGGCTGGACGGCAGTGTGGATGAATATGAGATCCCAAGATACACACCGAAGGGTAGGATAGAAGAATAAATGGTCTGAACAGTTCGATTGGGCGATGGACGTTGCCTTGAAGATGAAAAATGCCTTTAAGAAATACTTATAAATAAGTGAATACTGAGCTAGCTTAAAAGCATAACATTCCGAGGGTTGGAGGTATTCTTCTGGCTCTCGGATTTTTTATTATGGCTCCTCGGCTCGAAATATCACCAAACATCAAGAAACATTACATAACCTATTGAAAACAGATGAAACTGGTGATATAATATAAAAAGGAGTTTTGTAACCATCAACATTTGACGAGGTGAAAATAGTGAATGAAGTGATGAATGACAAATGGATAGGCATTGAAGAAGCCGCAGAATATTTAGGTGTTAAGCCTATTACAGTTAGAGACTGGATTAAAAAAGACACAGGTATTCCTGCCCATAAAATCGGAAAGAAGTGGAAGTTTAAATTCTCTGAATTAGATGCATGGGTAAAAAGCGGAAAGAGTGCTATCGAATGATAGCGTATGTTTTAAAGAATAACTTATTAGAATGGAGATAAAAGAGGGCTATGGCTGTGAAGAAATCTGAATTGTATTCAATGCTCTGGGAGGCTTGTAATAAGCTAAGGGGCGGTGTAGAACCATCTCGATATAAAGACTATGTGTTGGTTTTACTGTTTTTTAAATATGTGTCTGACAGATACAAGGGTCAGCCGTTTGCTGAGTTCACAATCAGCAAGGGCGCATCCTTTGAAGATTTGATTGCTGCAAAAGGCAAAAGCGATGTAGGTGAACGTGTAGATAAGATTATCCAGAAGTTCCTTGAGGATAACCGTCTGCAGGGTTCTCTGCCGGATGTCAGCTTTAATAACCCGGAAGAACTCGGATCTGGAAAAGAACTTGTTGATAAGGTTTCCGGTTTGATTGCTGTGTTCCAAAATCCGGCGATTGACTTTAAAAATAACCGTGCAAGCGGTGATGATATTATCGGTGACGCCTACGAATATTTCATGATGAAATTCGCACAGGAATCCGGTAAGAGTAAAGGACAGTTCTACACACCAAGCGAGGTATCCCGCATCATTGCTCGTTTGATTGGCATTGGTGATATTAAGCAGATGCCTACAAAGAAGTGGACACTTTATGACCCGGCAGCAGGTAGCGGCAGCCTTTTGATTAGAGCTGCAGACGAGGCTCCTGTTGATGAAAATGGGGATTCAATCGTAACTATTTTCGGGCAGGAAAAGTATCCGGATACTGCAGGTTTGGCGAAGATGAATTTCATCCTGCACAATAAGGGAACCGGAGAAATCAAGAGTGGCAATACGCTCTCCACCCCACAGTATTTGGATGAGTTCAATGAATTGAAGAAATTTGACTTCATCGTTATGAATCCGCCGTTTTCCGATAAATCCTGGACGGATGGAATCAAACCGAGTGAAGATAAGTATAAGAGATTTGATGGGTATAGTATTCCGCCGGAAAAGAACGGTGACTATGCCTGGTTCTTGCATGTTTTGAAATCCTTGGACAGCAACGGCAAGGCAGGTATTGTTATGCCACATGGAGTGTTGTTTAGAGGAAATTCGGAAGAAACTATTCGTATTGAGGTATTGAAAAAGAGATATATCAAGGGTGTTGTAAGTCTGCCACCGAACCTTTTCTACGGCACAGGTATTCCTGCCTGCATCATCATAATTGATAAAGAAGATGCAGAAACCAGAGAAGGAATTTTCTTGATTGATGCCAGCCGTGGCTTTAAGAAAGATGGCAGCAAGAATAGACTTCGTGAACAGGATATCGAGAAAATTGTTCAAACCTTTATCAACCAAGACATTATTCCTGGTTACTCTCGTTTTGTGAAATACAGTGATGTTTTGGAAGAGAATGGTGGCAACTTGAATATTCCTCGATACATTCCAAAAATCGATGATACTCTGCCTCAGAATATTGCTGCTCATTTGAAAGGCGGAATTCCTGGTACGGATATTGATTCGCTGAAAAAACTGTGGGGCATTGCGCCCGACCTTAAGCAGGAAATCTTCACCTGCACGGATGTAACTCACGATGTATATACCCTTGCCTTACCGTCTGATGAAATTGAAGGTATCATCAATCAAGATGAAAACGTTCTTGCTGAAAAGAAACATGAAATCGAAGTACTGTTTTCACAGTGGGAATCTGCCATCAAGGATATTCTTTTGAGAATCGAATCCGACACAAACCCGAAAGAACTTATCCGTACAATTGCAGTGAAGCTCTTGGAAACTTATGAATTTGCAAGATTACTTGACAATTATGATGTATATGATTGCCTGCTGAATTATTGGAATGCCAAGTTGCAGGATGATGTATACATCATCAAAGCAGGCGGTTATGCAGTCGGTCGTGAAATCGACTATGAATACGCAAAGAAAAAGCAGAAGGACGAAAGCGGTGAAACCGTAGAGGTCGATGATAGATCCAAGGTGAAATCTTTTGAAGGTGCACTGATTCCGAAAGAAATCATAGAGGCAGTATACTTTGCAGAGGAACTCGCCGAACTGTCTGCATTGATGGAGCAATCCGGTGCATTAGAAGCTGAACTGGATGAAATGCGTGAAGAAGAATCCGGTGATGAGGGCTTACTGAAAGAGGTGCTCAATGAGAAGGGTGATAGCATCCCAAAAGCAAATTTGAATAAGCGCATTAAAGAATTGGATGCCAAGAAGACCTCTGCTCTCATGGATGCCATGACACAACTCTATGCACTGTTCGAAGAAGAAAAAGCTACTGAGATGGAAGCTCTTATCCGTGAAGTGCCTGAGTTGGCTGAATTTGATATTCGCAACAAAAATGGTACATTCGGCAAAGCAAAGATGAAAGCCGCATTGAAACAAGCTGTCGAATCTGCGGTGGTGCCGGAAATCTATGCCGAGGAATATGCTGCATTGACCGCATATGCAACAAAGGCTGCAGAAAAGGATGCGGTTGATAAAGAATGGAAAGCTGCTCGTAAAGTTCTTGATGAAAAGGTGCTGACAAAGTACTGTGAACTTACTGACGAGGAAATCAAGCATCTTCTCTTCGATTTGAAATGGATGCATAAACTGGAAAGCGATGTGCGAGATGAGGTCGAACAAGTGCTGAATGCCCTTTGTTCCAGAGTTCTTCTGATTGCAAAACGTTACGAACATACGCTTGGGGAAATCGAAGAAAGGACAGCAAAATCGAGAACGGCTGTTATGGTTGCTCTGGAAAGGATGGGATACAAATGGTAAATGAAAATCTCGGGATCTTTTTTAGAGTGAAAAGTGGAGACGGCATTGCGATTTCAAAATTGAAGCCTTTTGGAATGTATCCTGTCTATGGTGGCAACGGAATAAACGGATACACTTCAAATTACAATGTTGAAGGGGATACTTTAGTAATAGGCCGTGTCGGTGAGAAATGTGGAAATGTAAATATTACCGCAACAAAAAGCTGGGTGAGTGACAACGCTTTAATCGTAATTCCCAAGACTAAATACAATATTGAGTACCTCAGCTATTTGTTGGAATTTCTAAATCTTAATGATTATGCAAATAGGAATGCACAACCTGTGATTTCCGGGCAAATCATATATGCAATAGAAGCACCTTTTGAAGGTAACGAAGAACTTCAAGAAAAAATTGCACAGACTCTTTCTCAGTTCGATACCTACATTGATGACCTCGGAGAACTAATTGAAAAGAAAAAGGGCATCCGAGATGGTGCGTTGGAAGATTTAGTTAGTGGTAGGACACGACTTGATGGTTATGAATATGAGTGGCAAGAAGGCAAGATTGGGGACATATTAAAAATACTTCATGGTAAAAATCAGAGAGAAGTTGAAAGTTATAGTGGCAAGTATCCTATTCTTGGAACGGGAGGTATTATTGGAAAAGCAACTGAATTTTTGTGCGATTGGGAATGTGTGTTGATTGGCAGAAAAGGAACAATCGATAATCCTATGTACATGAATACACCATTTTGGACGATTGATACTCTGTATTACTCTAAGCCCACCGATAATCAATGCGTTAAGTTTCAGTATTATTTATTCTGTACGATTAACTGGTATGATTACACAGAGTCATCTGGCAGACCAAGTTTAGCAAAAAAAGTTATTGAGGCAATTCCAATCAGAATTCCTCGATATGAAGAACAAGTTAAAATCGCAAAGGTTCTCACTGCAATGGATAAGGAAATTGCGGATTTGGAAACAGAGCGAGAAAAAATAATTCAAATCAGAGAGGGCGCTATGGATGACCTGCTGACAGGTCGCGTCCGTTTAACTACGTAAGGAGGCGCAAGATGGCAACTGTAGATGCGGAGAAAAAATTACAAAAAAGAGTCCTGCATTGGTTGGTTGATGACCTTGGTTATACTTATCTTGGAAACCTTGAAGATATCGACAACACACCCGTTAAGGAAGATTTGCTGAAAGCCAATCTGAAGAAACGCGGATACAGTGATGACCAGATCAGAACTGCTATTAGTGAACTCTTGAGCAAGGTAAATAACCAGGTTGATACGCTTTATCAAATTAACCGAGGTGTATATTCCCTGCTCCGTTACGGACGACAGGGAGCGAAGGATGAGCATGGATGTCGCCAGACAGTACACTATATAAATTGGGACGATATCGCCAGCAACGATTTCTATGTTGCGGAAGAAGTGTCTGTTCTGCGTTTTGATAAGGTGACGAGAAAACGTCCCGATGTTGTACTGTATATTAACGGTATCGCACTCGGCGTATTTGAATTGAAGAGTTCTTATGTCAGTGCCGGAAAAGGCATCCGTCAGATGTTGCAGAATCAGAAGCGTGAAAACATTCTGAATTTCTTCAGCACGGCACAGTTTCTGTTTGCAGGCAATGAAGCAGAAGGTCTTTTCTATGGTACAACTGATACGCCTGAAAAGTATTATCTGAAATGGAAAGAGGACAAAAAAGCAACAGACGATTTATCTGCTGCTGTGAAGCTATTACAGGTCAAGGAAGTTAACCGTTTGAGAGATGGCGTAATTTCCCTTTGCCACAAGGAACGCTTCTTGTCTCTTATCCATGATTTTGTGATATATGATGCAGGCATCAAGAAGGTTACAAGACACAATCAGTATTTTGCTAACATTGCTGCCCGTAAGCGAATCCAAGATAAAGAAGGCGGTATCATCTGGAACACCCAAGGTTCCGGTAAATCGCTGATTATGGTTTGGCTTACCAAGTGGATTATTGAAAACGTCACAGACAGCCGTGTTGTTATTATTACGGACCGTGATGAACTGGATGACCAAATTGAAAGCCTTTTTATTGATGTAGACGAAAAGGTTCGCAGAGCAAAAAGCTGTGCTGACCTGCGTTCCATTTTGGATAAGAATGAGGATGCTATTGTGTGTTCGTTGATTCACAAATATGGACATAACGCAGGAAATCAGTCTGATATCGACCAGTACAGAAAAGAATTGCTGAAGGACCTGCCGAAGGATTTCTGTGCAAAGGGCAATATCGTGGCATTCATCGATGAGTGTCACCGTACCAATTCCGGCAAATTGCATGAGGCTGTAAAAGTGCTGATGTCTAACGCCGTTCTGATTGGTTTTACGGGTACTCCTCTTTTGAAAACGGACAAGCAGACGAGCCTGGAAACATTCGGTACATACATCCATACTTATAAATTCGATGAAGGCGTAGAGGACGGCGTGGTTCTTGACCTTCGTTATGAAGCGAGGGATGTAGATCAGGATTTGTCCAGCCAAGATAAAGTCGATTTGTGGTTTGAAAACAAAACACATGGATTGACTGAACGTGCAAAACTCCAATTAAAGCAGAGTTGGACTTCTATCAATAAACTGTATAGTTCCAAGCAGCGTCTGGAGAAAATTGCATCCGATATCGTTTTTGATATGAGCCTTAAGCCGAGACTTAAGGAAGACCGTGGCACAGCTATGCTTGTGGCAAACAGTATTTATGAGGCTTGCCGCTATTGGGAAATCTTCATGAGCATGGGATTTACCAAGTGTGCTGTTGTTACTTCTTATGAACCTACCACACAGAGTGTCAGAACGGCAACGACCGACCCTAATCAGGCAAGCGAAGACGAGTATAAAAAAGCAATCTATGAGCGTATGCTCGGCGGAAAGAAACTTGCTGAGTTTGAAAAGGATGCCAAGGAACGCTTCAAACACGAGCCGGCGCAGATGAAACTGCTCATTGTGGTTGATAAACTGCTGACTGGCTTTGACGCTCCGAGTGCAACCTATCTTTATATTGATAAATCCATGCGTGACCATGACTTATTCCAGGCTATCTGCCGTGTTAACAGACCGGATGGAGAGGACAAGGATTATGGATATATCGTGGATTATATGGACTTATTCCGTAATGTGCAGCTTGCGGTTGCAGATTACACAACCGAGGCCTTTGATGGCTACGATAAAGAAGATGTCGAAGGACTCATTAAAAATCGCTATGATGAAGCAAAATCCGAGTTGGAAGGAACACTCACTTCCCTTGAAGCGTTGATTGAGAATGTTCCTATGCCACAGGCAGATACCGACTACATTGAATATTTCTGCGGTGATGACAGCGAAAGTGATGAGAAAACCGCAAGAAGAGACACACTGTATGCATTGACGGCGGCTCTTTCTCATTCCTTTGCCAACTGTTGCGACAGATTGGTTGCTGATTATGGTTATACCGAAGAGGATGTAAATCACCTGCGTGGTGAAATATCCGGCTATAACAAAATCAAGGAAATGATTAAGTTGGCAAGCTGCGATTATATTGACCTCAAGCCATATGAGGCTGATATGCGCTATATTTTGGACACCTACATCCGTGCCGAAGACACAAAAGTGGTGAGCGAACTTGGAAATATGTCGCTTGTTGAACTTCTCTTACAAGGAAAAACGACAACTCCGGCAGATCTGGTTAAAGACCTGCCTGGTGACAATGAGGCAAAAGCTGAGACAATCGATAACAACTTGCAGCATGAAATTGTTAAGAAGATGAGTTCCAATAGTGTGTACTATGGAAAGTTGTCTGAGATGCTGAAGAAAATCATCATGCAGCGAAAGATTGAAGCTATGAGTTATGAAGAATATCTCAGACAGGTTGTTGAATTGGCGGAAGCCATTCTACATCCGGAAACAAGTGGTAGCTATCCTGATGAGATTAAAGATAGCGCCGCAAGACGTGCGTTGTATGACTATTTTGAGCAGAATGTTGAATTGACAATTGATGTTGATGGAGCAATCCGAGTATCGATTCAACCAGAATGGAAGAGAAATTTTCAAAAACAGCAGCGTATAAGACTTGCTATTTATAAAAAATTATTGCTTCATAGCTATAGCGAAGACAAGGCGACCGAAGAAACCAATAATGTCTTCGATATTGCACAAAGGCAGGAAGAATACGATGCGTAAAGAAGAAATGGAAATCGGTGGGTTGACTGTTGAAATTATTAGAAAGAGCAATCTAAAAAATCTGTATATCAGAGTCAACCCGCCGGAAGGCAATGTGACTGTTAGTTCTCCCTTGGAACTGAAGGATGAAGATATAAAATTATTTGTCCTGAAGAAATTGCCGGAGATTACTAAGGTTCGTGACAGAATGTTGGCGCAGGAGCGTCAGAGCAAAAGAGAATATGTGTCCGGTGAGTCCCATTACTTGTGGGGTAAACCATACCGTTTGCAGGTCATCTATGAGGGCAAGCAACAGAAAATTGTAAAAACGCCAACCAAAATAGTAATGACTGTTCCGGAAGGTACATCAACGGATGCAAAAGAGAAATTATTTATTGAGTGGTATAGACAGGAATTGAGCCGTGTCTTGGATACCGTTGTAGCAAGTTGCGAAAAGAAAATGGAAGTCTATGCGAGTGAAGTTCGTATCAAGAATATGAGAACTCGCTGGGGCACGTGTAATATTGACAAGCGCAGGATTTGGATTAATTTGCAGCTTGCAAAGAAACCTGTGGAGTGTCTTGAATATGTGGTTGTTCACGAATTAGTGCATTTGTTAGAGAAAAACCACACACATAGGTTCCATGCTTTAGTAGAGCAGTATTATCCGACATGGCGTGAAGCAAAGAAATTGTTAGCTACTATGCCTCTTGATTACATGGAAAAAGGAGAATCTGATATTGATGACGAAGAAGCTGACATCGAGCGATATCTATGATATCAATAAAAAAACAGGAGCCTTGATTCTTGGCAAGAATCGCCTGGATGATTATGCAACTAAATATCTGACTAAGCATTGCAAAGAGGCTCTTCTGGCTTCGATGCCACTTCCCGTTGAGAAGATTCTCGCAGAAGCACAACTTACAGTCAAAGAAGTATCACTTTCGAGAAATCTCGATATATTTGGATGTTGCTTACTTTTAGATGGAGAGGTTGATGTATATGATGCCGATAATGGCACATCTCAGCCCGTTTACTTTCCTGCGGGGACAATATTGATTGACCCTGCCTCTGAGGCGGTTTACGGTGAGGGCGCAAAACGAAATACTCTTATACACGAGGCACTACATTGGGAAAAGGATAAGATGTATTTTGAAATTTTGGCATTGAAAAATGCTGCCGCATCAGAAAAACTGTATCCAATTATGTGCCGACAGTCCGAAACATTTTTTGAGCCTCCAGAAGGAAAAAAGACAAAAGAAAATGAGGTAAAGTGGTTGGAGTGGCAGGCACATAGATTGGCTCCAAGAGTGTTGATGCCTTTTGAAATGTTCAAACAGAAGGCACTGGAGTTAATAGCCAGTTATAATGACCCACAAAACGATATATTTCCATCTTGTGATATCCTTATTGAGGATTTGAGTACATTTTTTATTGTATCTCGTGTTTCAGTCAAGTACCGTTTGATTGAGGTTGGTTTGCTTGATAAACTCCGAAATTTTGAGGATTTTGATGCAGTATTTGCGGAAATAACAGGAAGCAAGGAACTGGTGGCATTAACGCCTCTTGAAGCCTATCAACTTCTATCCGCAGACTCATCATTAAGAGAGTGGGTAGATGGAGGCCGTTTCGTATATGCAGATGGCTATTTTGTCCTTGCTGAGAAACAGTATGTTCTATTAAAAGAAGGAGAACTCCATTTAACAGCAAAAGCAAAGAAAAAGCTGGCTCAATGTGCTATTAATATCCGCGAGTATAAGTACACTGCATACCGAAATGTATCAAAGGACTTGATTGGTTTTTCTGTTCTGCATCGTATGGAAGGGATAGACCAACGAATATTAACATTTCATCCGAAATATCAGGCTAATTTTGCATACGAACCCGACGAGGCTTATGATGCGTTTCATGATTATATTTCTGTTTATGATGAAGCTGAAGAAATAGAACTGATGAAAAGATTGGGCGACCCGACGAGTACGCTATGCCAATGTCTGTGGTATTTAATGGAAAACAGAAAATGGAATTACCCGGAAGTGTTCAATGATAGAACAGGACTGCATAAAAATTATCACGGAAAGATAAAAAACGATAAATACAACAATATGGGTACGGATGTCCTTATGGCTATATGTGTTGGTATGAAATTAAGTCTTCGTATTACAGAAAAGATTTTTGAAAAGTCAAAGAATAAGTTGGACTATTACCATGACCCAGATAAAACCTATATTCGCATTATGGAGAATATGCCTGGTATTTCCGTACAGGATTTCAATAGCATCTGTAAAAGAGCAGGCGTTGATGAATTAGGAAGTACAATAAAAGATAATGAATAAATT